>JGI24158J21664_10000860_pt1 | contig 31053 bp, 21 predicted proteins | sample Ectturendosymbi3_FD_21664 | JGI IMG/M metagenome (IMG submission 21664)
GAGCCTGGGTCCGGCTTAACCGCCTCCGCACCGGTGTCGGACGTTTCCGCTCCTGCTTGTACAAATGGAGTATGGCCTCCTCTGCGGCCTGTGAGTGTGGCGCAGAAGAACTAACCGTTGACCATGTTGCCCTCCAATGTCCAATCTATCGACCACCACATGGACTGCATGGCCTGACAGTTCTGGACGATGAGACAACCGAATGGCTGCTCAACACCTGCCCCAAAATCTAGTGCGGCCAAGCAGTGGTTTGAACAACTAGCTCAAAAGAAGAAGTCTTGAAATCCAATTTTGAAATTCAATACTTGTTCAATACTTTCAATACCGCGTGGGAACCCTGCTTTATGTACAAATATCCAGCAGTAAAGCACGTACCTGAACAAAATGTTGCAAATTTTCGTGCGGTTGTACTGTATCATGTACCAAAACTGAGTCTCAGGCGGCGACAGCTGGTCAAGAAGGATGTCTGTCATCTCCGAGTACCTGCAACGACGGTTTTCATCTCACGAACTGCAATTTGCAATGAAAATAGTGGAGAGCTGTTTTATTTGGTCATTTTCCGGTCACGGACCGGTCATTTTTAATGACCCTAAAAAATTAGGTCCATTCGATCACAATGTCCGAAAACCGAAAAGACATTGCGACCGAATTGACTTAAAAAATTAAGTCAATTCGGTCACATGTCCGAAAAAGCTAGTGAATACTGTTTCGGCGAGTTTCAATACTGTTACGAGACAAATGACCGAAATGTCTCAGCGATAAAAAAGCAGGTAGAGAGAGCTGATGGCACCGAGGCAGGTATGGAGAAAACACACTTCTAAAATAATAAAAACCTAACAGATCGTGGACGTAACGCAACCCAGGCCAACGTTGTCTGGGGCGCTTCGCCATTCTTGGCGCCGTTGAAACTGGTGCTTGAACAATAACGCCGCACTTGGCCATAAACTAATGCGGTCCCTATTCTTCCTTCTAACAGTGAAGCGACGCAGAGCCTGAGCGCGCAGTTAATTTCAGAAAGGCTCTCAAATGGATCCATTATACAGAGGAAAAAAAACAGCGAATGTCATTGAATGACATCAAGAGATGACTGACCTCAGTGCGCTCGGTCCCAGTTATCCTCAGAGCCACTGTCGTACCCTACTTCCACTGAAAACTCTTGCATAGGCTGCAGTCATACCTTAATTTTACCAAAAGTTCTTCCTTTATGGAGTTTGATAAATAACTCTTTAGCTTTTCTTAAGCTGTACTAATCACGCGACAAACTACCAAAAGAATTGCTTCATGGACGACTTGGCAACAACTGTTAAGATGGTTAAAAATTTGGAACCAATTGTAAAACCACCTCAGCTAAATCGAAGCTGCATTCGGAAGTTGATCAAATAAGGTTCCAAATGGCAAATATTATTTATGCTAATTCAAATGCGAAAAACTTATTAGGCGTATGAACTTTGGTTAGTGATGTCTTTTGATCGTGGCATCAACAGTGACGTTGGAAGATCAAAGCAATACTCGCCTTCCACCGAACTCGGAAAGAACGTGCAGAAGACAACTAGCACCCACCTGTGGCTTTCAGATGACACAACAATAACCCGCGACGGGGCGCTGCTGAGCAGAACATCCGCCAGTAACTTGGTAAGGTAGAAATGACCGACGTGGTTGGTGGCAAAAGTCCGTTCAATGCCATCTTCAGTAAGACTCCACGCTTGAGCGAACACAGCAGCGTTCAGAATTAAAATGTGCAGCGGCCTGCAAATGCAAACGATAAGTCAACTTCATCATCTAAACAACGAAGCTAAAAATAGGGGCATGACATCGGTTCATCGACGTTGCCTCCTTCCATTTTTGCCTTTTGTTCCCCATAGCTGCGCGAAATCGTTGCACGCTCACACTGCGTTTCCAACTATGTGCTTGTTCACACACGTCAGCTCACTGCAGCTCTGGTGTATATCTTTCAAATCGTGCCGTGCAAATTGCTTTAAACTAAGGGCACAGTCAGCAAAGACGCACGCTATTTCATTTCTATTCGATATACGTGACGTGTACTGTAAATCATCGTAAATTTGAAAACATCGGCATGGCGGTATGATATAACGATGATGCCAATATATATCGGCAGTATTTGCTCATGAAAGCCACTTCGCAATAGTCTTGCACAGAGTGTTCGGAAGTCCAGTTGCTGCTCCATCTCTGGTTTATTAACTTTGATTAATTCTCTGTCGTGTTCCTGACGGCGCGCAGACAGTTTCTTGCGAGTTGGTTTAATATGCAATGCACTGACTTGAAAGTGTAGTTTGAGTAATGTAGAAGTATCGGCATTGGTTATCAGCAATGAAAAATGACAACTATTGGCAGTGGCCCAAAACGGTTTTCCCTGTCGAGCTCTAATCTTGATGTCATCCAACAAACCTTTATACCAAATTTTACACCGAACACGCCCTTCATAAAGTTGAAAACTTTAGTCTTAGGTCTTAGGTAGTGTCGCAACCTCTCGGTTGGCGTTGCGTTAAATGCGCGGTTCACCACGAACGGAATGTGCGCGAAGAACAACACCATATGTATGTGGCGCGAACAAGCAATAATAGGGTGATCTCGTCGGGTGAACTCTGCTGTTGCTTGCTGCCACAGTGTGAAGCTTATCGCACATGCCGCTCGGGCTTTCCGATCGCAACAGTAGCATCCTAATTCTTAAAGAACGCTCTCGTTTATACGTGAACTGACATCTTCCACACATGGACTGGCATCTCTAAACGTCTAAAAATCATCTTCCAGCACACTTTATGCATGACTCCATCAAAATAAAGACTATAGCTGTTTGTGAAATAAAAAAAAACGATCCTTTCACTTGATTGTAGTTTTAACTGCAATTTTAAGTTGACACAGAAATGACAGTTCCTGTTCACATAGCTGTAGCACCTTTCGCACCGCGGCACAAGATTCTCACAGTCATACAGGCGATTATAGTAATATTTAAGTTCGCACAAAATTATGAAAAAATCTGGATTCAACTTTTTCAGCAACTTGCTGGAATTTACAGCAAATCAAACATGAAAACTTGTCATAAAAAATGATAAACACGAAACATTATGTTGCTAAAGTTCACGATTTAATATAGTTGTTCAGCACTTTCTTTTGCTTTCAATGGTGAGTGAAGATGGAAGGGGCAGTTTGCTCGATGCATATCCACCCAAGAAATACCTTACCATGCAGCTCAGTAAATCTGCGGACAGACGCACTACCTTTTTTTGTGTTTTTTTTTTCAGACATTAGAGCAGAACGTTTACACATAAAACTCCCCGTTCGCACAGACTTTTATCACAGCAGTCTCACTCCGTACTGTCGTGCGATGTTTCTTTAACTTGGATCAGTTGGATGATTCGACTGTCTCAACTTAGAGTCTAATTCAAATCTCTGTGACTCAATTAAACGCTTGGCTTTGCCCAACATTGTTTGTGAAGTGAATAGCATAATGTAAGTGAATGCTATATGCTTTGCTAAAAAGAATAGTTAGCTTCAGTCAAAGCATCAATCGGTCTCCAGACATTAGCCCTAATGATCAGCATCTGTTTGCTAATGCAGTTAAAAACACAACTGTTAAGTTCGCACCTACCACATAAGTTCGCACAAACAACTCAGATTCAAGTTGCGAACTTAACCGGGAGATTACTGTAGAGTAGAGATCGGTTTCAATCAAATGATCCATATGTAATTTAATGCTTTTGCTGGCAATTTCACGCATGTTCATGAAAACGGGAGAAAAAAGTTGAGAGACGGCATCATAATCGTCACTTGCACGGCAACCACCGCAGAAGATCTCAATGCAGTGAAACGGATCTGCAGGACGTAATTTAAGGCACCACAATCTCTGCATAAGTATGACCATTCTGAATGAAACCAAAGTTGAACTCGTTAACAACCCACTCTTGTCAAAAATGGGATCAGTGCAAATTTGTAAATTGCTCATTAGAGATGACAGTAGTGATGTTGTTCTCACTGATTGGAGCCTTGGAACTTCGAAATTTCAGAATTTGCGGGTGTTTCTAATAAAAAAAAGGAAAAAAAAACTTTTAAAAATGTGGTTTACACTCAGTTCCTGGGTTATTCTTCGCTGCCACTGTAAAGCTACGTCAATACTTTCATGTAACCGGATAAGGTTGTAGACACAAACGATGAATATAAAACTTGAATAATAATAAAAATACTCGTTTAACTCGATTGTTTTGTAAATCGTTACAGAAAAACAACATTTCCGCAGACATTTTGAAACAGAAGATTCTGGACTCCTACACAAAGCAAACGTGGATGTTTCACCATAGTCTTCTAAACATTGAGGGTCAACATTCAAGTAATGCAGTCCAGCAACACAGAGAGTGGGTAAGTTCCGGGTCAAGCTTTCAGATATTTAGTAAATTAATTCAGCTGAAAACGTAGTGCAAGGTACCAACAATCACAGTAACTACTTGTAAACCATTGTCCAAGTCCACATGCCATTTGACAAACAACACGCGAATAGAGAACGGGCATTTCGAGGTCACGGCCCGATTAAATGACCAGTGAATGTTTATTGCGAATACAACGCGTTTATACTAAGCGCTGCTCGTGTATCCTGGAGGGTATTTAAACCCATCATCCCGTGGCAGCGTCAAAACCTGCGCTATATCATGTGCTGTAATTCGAGATGGCCGGATCGCGACCGCTTTCTTAGTGCCGACGCAGCAACAGCGTATGACTGAAGATTACAGCGCACCTTCAAAAGGAAAAGCGGCGTTTAAACGTTGATTGCAGCAAAACCACATTTACCTGCGCATTGGGAGTAGTAACCGACCAGCCGACTGTTCGTCGTTTAGTCCGCAGGTAGTGAACGCTGCAGTGCACAGAGGGCAGGAAAAGGTTCGATACGTTTTCGTTTTTCAGAGGCAAGTGCTGCTGTTGACGAACTGTCATCGAGACTGTTTGTACGTCACGCAGTCGAAGACAAATCAAAAGCGCAAGGATACGGAGAGCAATCCGCCAGCAACGTTTAATCAAAAAACAAAACGTTAATTTGTAACCGGAACCACATGGCGCAGCAAGGCAGCAGCAGCGCGGTGTCACGCTTCAACCCCGAGCAGCTGTCCGAGGAAGACATCGAGAACATTTGGATGAGCATGATGGCCGGCAAGGAAACGACGAAGGTGAAGGACGCAGAAGGGAAGTCGGTTGAAACCACACCAGCTACTGGTAAGCGGACTGCGCACACAGTGTTAGCACTAGACTTAGAAACAACAGTATTTCTGTGAAGAAATGCTGTACGTACAGCCAGCCCGGTCGAGATGCCAACCAGTGGTGTCTTGGTCGAAAACCAGTTCTTAGCAACGATGAGGTAACAGCAAGAGTTGTTCGCAATCCTTTTTTTATATTACTTAGTCGACCGCAATTGTCGGTAAGGTTGGGCATGCAGCGGCAAATCAAAGACTTACAGCAGGAGCGTGCAACCATTCAGCACAGCCGGGCCAGATGCACGTAACCAGATTGCTGCATGCGTCAAGCTCTGCGGGTTAGACAACTCGTTGGCCATCCACGGAAGATTGACAATAACCTTTGAAACCGTAATGCTCACGTTGAAATCTGGACCTTTACACGTGCCACAAAACTACAGCTCTCTACTAACCACAGCTTTCCACGGGCCACAAAACTACAGCTTTGGCCCACGAGCTAAAAGCGGCCTGAGAGCTGGTGTTTGGTGTTGCACACCCCTGACTTACAGGAATTGGCTGTGTTCTGTGCTTTTCAGGTACGCTCACTAATCCCATGAATAAAACGCGGGATCAATCAGATAATTGTAACCGACTATTTTCTCAAAGCTGAATGGGAACAGTAAGTGCAACTTGCAACAATGACTAATATGCTTGAAACTGTAACTGCGCATGAAAATATGGCAACAGTTTTTTCTGACGCACGGAAGATATAATTACCTAGGAAGTTAGGAAAACTGTGCGTTATTACACTGGCAATCTACCGGAAACAGTGGCTTGAAGCGATTTTCAAATACTGTGAACTACAGTCGAAATAGTCCAAAACAGCACAAAAGTGGTATAAAATTACGTAAGAATTCACAAAATTTTACAAAAATAGCTCATGTTTTCCTAGCGCTACTGTCTCGCACCTTTTCTACTATCTAAAGCAGGGGTGCACAACCTTATCGCTTGTTGCTGAATTACGGCCGGCCGCATTACGTTCATGTTGCTGAATTACGGCCGCCAGTGAGTTGAGATATTTTTTGCATTGCTTCTGTTCTGCTTTCCCACACTGAGCCTGGCCTGCTTCCACACGTCTGTTTGGCGTCTTTCTACAAAGTATTAAGACGAAGACTTTTTATTAATGCACGGCCGCCACAACCCATATTTTTAATCACTTGTGCACGGCCGCATAAACATTTATCGAAGGCGGCCGTACGACCACATGTTGTGCTTCCCTGATCTAAAGCGTTTTGCGCCGGTGTAAAAAAAGCTTGTGCAATCATCCATAACTAAATTCACCGTCATAGACTAAAACGCTTAGAGCTCTAAAAAACGCTTAGCTTGTCAAAACGCGTCAGTTGGTTTCTGGTTAACGTGCCTTTTCAATGTGGTTCTGTCGAAAGAGCTTGAGGTTAGCCATTTCCTAATGCAAATTTCTGCCTGAAAGACGTCAACGATAGTTGACTTTCGCAGTTAGGCAGCCACACATGTTTCGTCGATTTCACTTACTCGGCCACATGCATGACGCAAACCAGTATTGGCCAATCACTAAGCAGCAACTTAGTTTTAGCGGGTGGCTGAAATGCGTTCGCAACAAACAGCAGCCAAAACCAACACTATGACACCCCAAGAAGCAACCGCCCACTGCTGTTGTATCAACAAAGCAAGTCCAGCAAACACAAAAATATATCCTGAAACATTTTGAGCGCTGATTAAAAATATTGCTGCAACAAAAGAACAGCATTTACGCAAACTCCGTGGTTTGGTTAATTAAAGAAAGCTTATCTTTCACAGATTACAGTGGCAATTTCATTCCTCTCCATCCAGAAACTCTTGAAGAGGACCTGCAACAGGACCGGGAGATAGCTCGCATGACCAGCGTTTTGCGATCAAAGAAACTCAAGCCCAAGTCTTACTTGCCACAAGTAACTTCAAGTCCTTTCACTGAAAATTTCGGCAGAGCTCTCATTACGAACTGAGCGAAAACTTTAAAATCTTACGTTTGTGTCCCGTCGTTGCCGTGGCTGCGACGTCAGGGAAAGTGGCTCGATCGTGGAAGATGTTTAACCGAGATTTCCTTTTTTTTTTCATTTCCATTATCACTTTTGAAAAAACGTCGGGTACGTATTGCCGACACGAGCACTAACAACACATGCTGTTATTAATGGGCGAGTGATTTTTGAGGCTGCAACGAACTACGTCTGGGGGTGTCCAAAGTGGGCCTGCGACCACATTTCACGTAGCCCGTGGCTTTCGTCGCGGATTGTGTTGTATACAGCCTGCCGAAAGCCTGCATTACACTTTTGTATTCAGAGCGACGGTGGTTTATCACTACTTTAAACGTTTTCCATTGGGTTTTGATGTGCTGAGAGCAAATAAGAACATGAAAGTCGTCACAAAAGAGAGTAATTCGGCTTCAAACCAGGGGCGGATCCAGGAGGGGTCGATCGTCCCCTTAAAACTTACGAAAGTAACTTTATTCACCATAATTTTGTACAATTCGGAAAACAGCGATATAAGGCCATTTTGCAGCCCATTGCTTTGTCACAGCAGTGTTGTGCAGTATACTTCATCTCTCTTGCAATAGTGAACACGTAATGAGACTTGACCACATAATATTACTGAAATCGCCCTCCCCCCTAACCTTACTGGTTGGATCCGCCCGTGCTTCAAACCTTCCAATGCCTGGCCTATGCTAACCTGCACCTTACGGTAAAAAAAGGCGGAAAAAACTGGTGCCCGCGGGAACTTTCACATGATCAAATTTGGCCCTCGTTGAAAGAAGTTTCGACTTCCCGGACCTCAGCTAAAGCGTATCGACCGAACTGCTTCGCAAAAAAACGAACTTGCGCTTTACTCAGAAAAATGGGCGGCGCTCAGTGCCAGGTGTTCATTGACTGCTTCTACAAACGCATTACAGGTTATTCTCTACGACAACGTCAGTCACGATCGTCTTCTAGCATTGCGATTGGACGAAATCCGTCATGCGCATCGGGCGGTAGAGAGACGAGCGAAGCAGCGTGAAGAGTCATTCGTCACTTCGCTGCAGCGAAAACAAGAAGACTGGAGCAAGCGAGACGCCCGCGTGATGGCGAAGGTGCGTTCGTAAATGGAGCCAAGGTTTTTGCTAATGAAATACTTCAGTAGATGGCCGTTTTCAAAGTCAACGAGCTGCTCAAGCGGCCTTGCAAAGGTTTTAAGCAGCACAGTAACAAAATCGGGATCTCTGTTGCTAACGCGCCGAAAATGAAACGTACGAACGTTTGCATTCAGCCATCTTTATAACCAACAGCAAGTTCTTTGACAACAGCGCCAGTTAAACACACACAAAGCAGGGAACTTGCTCTTACTATCCAAAGCTCACCTTTCAAAAGACGAAAATTCCACACCTTCATTTCGGTGTGGCACACGCGCATACAGTTTTTTTTTAAGGTTTGATCTATGGTGACCGTTAAGACATTTTCAGACACCGCAACTATTGCATCTAAATACCGAGATAGTCACAAAGCGAGGTTTTAGTGTATTTTGGTGGTGATTATGCACAGAGATTCTACCGCATTTTGAGAGACCGTTTCGGTCGCTCAAAACGCCTAAGAAAATACTACACGCATACAGTCAAAAACTTTCACGATCGGCAATCAGGGTATTCCAACACTCGGCGTATGACGTTGCCGAACCTGAAGTAAATGGAAATGTTAGAGCGTGTGAGTTTCGTTTCTGTCCTGATCAAGTAACTTCGCGTCCGGTGTTACCGCGTGCAAACAACTGACGATCTCTACTCATAACATAACGTGTCGAATTGATGCTAATATGCAATCTGGAAACTGTTGAGCAAAAAAACTAAAAACATAACGGCGACTGATTTCAATTTCCGTAGAAACTTTGTTGCATGGAATTTTGCACTCGAGAATACCGTTCTAACGATTTATGCAACAGCGGTACAAGAGGGAAGCACGCCATTAGCCTAATCCTGAGCCTAATATTTGCAAAAAGCTGTAGTCCACGTTATTTCGGTGAATTGAGTTAAACATTGGCGCAAACATCAGACAATCACATGCAAACTGAACTTGAAGCGCTGGGACACCGAAAAAAACTGTTAAACAGATTGTCTCCCCGGGCACTCTCTCGACATTCTCATAATTTTCTGTCATGACAAAGTGGGTGAATCCACGGTTTGCTTTTTATGCCTTTGCACAAAGTAGCTTCAAGAACTGTTAAAAGCAAAAATGACAGAACCATCTGGAGGGATGAGTTTTAGCGTTAAGGCAGAAAAAGTTTAAAAGAGAGTGAAGCAACACGCAACAATGCAGGCAAAGGAGCATAAATGCAAAGGCCAGAGATGTGAGCAGAAGAAAAGGGAAACGAAATCAAACAGACCAATATTATATTTGCCGTTCTAAGCAAGTGTGTGCGAAGGTGACAGAAAAGGAGCGAAATGCGCAACGATAACGACAATTAAGGCAGGGAGCAAAAGTAGTACACGGGGAACGAAAAAGATACAGATAGAGAAAAATGGAAGATACGGTGAAGACGGAATAAACAGCTAGAAACAGATAAAAAAAAAAACAGGAACAGAGTAAGACAACCAATTAGATGCAGTCAGCGAGGCGAAGATGACAAAATACTTTTTAGCAAAAGAGGTGGTGGTAAGCAAAAAAAGCGCAGCGATTTGAACTAGCAGAGAAATGTGACAATTGCGATTAATCCAAGGTCAAGGCAGTGGTACTGGCCTTTGCGCGTGTCCTAAAGATGAAGGGTCATGAAGACAATCGTAAATCGGGCGTTTTGACCAGATAATCAGCTTCAACTAAATAACGACTGCTGGCTTGCATCTGACAGAGCACCTATAGGCAATGTTATGATACTAAGCATCTTAAAATCTGTCAACGCCTGACATACACACAAGCACTTGGCATTACATTAACGGAAATTCTCTCCTGTAACAGGAAAAGAAAAAAAACAACAATTCATTGGTATTGATAATTACAAACCTATTTTGATTCAGTGACCAGGGCCAGATTTAACGGAGGGCAAAGTGGAGACCTGCCCAGGAGCCTCAACAAACTGAGGGCCCTCCATAGTCATGATTTACTCATGATTACATATTACAGCTCTAATTGATAATAGTATTTCCTTGACCTTGAATAGTATTTCCTTGAGGTACCGAGGGCATCCACACAAACGCAGCCCCGGGACCTCCGAATGTCTAAATCCGGGCCGGTTAGTTACCAGAAGTCCACTACTCGTAATTTGCTCAATATTTCTCACGGCGGTGGCAGCCGTCATAAAGATTTATGGGAAATTTTTCAGGAAACGCAAACGAGACTTTTAGAGCAACAACAAATGGTTCGAAAATGTGGTAACTTGCATTTCTATTTTTAACACAAAACAGAAACGACAAAAAGTACCCAAAAGCGGAAAAACGTTTAAACCATTCCACAGAAACAGCTAATAAGAAATTGCGGTTTGTTTTTCACTGTGTTCTTGATGCCAACAGTGATACCCGAGCACGTTAATGCCGAAGCAACAGCTCATTTGCATGAAATTGATGTTTATGCTGAAAATCTGGATGAAATGCAAATCACTGCGTGTGTCAACTCGTTATCAAAGTTAGACGGAATAAGCCGTAGACATCAAATCACGGTTACTTGTACTCCCATGGAGATACAGATACTAACACTTTTGTGGCAAAAAGTAGAAAATTTGTGTTGAAACCAGCAGATCGGTTTTAACTACTACAAATATGAAGAGCAGTACTTTTCACCATGGAGAAACTGCCAACTTAATTTAAGTTATAAGGTAATTGCTGCCAACGAAATAAGGTAATTGCTGCCCCAAAGTGTCGATCTACCAAAACGTGGCGCTAGAATAAAAATGTTTTCAAAACAACCACCTGTTTGTTAACAAATAAAATTTTAACTGCTAATCGCAATTAAGGTTTATACAAACGAACTAAATAGACTTAGTAGCAGCAGTTTGTGAACACCATCGCTAAAATCAATGCAGCAAATTTCACAGAAAGGAAAATTACCCCCGACAGAACGTTTCGTCACACTCATCCAGCGTATCACCAAAATCTTCTCACAAAATATTTATAGAAAGAATTTTGCTTATTTGAAAATGTGGGTGCTAAGGCTTTGACTCTCCCTGTAACTTCTAGTATTGCAATTCATTCCAACCCCTTTTGCTTCGAAAGTACATTTTTTTATTTGACTGAAATTTGTTTCATAGAAATTAAAAGATAAACTAGTGGTACGTTAACTTGTAAAAATTTTCACGCAAAAAAAGCGTAAGCCATCTCAGCAAAATTTTTATAAATGATTTACCTCGTGTACTGAGCCCAAAAGAAGTTGACGTTGATTAAAAAAATGACAGACGAGACCACGTCGCGCGATCTATGGCGAAAAATGTCATGAACTTGGTGATTATATTTTGTGTTTTGCTTTTGGCGGCGTTAGATCAATAGCTATTCAAAAGTGTAAATCAGCTGTGTCAAAACGCTCTGTAAAAATCACATGCAGTATTCACTCTTATTAAACAACCACTTGTTTCGAGAAGTCAACGATCTGTGTCGGAAACTTATCACACGTTCTTCTAAAACTAAGCGGCTGGACAGAAAATTCATCAAATTCTCCCCCTCCCTCAGACGAAAACCGCAGTAGCTCTATCGCACGGTTTCTCATGGAAACGATGCGCACAAATACGTTTTCTTTAATTCACTGCATTTATTCAAAACCTGCCAAAAAACTCGGTATGGTCTTAGACCTTTGCAATCCGTCAAGACCTAGAGCATAGAATAGTTAAAAGTTTTTGTTAGTTAGATACAGCACCTATATGACTACATTTGAACTGTATGATTATTAATGTCTTTAAATGATGCAACGTTTCCTTCGCTTTTCCAGTTAATTGATTCAACTTCTTTCATCTGTCGTCAGTTTTTCTCACGAAACTTAACCGCAGCCTATAATTGAAAGCGCACTTAGAAAACCTCAGTTTATCACAAACGAAACAATGGCTGTATGTTCGCAAACAAATATAACAGAAACATGGTTCTCCCTAAAACAGCCTTCTTTTTATTAAAAAAGGGACCGATTTTGTAACCTGGTTTAAGTGCACTGCTGATGCTGAAACCGAACTTCAACATCACGTAGCTGATACCTCAGCTCATCTACAAAAACCTCTTTTGTGCAACTTGCCGATTTAACTTTACAAGACGTTACCGTATCTTGTCACTGACTGTAGTGGCTTTGAAAAAGATGACTTTGGCTCACGCGGAAGCAAACTCACACCAGTTGCATCTTATAGGAATGCTTTGTGCAGATTTAGCGATATCCCCTTTCAACTCGTCGCCCCCTGTTGTAAGACCACTCAAACACGGATAGACAGTATCAAACACTCGTACCGAAGGATCACCACAGCAAGCGCAACAGACGTGGCATTCAAGCCACACGAAATTTATCTACAACATTCAGCCAAAGTTTAAACTGTTTAAATAGATTCCGCTCGTAAGTCGCTTGCGCTGTAGTGGAACGCCTTTTTCGTCTCCTCAGCGACACCAGCCTCTGCATACAAGCAAACGTATTCAAAAAGACTGGCGTTTGCGCAAAATGCCTCTTCATGGAAAAAGTCACGAACTTCTTGTCTGGCACAGCGAACTTCTTCAACACGAAGCTCGAGAAACTAACTTCTGGTTCCTTGCGCACATAATTAGCTAAGCGTACGTAAAGGGCCGGTATGTGCGTTTTAAACAAAGGAATCTCGTCCCGTTCCACAGATTGTCGCCGACACACTTTGGCTGAAACTTTATGATATGAACCGCTAAGCTTATCACACTTGGTCGTTACTGTTTATTCTTTCTCGGGTACCGATACTTACGCAAGTTGGCGTTGCTACTTTTATCGTCGAAATCGCAAAGACAGGACTTACTTCGAAATTAACTACAGCAACAGTGCATCCCCACTGCAATGTGCATTGGGATCCACTCAAGTTTCGAAGCTTTTATTCACAGTGTTTAGTGTGTTGTTTCAAAAAATCCGGGCGTGCTTCTTAGCCTAACGCAAAAGAGCTAAGAAAAAAACAACAAAACGCTTCATCTACAAATAAACATGTCTTTCAAAATCTAACAACTACACAAAAAGTAGTCGAATTGTTTTTTCAATATTGCACAACTCCAAATGTTTTCTTGCGCTATTACTTGATCTGCAACATTGCGTGATAAAACGAGCAAGGAAACTCAGAACTTTAGAAAACCTCTGCTCCTATCGTTGAAAATTTCACACGTAGCATTGAATTGTTTCGCAGTTGGAACCGGAAAACCTTTCGGAGCTGTCTTTCGCCTTCGGAAGACTGTACAACAAGCCGGACTACCCATATCAAGCAGTCATCGAGTCTCTCAGCACCAAACAACCGCCACCCAGGTAATGCAGCGGACAAAAAAGGCAACAATTTGTAGACACGTTGCTGGCACTGGTGGGTTCAGAAACAATGGCTGAGATTTTTTGGTCAGGGATGTGGAAACAGGCTCAGAAACTCCTATTGCACAAAAGCTCCAAGGTCTCAAAGTAGCACAGTGGTATATGATATTCATCAGTGCTGTGTCCGTAAATGCTCTTTTCATGACAGGAATGAAGCAGACTTTTGTAAACAACGCAGCGCTACGTACGATCGCAAATCACAGGACGAAAATCGCCCATACCTTTATTTCTCAAAGTCGATTCGTCTTTTTAGAATTCACGACCATGCGCGAAGGCGACCGATCATTCTGCCGCAAGTCACCAACCGACCAATATACGATGACGAGGAGGAGGAGGACAAGACTTTCATAACAAAGCTGCCGAAAGTAAGCGCTGCCTGCTACAACACGTTTTCTTGTTCGCGCCATTCGATGACGTCGCACCGAGCAAGTTCATGTGACCTCTCACTGCGACTCCTGTTCCCAGTCACGGTTGACTGCGCATACCAATATTTACACTTGAAACGGGGAGCCAACAAATTTCGCAAAAGGGGAAAAAAGCGTTTTGCTTGACCAAGAATTCGGAATTCGGGCCTTCAAGCACTATGTTTTCAGATTAACAAAATAAAGCAGTGTTTTAAGTTTTTACAGTAAAACAAACGTAGAAATTCGCGATTTTTGTAAGAAATTGTACCTGTGGTAAAATTGACAGCAATTCTAACAACCTCAAAATACACCGAACACACTGTCACGTTTTGCAGTAGCAGTTTTATTATATCTATTTTTGCCGAGCTCAAAGGTTAAGTGAAGCGGTTTATAATCTGCTGGTTCCCTGACGTTATCTTCATATCAAAAAACACACGCAAACGCATTTCGGACGTTTTATGATCTGTTTCCCGTACGATCGTGATATAACTTCATAAAAGGTGAACGGCTAGCGGGCTTTTAACTTTATTTTCGGCAACTGAGGTTTAAAGTGGAAAAGTAACCCCTTCTTATGAATCAAATGTGTCTTCATCGCGCGGCACAACAGACGCTGAGAATGTTTTCAGATCACCACAAAGCAACGGGCAACGCACGAGGTCGTACGTCACCAGAAGCGCAGAGGTAGGGCCGGGCGAGAAAAGCGTCGTCGGGAGGACTGGACCAGTGACCTCGATTCCGAACGCTGACAGACTTGTTGAGCGAACGTTACAGTTCCTCCAAAAAACTACGAAGTCACGAAGCAGAAAACACTGAGCCAGTGGGTTTGATTTCGACTGCTCTGTAGTTCGGGTCCGAATGGGATTAAAGACGTTTTCCGTGCAAATTTTCGAAGAGGTTTTTGTTTGTTCACCTGCGCTTTTAAAAAGGTTAAAAGCCATGCCATCTCGAAGCCCAATGGTATCTGATATTCATTGGTGCTGTGTCCATAATGCTCTTTTCATGACGGGGATGAAGCAGACTTTTACAAAAACGCGGGCACAGAACTCTCAAAGAAACAAAATGGTAGAATTTTCCGCTTGCTCGTGAGCTCATCAGCGCGTTAACAAACCGTGAGTAAAGCTGTTTGTGTGTCTCCTCAAGTAAAAGGACGCAACCAACCGTGAAAGAGTCAATTCAGCGCCAACGACGTTCTCATTTTGTCTCGCATGATTTCTCAAACCGAGCGAAATCCAAAGAGACGATTCGTAAAATCGACTTTAGAAAATGTGCTTGTTTACCGTTCAGACGGCAAGAAATAATAAAATCATTGGCACATTTTGGACTCAGATGAAAAATCTTTCAATTATTGAATATAAGTCTAGCAAATAAATTGTGTGAAGTACTTTAGGAATGGCCAAGCAAGCAGCGAAAATATCAATCAGTTTTCAAACCTGTAAGTACAAAAGCTGCTTTACTCTGCTGTGACAAATGGCTTATATTAGACCACGATTAAACAGACTGCAGTTTAAGAGAGTGGTCGATCGCAGCTAAAATATCGACTCCTCAGGTGATTTTTTTCTTAATGCGTCAAAAGTAGGCACCTGGAGGTCCCGGATGTTGCGACGCGGAGCACCGTCCTCGCCGGTCACAGACAAAAAGCAGAAGAAACAGGCAGTCATGGTTGGGTTGATCCGTCTGGGGGGGCGGAATTATCTGTGTTACGTGTGCTTTCAATACCGTCAATAAACACATTTCGAACTTTCGTGAAGTGTGCGCCTTCTTCCGCACAAAACAACACGACCGGCGCAGGCGTTTCTTTCAACGAAAACAAAGATTCAAAGTTAGCACTACAAACTGAGTCAAAAACCGTCTGTATTGGCTATCGGCAACATTAGGACCATTTCTCAATTGCAAGGCACGTGTTGGCATCACGCAGAAAGTTTTGCACAAAAAAGCAAAAGCATGTATAGCAAATTTAACCATCACGGCCATGCTATGAATACATGAATCTTTCCCATGAAGCATTGCTGCAAAGACAAAAACAGTGTAAAACCAGTTCCACATGGTCATACAACCGTATCACCCTCTGCTGCACAAGACTGACCGATTCTGTTCTGGCAGGCGCATTCCAGCGTCCAAATACCAGACCTTCCATTGACGCGTCGCAACTCAACGTACAGAAGAACTACTATATCTGCAACGAACGATTTTTTTGCAAGCGAAGCAATTTACAACAGTGATTCAAAGTAGCTTGACCGTGCCGCCTTGACACAAAGGAACGCAGTTTTGAACAGGCATCCATCATTATCTGGAAAGGCAAGCTTCAATCGATAAGAATTACAACAGTGGTTTGCCACTGTCAGAGTCCCTAAACTCCAGGTTTGTGACCCTAATGGCAACGCTAGCAGGTTTTTCACGTTGAAAAACTGCAATGTACTATAAATCGNATGGTTTTTGCATTTACTTCAGTTATCTTGTCCACGGCGCTTTTCATGTTGTTGACAACAGAAGGTTGACTTAACAAACTTTGANCAAATTGAGTATTCTCGGCGTTTTTTTCGTTCAACTTAAGTCCTTATGTTAGACAGAAACGATTATTTTGAACTGCTTAGTGATCGCAGACTTAGCAATCATATCCTTTCTTGACGCTTATCTAAAATTTTGACGATAAACTTCAGGAAAACTTCGTTTCCAGTAGATGGCATTTCCACTTATCACACTCTTTTTTAGGGACTTTAGCATCTGTGATAAACTTCTACGGCCTAGTTCACATCAAACATGCGACAGTTTCATTCTTTGCACCAATATGTTAGTTTTCCAAGGCCATGTTTCAGTGATATTTTCTATCGGAATAACCGCCTGTGTTTTAATTTGAAGTGCGCTTGGTCATAGTAAAAATTTTTGACAAGTAGTGAGGTATACTTTGTCAAAAAACAGTTGCTGTCAAGGATCATAATCGACTCAGCTTAACTTTACGGTAATCAATCATCCAAACCTAGGATTTCGTTGTTTTACAACCTCTACGGTGGTGTTGCGTTGACTGTGTGATTCACCACGAACGGGATGTGCGCGAAGAACAAAAATATATATGCGTGGCGCGAGCAAGCAATCATAAGAGAGATTGCGACGTAGGATGTCTATTGTCGGTTGCTACCGCGGTGCGAAGCTTTGCGTACATGCCATATGCCGCTCGGGTTTTCCGATCGCAACAGTTGCAAGCAAAAACACGTCTAAGGCATATTCCAAACAGATCAAACAAGGTAAAAAATTTTCCTCTATTGTATTCAAATTTGCGTAAATTAACAACTCTGAAAGTAGGTTGACCGGTCTTTCGTGGCGAAGAACACGTGGTCTGGTCTATGGCAGGAGGTAAGCTTCACAAGGATGATGCATTTTCGACATGAGGCAAAATGGGAACGAAAGTTTGAAACTTACTCGGTGGCTAAGGCAGTTTTGAACTCCTGGAAAAAGCGTGAAAAATCTTGTAGATAAGACTTTCACAAGCATACTAACTGCAGTGGAAGGAATGTTAGCAAAACAAGTTACGGGCATACCGTATTTATTTGAATAGAAGCCGCGGCTACTATTTGTTTTTCTTTTACTTTTTGTGCGGTTTCTAATCAAGGACGCCTCTTATTTCGTTTCTTACCATACTAAATAACAGGCTACTTTAGGTCAGTAGAAAATAACAAAAATTGGACAATCAATGCGCAAAAAAATCGTTACTTTGAAGAAATTCTGCCTGTCTCTTTTGTTAATAGAAGCAAAATTTCGAAATACTTGATTCAACACGATGCTTCGCACTAATCCGATACTGGCAATAACCCTGACCCAAATTCAATGTTTGCCCTGGCCTTATCGTTAATCCGATTAACTGAACTTCAGTTGCTTTACAAAGTCGAATCAGAAAGTTGCAAGAGTAGAGCAGCGAAGCTTCAATTAATTAACAGTGTTGTTTGAAGACTACCAAGTGAACAAGCTGCAGTGTTGTTAGAATAATACTTTATTACAATGAGCAAAAGACGTACATATAATAAAATGGATGTTATTAAGTTTGCAGAAAATCATTGCTACCGAGAAACAGGAAGAAAGTTTAAAATTGATGAATCATTTGTGCGCCAATGGGTACAAAAGAAAGAGAAATTGAGCGAAACCTGGAAGCAATCAGGTGCTTTCAAGAAGTTTAGGCTTGAAGGAGCTGGTAGAAAGCCATGTCTGTCCACAATTGAAGATAATTTGATGGAGAAAATTGCCAAGGAGCGAGAGCAACAGCATCACGTCTCTAGCAAATTGATCACAGTTTGGGCCAAAAAAATGGCTGACGAAAATGGCTTGACCGAACTTGCAGCATCTCGTGGTTGGCACAGCAATTTTCTGAAGCGATATAATTTAACAATTAGAAGGAGAACGACTACTGGGCAATCAGTGCCACAAGATTTAAAGATAAAGTCCATAACTTTTGTCGCTTTTAACAAGAAGCAAAGAGACCTTCATGAACTTCCAGCCCTCAATGATTGCCAACATGGATGAAACGCCGACATGGGGCATACATCCCAAGTGCCGCCACCATTGATAAGAGGGGCATCCACACAGTCCCTAGCAGCATCACAGGTCACGAGAAAAACCGTCCCACAGTGTGTTTGGCTGTGAAAGCGGATGGAACAAAAATGAAAATTTACGTTGTGATCCCAGCTAAAAAAGGTGAGAAAGAGCTTATGTCTATCCCCGGGCTTGTAGTGGCAGCAACGCCAAATGGCTGGATAAATGAATTTCTTACTTCGGATTATATAGAATAAGTATGGACGAATTTTTCCTTCACCATACGCATGCTTGTGTGGGATTCGTTTAAATGCCGTATTTCCGACGAGAGGAAGGAACAACTGAAGCAGTATAACACTGTTATGTCAGTTATTCCTGGTGGTTGCACAAAATACTTGCAACCATTTGCGTTCGCATCAACAAACTGTTCAAATCATTCTTTCGTTGATTTTGCGACGAATGGTTTCGCAGAGGCAAATTCGATTACATTTCAGGCGAAAAAATCAAGGCACCCACTTATGTTAGGCATGGGAAAAAATTTCAAACGACGTTGTGATACATTCGTTTGACGTTTGCAGTATTGCAACTGATAATGCTGAAAAAATTGCGTGCCGACGAAGTGAGCTCACCGATACATTTGCTGAAGAAAGTAACGCCAACATTAATGACATCAATAATGATGACGAAATTGACGTACTGTAGTATGATATTACTGGTAATGTAAAATAAAATTTGTAAACAGTCTTTGTTTGTGTTATTGCGCATTGCTTGACACGGTATCGCCAATGAGAATATTACAGAATTTCATGTTTGGAAATGGTATCTAGGACGATAGTACGTGACCATAAGTTTTTGTCAATATTTTAAGCAGCTATTAATCAAGGGCGACTTCAATTTTTTTTCTGTTCCTATTCTATGCGGCTTCTAATTGAGGGCGGCTTTTAATCAAGTAAATACGCCACAGGTCACCCGATTTGTCCGCCTCCCAAGCGAAAGGTTGAGTGTTATCTGACATTTCTGCAATGCGTGTCTTCTACAAAGCTTTCATAGCAGTTTGCTGCGCTGCAACGACGTGCTATTTACGCTCAAATAACTAAATCGGTTTGCTGGCACAGCCTGTGTGATTTGTGTCTGAATGACGTTGTGGCTGATTTTTATCACTGATTTCGCTGAGAACTTTTAGACAGAGAACACATTTTGGTTTGGTATTCAATTGCATAAATCCATGTTTTAAAGCAGTGGCGCTCAAACTTTTTGGCTCGTGGGCCACATTTGTCTTTCAGAAACCCTTCGCGGGCCACAAGAATTAATAATCTCAATAAAAATTATCTAAAAAATTCTCTTAAATGATTAAAGTGTTAAGTTTTCTTTCCAATGAAAATTGCTTCGCGGGCCACTCCAGAGGGCCTTGCGGGCCATATGTGGCCCGCGGGCCACGGTTTGAGCACCACTGACTTAGAACATAAACTAAATGGGAAGTGCATTTGTGTAGCATCCATGAGAGCACAGAGCTATCGAACACTTGAAGCAAAACTAACTAAATTTTAAAGTTCTTCAGCACGTAAAATATCCTTGCACATGTCGATTTTCTCGTATTTTCTGATAAACTGATTAAAAACAATTTCAATACAACACGTGCCAAACTGGCAAGATAGAAAAAGCGCGATCCAGCAATGAAAACGAACGCTTAGCATACTTCGCGGACCACTGAACCAAGCGCAGAAAAAAACATTTAGTCCTCTACCTACACCGCTTTCCACAATAAAGGCAGGAATGTCTTATCTATCAGATTTTAATATTTGCCTTTCATCTGTAGTACATTTTTTCGCTAGAACTGGCGATTTGCAAGTTCAGTGTGAATAAAGCCATAAAGTTGCAAATAAAAGTTCAAAAACAATTCCTACCACAACTTCACTGTGTTTTCATTCGCTACACCGAAACTTGGGTTGAAACACTTCACGACTTAAAATTAAATTAAAATTAAACAGACGATCAGTTGGATCTGTTGACCGAAAATGGCCTTAATTATCACTGTTGAGCATGTTTTTGTTGCGAGGATGCTTTCTTTGCAGAGCGTCGAATTTTGCTGTGACATCACCAAGCGGCTCCGCAGTTGATTCGTGTATTTCCCAAGCTTTTAGGATATTATTCTCGTGTACTCAGTAAAGCTTCAGGGTTTTATTTTCGTGTCCATGAGTGCATTTCAAAGTAAACGTCTGCTCATTATGCATTGTTGAAATAACTCGCCGACACCGCGTTGTTGTGAAGTAACGTTTAAAACCTCAGTCATTTTGCTCTATAAGTACCATGTGTATTCAGACGGCTGGTAGTTTTCTCGAGCATCGTAGAGCGAACGAGCACGCGCTTGTCGCTATTACGGCGAATTTCTTTCTCGGCGTGTTTTTTTAAACCATATTTTTTCCAACATTCAGAGAATGTCCGCACGAGCGCCGCCGGATCAGTTCTCGCGCACTCTTGTGCAAATAGCGACTTGCCCAATTGTCTTGCGCGGTTTGGCCGATATTGCTTACACGGTGTTACCGCTGGTTACGAACTCGCATGCTGTCTTTGCTTGGATTAGTTTAGCTTGAGTGCACAATGATCTTTGTTTGCACCGTGTTTGCGCCTCGCAATATGTAACAATTTAGTGTCAAGCAGCACCAGCTGGAAAAATAACTTGGATTGAAAGCGCATCGCTGAGTGCTTCGTAGAGTGGTTTCAGCACTCTATGAAAGAAACGTGGAAGAAAATTTACTGCCTCATCTCTCTCTTGATTTCATTCGTGACCACTTTTGCTTGAAATTGAAACGTCAATGCACCAAACCACACGTATTCCTGCACTCTGAGAGTCACATGCTGTTTTTTTTTAGCTGAAATATTTTGGTCATTTTTTGCTGAGACATTTGGACACCAAAACATTTTGGTCATTTTTCTCACAGTTGTATTTAAACTCGCCANAGCAGTGTGTTTTAGCCTGTAGTTTCAAACATTCAGACCGAAATGACTTAATTGTTTTCGGTCATTNCAAAAACGTTTCGGTCTATGACCGAAAAAAAACAGGACACATGGATTGGTTCTTCTCGCATGTGAGCGCCACGATCCCTGAGCACAAGCTGCTAAATGCTCTGCTAATTGGTCGGTGGTGAAATCGCGTGATTGTGTTCGCGCAGCGAATGGCGAGGGCTGCAAACAAGAAATCCGAAGACGATTTCAGTTCCAATCGATCGTGCGCGCATGAGGCACTTGTGGTTCTTGCGCGGTCGCTCGCTGCTCTGTCAATATTCCAAAGGTCCAGATCATAGTGACCCACACGTGGCTGCGCGTTGTTTCTTGTGTACGTTCCACCAGAGAAAGTAGGTGTTGACTCGACTTTCCCGTGACTGTGTTTGTTGTCTGAGTCATACAAAACTTCGTGTTTGTTTCATCACCCGTGTTGGTCTTAGTTGTTGTTGGCGTTGCTTGGACGATGTAGTTTTCAGGAAAGCTCTTGTTTTGATCTGTGCATTTAAATTGTTCTCATATATCAACTGTGAGAAGCACGCGGCTTCACAAAGTTTGAACAACTTGCTTTCCCTGCCCTTGTTTCAGCCTTTCAACGTTTCACCTGCTAGCATTGCTTGCAGATTTGATGACTGACGATGCGTAGTGTTACGTGAAATCAATTTCCTATTAAAAATTGCGAAAGATTCCTTACTTGTCTCAAACCGTAGTTACTTGAATACAGATATGTGCAAGTTTGAATCATCGCAAAAAGAAGAAAGCTGGGCACAGTCTGTTGATTCCTCGAAAGCTTCGAGATAACCTAGACCTTTTAATTGTCTTTCACCCTTTTTGGTGAAATTTACTCAGCTATGCAACTATATTCTAAAAAGTAATTGTAGTTGAAAAACAAAAGTTCGCAAGCATTACTGCTCAGCTGGCACCAAATTCTTCGTATTTTGAACAGCGCAGTCTGATTGGACGCAACCACGTTCTCGGCCGCCTGATTACCTCACACATCTTCGATTCAATNTGTTATCCTGGCATANCTGGTTGATGACTCCTGTCTCGGCATGTCGAAGTTTTATTCTGAGACGTTGTTATGCGTATGGAAAAACATACCACATAGTTCAACCACTTACAACGTGAATAGGCAGGAAATGACCGACACCAGCTGTCATTCATCAGTAACCTTCAATTTTAAGTGCTTCCAAGGGGTGAGAGGGACATTGCTTAGAAAATAAAACCCAGTAGACGCATGGTGTGCTCACATCCACAGCATGGTTAGGGGTAAGAAAAGAGCCAGGGTTTTGAATAAATATCTAAACCACGGAAACTTTCTTCAAGAATGTAAGACGACATCATATATGAACAGCACGGTGAAAAAAACGGCTTGAACAGACATTTTAACTTAGCAAAATATTGTACAAAAAACTGGGCTGTTTTTTCCATTTGAGGCACGCATATAGATGATCTTCTGTATCTATCACTCGTATAAAACTTCTCGATACCCACTTCTCGGTTTGACTGCCAGGTTTTACGAGTCTAAGCAAAGCTAATGACGATATCAATAGAAATTAAGACTGCCTGATATCAAATGCGCGGCGAAGTTGTTGCAGAAAACAGACAAAAACGCAATTACCTTCGCTGAGCGCAACATCTTCGAGGGGAAACTTCCACAAAAACTTGTATCTGCAGGAGAAGTCGATCATCATACCCTCAGTAGATATGGACCACCTGCGCACACAAATGCAACGCACACAATCAGCCGTGCGCATAACTAATGGATTTTCAGCACACAAACCATCGCGCTATCAAATGTCAATGCATTACGCAGCATGTCGCGTTCAAAATGGCTCTGGTCCAGCATACAATGACTTCCGTCAGCTTTGGCGCCTCCGCCAACCCTGCAAAACCTACGGTACCTAGACTGGGCCTGTGATCCTGATCAGAGAACACAAAAATACTGATGAAATTTTCGCTAACAGCAATGTTCAGTTCCGTTGTTACTGACGAAATCATTCGCTATACCACTGCAGAAAAACTTGAAAGCAAAAGTATTCGCGGTGAGTTTTCTCTGTCGCATTTCAGCAGCAACACGCAACACGATGCAGCTGCAGCGTATTTCGAACAAATTAAGGAATACATTCCGGCATAAAAGCAATCGTGAAGGAATTAGGGGAGCCAGTGGAACAGTTCAGAGCATGCTGACACGTACGGCTAATCACTGGCGGCTTGTTGCGCAGCGTTCTCGGGTTACTCGCGTGTTTCCGATAATTGTGCTGGTCGTATTTCTGCAATGTAGAGGTCAGGGAACTGCACACAGGTGCTCATGCATTACATCGTTCACGAGTTTAACAACGAAGATCTAGGGAATATACATCCGTAAATTAAAAGCTGCATAGTGCATATGGCAAGTACACGTTGCACTGAAAAAGCATTTTATCTACGAATGCGACCGAATATTCAGCATTGCCTAACACGCGAAGCACCGCCGCTGGCGAGCTCGTTCAGCGTCTCGAGCGCCATGAACGAAACGAAAAGCGCAGGCGCAGCCTATGTGCCTTGAATTACTCGAGGATCGGAAACGAACGCCAGCAAACTTTGAACAATTTGCGGATCGCAAGACCAGGAGTGTGCAGGAACAAGCTTGCTAACGGGATAAAGCCTTGGAAGTGAGGAGAAATTTCATGTCAAGACAATCATCAACATTCCACCTACGATTACAGGAACCCGCAACTACTCTCCTATCCTGTTATCGTAACCACAAGCAGCGACACATAACCCAAGTTGCAAAAATCCCGATAGAAGCGCAAGTCCTATTATTGAAGGTGATGTAGTCAGCAACACAGCGCTTCCACACAAGCCCAAGCTACTCTTGAACATGATTTTAAGGAAATTTCACGACTAACGCAACCACATCTGCTCCTCGCAAAGGGAAAACCAAGATTACGTTTCTGTTAAAGTAACCCATCCACGGTTATCGCTTGCCATTACCAGATTTACCATCAACCTCTGTTGTGACAAAATATTATTTACAATATCATGTTAAACCTCTGGATTTGGAGCAATTTACTTGTTGAAGACACCTCTTTTCCTGGTAATACACACTTCCATTGCTCGAAGGGCAGCCTAACAAAAGCAATCTTTTAATAACGACCTCTCATTTGCTTACAACGCTTAGTGGATGGATGTGTCACCATGCATAACCACAATTGTATTAAACACGTGGGTGCGTGAAAATATATTTGGTCGGAAAATGTGGCAAAATTATTTTTTAACATTCTATACTTTTCGGCGTATGTGGTCGCATGTAGTCGGTCAATGAATGCTGTCTGGTTAACTTTCAGTGACGATAAGTCCACAAACAAAACATATATCGACATCAAAGAGACGTCTAGTCATTTTTTGGTCTGAATAACAATGGTAGCAATATATTCATAACGACTATGCCGGAACAACGTAAAAATTAGGTGTATGACTGAAGCAAACAGGCGGATGTACGTGGATCATACGAGATGAGTCTATGAGATGAAAAACTCAAATATTCATAAAAGGTCGAGCATCTCTTCTAAATCATACCATTAGCATGAGTTCATTTAGCTGGAAACAAATGCTGTGCGTCAAAGCACCTATTAAAGAAAGGCAATGGATTTCACAGGTCGTTTGAAGGATCGCTGTGCAACGCCACAGCGCCGCACAAAGCAACTGAAAAAATAGCAAAAAAACTGCGCGTATTTCCAGCAATGGTAAAACATACTATATAAAAGTTCAAGGTCAAACATCGCGCTAGTATTGTTGGTGCTCGGTGGAGTTGACAAGAAGAACCACGAAGTTAGCAAGCAACGAATGAAGGATAAAAATTGAGGGCACGTATATGAGGCGGAGTACCGAAGAATACGAAGTTTTCGAAAAAAAACGTTGTATGTGAGATTAATACCTGAAACGTAATATTAATAAAGCTTTGACCGAAGCAAACATATAGTTGTTCTGCCAATGAACGCACTTAGCTCAAAAAATGCAAAAGAACATTCGTTTTCATTACGAAATGCATTCCGAGAATCACAGTTAGCAATTATTAAATTTGTCAGACATGAACCACATCGGCGGTGAAGGAGAGGCCTGCCTGTACAGGCTGCTGTAATGCTATTTCCAACAATTACCACACAGCGGCCACTGTAGATACGTCGGAGTGTGTGGCGAGGGAGAATACAACGATGGCACGTGGTCCTGCGATCAGGTTGAACATCCGTGGCGCTCAATGGTTGTTAAGTATGTTTCAACCTAGTTTTTTCGGTCTTAGACCGAATCTTTTTAAAGACCAAAAAACTTGAGTCAATTCGGTCACAATGTCTGAAAATATAGAGTATAGGCTATAGTGTATACTGTTATGGCAAGCGTTAATGCTATTATGGAACATATGACCGAAATGTCTCAGCGAAAAAAAACAAGTTTCAACCATAAGCAACTGCACACAATTCACTTTTGAAAATTAAACGTACACACGATCTATTTTCCTTTTCAGATTAAAACATAACGAAAGTGACAGCAGCGATAACTTTGCCGTTAGTGCTCGCACCGAATCCGAAGACATTGAAGTTGAATTCACCGAAGGTATGACAACGCTGTTTTTTCAACAGTCGTCTTATCAAAATTATCATCGCAGGAAACCCATTGAAACATACACGCAACAGACATCGACACGTTTTCAAATTTCTACGCACACAGGATCAACGCGAAGCGAACGTGATACACGACGAAAAGTTTCGCGTAACAGAAATATGTGATTTTCCTCGAACTTTCCTGTTTGTTATTGAGCATGTGAAAGGTAGGAAATACAAACACATTTCATGTATTCCCATCCCACAGCGCTCTCCACGAGAATTCAAGGCAAGCTACGCGCGGAGTCATGCAAGAATACCCTCAAAGTCTGCGCAACGTAACACTTTCGCTATTAACGCGTGGTTGAGCGCACATTCCTTCTGGCGTCGTTTATCGCACATATGTCAGGTACAGCAGAGCAACCTGCGATATACTGCTTTAAAGTAAATGGGTGTCGATGTCAAGTGCGCGGTACTCTCGCGTGTGACCGTTTAATGTGTATAGAGACAGGACCACCGGAATCGGGCAGATATGCGCCGATATGATCTAGTGCTTCCATCGACAAAAGGCATTGGCTTTCGAGTCTTTGACAGATTTACGATCGGTCTGTCAAGTGAAGTTCGACGAATTTACTTTTTAAGAAAATGCACATTTCCTAGTTCGAACTTAGCGATAGAAAAGAATCGACAGAGCTAAAAACGACGCAAGTTGCAGGCGGATCTCTGACACTTGAAGAAGCTGAAAAACTGCCCATTAGCCTAAAGCAGCACAAAGCACTTTTCCCAGGAGCGGAAACGATGCAAAGGAAATCAACGTCCCCAAACGTAACTTCAAAATGAATGTCTTCTCCCTGTTCAAATATATCCTATCTTTTCCCATACAAATTGAGGTTCTGCTTTTTGCTACAGCAGCAATTCCAGCCAAATGCAACATGCCTCACGTGTTTAACCACACAAATCTTGTTGGGAACTTGCTGTTGGTTGCCGTCAAATCAAAACGTTGTGAATTTAATTTTTTTAAGTCATACCAGCAGGTTGCGGAGCATATACAGGAAACTGACGTTAATTAGACCCAATCCGCTTATTAGCACTCTGGCCCACTCAGTCTCTATCACAAATGCGCTACACGTCTGGTACAAGTAAATTCAAACAGCATAACCGCCAAATTACTAAGGAGTTTTAGATAGAGCCGCAACAACCGGACTACTAAAAGAATGACGTAGGGGATTTTGCAATTTAGCGTCAGGTGCAGGTTTGTCAGGGTATATGGCTACTTGACTAGATCGATAAACTTTACAATATGCCCAGATCTGAAGACCTGGTGATGCTGAAAAACTTTATCTTAAATGCCCGCGGAAGTTTCCATAAAATCTTCTAGCAGATACAAGATCGAATGACAGTATTTTCGTTATTACCAAAATTTACTCCGCATAAACGTTTATAATTAAGCAAAAATGAATAATTCTATTGTTTGTGGTGAATACATTGCCGGCATTAAAATGACATCGTGCTCCAGGGCCTTAGTTCCAAAACATGACTGTATGACTGTCAGCAATTTTGCAGTAGATTCAAACACGACCTGTTTGAATACACATTTCAAACTAATTGTCGCTGGTATGTTAAAAGATGGAGAACATCTTTCAGTTGAAACCGAGTGTTTCACCTTTAAGCGACAGTATTTAGCCATATCCACAGGAAAAACATTCAGAAGGTACACTGTTATCCTCAGCCAAAAGAAATTTGCTGTTTCTGCTTAATCGCGGTGTGTATCAGATAGGACTTAACAGGGTTCCTACGCAAGTTTGAATATAAATTTCCTAACTTTTTCCAGTCTTAAACTTTTCCGAATCACACACCCAGGTCAAATACAGGCACGATGATGGTTAACATGATGAAAGTAAAATTATTAATCTTCAATCAAATATTATGAAAATGCATATCAAAAGATTAGGTTTGGAAAATTATTTTCTTTTTCCACATTAACAGGCCAACAAAAATTTTCCAGACGTTTCCAGGCTGGAAAATAACCAAATTTTTTCCATACTTTTTTATTCTCTGTAGGAACCCTGATTTAATATCAACAATCTGAGATATTTTGCACTTGGAGCAAAAACTTTTAACGGAGAAGGTTTAAAAACGTAGTATGCAACAAAAAATAAAACTTGATTAAACCGAAACTTTTAACCGTTTCAACCATTGTTTGGAAACTTTTTGAAACCTTTACTCGCACCATATACCAATTCCTTCTGACCTATAAGCAGCATCTACAACAGCGTCAACAGTCCTTAGCTGGAAAACCACAACTAATGGCCAATTTCAAGGCTGCATAGGGAAAACACCCAAATCGACAACTTAACCCAGGTTTAAAAAAACAGTGACGTTAACTAAAACGGTTTAAGCTCAAAACAGCCTTGATCAGCAAAGGCCTACTGACATTTTAACACATCAGTGCTTTCAACATAGCAGTTAGTAATAAACAGCACTTAAACTGCTTCGTGAACGTTGATAAATCATCGCCAGATGTGTCATGAAAGCAGGACGAAAAAACCTTCAAAGCTTGTCTTTCTCAAATCCTGTAAGCGGGAAGCAAAAAGCCAACAGGAAACACAGCACACGAAAACACAGCGTTTTTTCTGGTGAAATTGTCTTTCCTGAAAATAGAATCGCGAAATCTTAAGAAATTCAGGCGCCGGGAACGTGTTTATTACTCACAGATTCATGGAGCTGCGCCTCAAAGTGGAAACTTTTCCTTTTTTCACCGAGGTGCACATCAGGCAGTCGTTGAAAAGCCAGAGGCTTCGATCTTTTTTTACAAGCAGATCCTTCTTGTTGTCGCGTTTCTGTGACACACACGAAATTAAGCAACCGCTGTAACACAAATAACCTTTAATGTGACTTGAAACTATACCAACTCACATAACTGCGATTAGTGACGGGGTTAAAGAAGCAGGTCCTAACAAAACATGTGTTGAGAGAAGGATAAGTTGTAGAATTTTCGCAACCTCCTTAGCCATTCGGTATTCCCGCAATATGAGATACCGACAGACAGCAGAGTAACTTTTCCTCTATTTACTATTACGATGGCAAGGGTAAAAACATGAATCATTATCAACTGATGTCACCAAGCACTTATATTGCAAATGTATCGCAGTGACGCAAAGCAGCTAACCTTACTAATGCAAACACTTGCAAAACATGGGCAAGTCCTTAAAATGAAAGACATTCCAAGAAACCATGATGACCACAAAGCCTAAAGTCAACACTGAAAGGTTTTCAAACAAGATTTTAAAGAAAAATACCCACCACAAGATCAAGAATGTGCTGATTGTCAATGCAACTACTGTATTTAATTTCCTTTATTTGCCGGATCAGCAACTTGCTCAAACGAATAGAAGTGGCCATCGACCATAACGAATAAGCAAGCACGTAACAAGCAGAAACCCCCATCAACACAATTCTAACTGGCGCCTGGTATACTTTCAATAACTCTACTTAATTATTCCCGCTGGCAGAGTTCAAAGCGCTAGAAAAAACTGAAAGAAGTAAACACTAATAACACAAAATCGAAATGCCCCATGTCTAACTTAAGAAAATATATTGTAGTATAGTCAGGGCTACCACACCGTCCTTATTTCTAAGAATTGTCTTTAATTTGAAGTACTACGCCTTGGAAAATATTATTGTCCTTGTTTTTAAGAAATGTAACTTGCATCCTTGTTTTGTCTTTCTGTAGCATAACAATTTTAAATAGGCAATTTTTGCTAAACATACAGACCATTTCCATGACATCTTGAACATTTTGCGATTAAGGTTTTGTGAGGTAATAAAATTAGTGTAATCATGCAGCACAAAGACGTGACGCATTATCAGGCATTGTTATCACTGTAAGCCGTCCAGGCTGGTGAGGAATCTGAGGAAGATTAATTTTGTGGTGAAAGTTTAGCATTTACTTGAGTGAAGAAGAAATAAGTAAGCGAAAAAACGTTATCTGTGACGATTGCAAGAAGGAATTCGTGATGCACGAGTTTTTTTCTAAGAATATAACACTGCTGAAGCATATTGTGTCAGGAGATGAATATGCAAATATATGATCTGACGTTAGTTGTGCAAACAGGATATTTACACCAAATGTTGTTTCATTTTGGGTAGGAAAATAGAATCTTCCCCAGTCGTCCTTATTTTTTGTTCTAGAACGATGGTAGCCCTGAGTATAGTCAAACTAGTCCACTGGTTACATGAAAACGCTCCGCGTGACTTACCAGCTCCATGCAGATAACTTGCCGAAGAAATCGTCGCTTCGAAATGCTGGCGATCTGTTGTAAATAGCAAGCGATAAGATGGTGGACAACGCCTGACAACACTCTGGAGACAGAGGAACTAATTGCATCCTGGATAAACCCTACCTACAGCATAAGCAATGGTGAAACAATAAACATAGTTTGTTGAAAAACGCAGTGAGTACACCAAATATTTTACAATAACCGAATGTCACAACACTAATGTCTACTTTCTAAGAAGTGCTTACATCGACGCTTCCTACAACGATATTTTCAATTTCCTGCAACTTGCGAAGATTTAGGTCAGCTTCCTCTGCTTGTTTTTCGCCTTTTAAGAAAAAAGAACATAGATTAAAATAAATATTACCACACACCAATAACTTCACTAACGCCCAGCAACAACGACGGTAAAGTCTGCACCGAAAGTATGATTCATTAATCCTGTCTCACTCAAGGAACTTTGCTGCAATTTCAAAAATAAAAAAGGTTACAAACAACCATAAACGGATCTAAAGGGTTTGGCATCAAATCTTCTTCTTAAAAGTGTTTTTCAAAAAACGTTTACGTTTCAGCACGGCCAATTT
>JGI24158J21664_10000863_pt1 | contig 31018 bp, 20 predicted proteins | sample Ectturendosymbi3_FD_21664 | JGI IMG/M metagenome (IMG submission 21664)
AGTGATGTGGCGGCCTGGAGATGGCGCCACATGAAAATCAGTGGTCACCGCTAGATGGTGCCCATGAGTAACAAGTCACTGTGATAGTCACCACAAGTTTATCGTAGTTCACGTATCCCTATATAATGATAGTGCAACCTAGTAGTAGTAGTAGAGTGAAGCCAGTGATGGATCTCTACTGCTGCTGGTTGCTTTCCTGTTAGTTAATGCCCCGAGTTGCCATCTTTCTCTTGTGCTTGCCTCAGCAGTTCAAGGCGATGCAGTGAACTGCAACAGTTATCTTGTCACACCATACATCCTGTGCATGGTCAGGTCGTGCTTTCAGAAGGGTGTGTCAGCTGTTGTCACTCTCCGATAATTTATCTTGTCGATACCACACATACTGTGCATGCTCAGGTCGTGCTTCATGGCTGATCGTTATGTGTCTTGTATGTGTCTGGCATGTGGACATCATGTGTCTACCATGCGACTTCCACGCACTTTTCGGGTGGCAGTCATGCGGTTTCCTCGTAGGCTACCTGTAATGTGACAGTCATGCGTTCATGCGTCTGTCATGCGTCTTCCACGCGCCTGTTATATGACAGTCATAAGCCTTCCACCCGCCTGTTACGTGACAGTCATACATTACTTGTGTAGTTTGGTTTCATCTTGATCAGCTATCAGGTGGTTAATCGTGCACCTTACAAATGGCTGTCACGAAGTATTCACTTTTTTATCACGTGTTGTGATACTTAGCTTAATTGTTGGTTTTCGTTCACCTCTTTGCTTTTTATTTTATGATATGCATCAGCTGTTTCATCTCATTTTCACTTAAACTTTTGTTAAATATTTCTATTTAACTTTTTAATCTTCTTTTCTTGATACCTAGAACGCTAGAACTTCGCAGCCTATACAGTTATTATGATTAGCCGTAAGTCTTGACTTTTGATTTTCAAGTTGTTTTCAAAGGTTTGATATTTGGTGTGTGGATAAATGCATCATTGAAGGATGATGATGATATTCAGATATTCAGAGACAAGTGAAATCACTATGCTGTGCAGCAAACAAACTCAGAGAAACTTTTGATCAGTTCCCCCCTGCAGTAAAAAACACTTTATTTTGTGCCTATTCCATGCCAATGTATGCTTGCCAATTGTGGAGCAAATACACGCAGACCAGTATGAAGCGCTTACGTGCTGCATATAACAATGCCTATCGAGTTATGCATTACATACCCAGAAATGTTATTGTTCGCCCACACCTGGTTAAGTCCATTGTGTCAGGACCTTTGATGCCCTGCTGAGAAACAACTTGTATCGATTTTTTATACGATGCACATTTTCAACCAACTTTTTTATTCGATCGCTTCAAATGTCTCATGCTTTTCACAAATCTTCATTTTTCCTCAATTATTCAACGCTCCTGTATGGTGGAGAGCGAATGCAGTTGTTCATGAGTTGTTTCGATATTTGCGTCTCATCAGTATTGCTTTTGTGTAGTAAATATATGTGGACACTGTGTACACACCAAGCATAAAAAAAGTAAGTGCTGGGAAAGTGTTTTGCTCCTCTCAAGGTTGGACACGTACTAACACCGGTTGTGTGATGCGCTACTGTATGGTTATCTATTTTCTGTGCTCTTGCGAATGACGATACAGCTGTGGTGAGGATAAAGTGCTTTGCTCCTCCCAGTGTTGGTCACGTGCAAACACCGTTTCTGTAATGTGCGCTGATGTATAGCTAGCCACTTTTTGTGCTCTTGTGTCTGTGATATGGACCATGAGTCCGCAATAAAATATCATTATATTATATATATTTCCGGGGGAAGCTGCAGGGACCCATAATATTCACTATTGCAATGTCATAGGCAATATTTTAGCAACCTTTTTAAAATTAACCCCATGGAGTTTGTGCTTCCAAGTGCAAACTCCATCTTACATGTTTACCACTACATATAACATAGTAGCAACACAGGAACTGCAGTGCATATGACAGCTAAGTAGTATGGGGAAGTCAGGCAAATAGTTTTCTCCACTCTAGCCTTAGTCTATGCATTTGACATCACTGAGCTTGAACAGAGCTAACCGTTAAAACAAAGAGAAACTAAATGAGTGAACCTACCAGCTTTTTATTCCAAGTCCAGTTCGGTATTGCTTGTAGCACAGTCAACTCAACAGTAATCCAACCAAGCGGGCGAGTAGGTTACAGTTACAGTAGTCCTTGTTCTTCTAGTTAGCCTGCGCTACTGGCCTACAGGTACAGCAAGCATGCACAGCTATCACGGACCTAGTCTATGAGATAATCAAAGTCTTCACTCAACGCAATTTCCACGTTAAACGATTCCATCACTGTATTTAGAAACGTTTTAGGACAGCCTATGTTTTTCTACAATGCTAAAGCATAGGAAAGTCGCCGACAAACGCTGACGGTACTGTATACTAGGTGGCGCTGTCCGAAACAACCGCAAGCTCAAAGCGCAGTGATCTGTCTGCCAGACTTACAGTATATGTAGCACAGTGACAGGTACAGCGACCAATGATGAGGGTGCTTGTACAGGTGTCTGGACGCCTTCAAAACTCTTCCATATTTTACTTGTCCTTTTTTGCAATACTATATAAATTAACATTATGAATTTCGCATCTGCTGGAAGAGTCGGGCTGAGAAACCTCGGGAGGGATTGGTTCACGTTTTTTGAAGTGACTGCATACGCTTGTCCTGACGCAATTCTGAATTCAAATAAAAACGGGTCAGTTTGTCGTTTAAACTGCATGCATCTCGTAGCCTAAGGGGTTTGCGTTACGGCTACTACGCCAATGGTTTTCGGTTCGACTTCCACGTTGTCCACTTGCGTTTTCTTTTTTTCTTTAATTTTTTCAGGCTTAGGTATTATGTTTACTTACGGGTTAGTGTTAGGTTAGGGTTAGGTTTGGGCTACGGTTAGGGTTAAGGTTGGGTTTAGGGTTTGTCTTTCACATTACATTGGGTTTAGGGTTTATCTTTCACGTTAAGTTCGTTTCTACCAAGCCTACTGCACTCTCGTCGTGCGTTACTGTTGAGTCACAGGTAGCGTATGAGTAAGTTTTCAAATTTCAAGATCTACAGGCATATCCGTAGCCACTGCCTTTTTGTACCATCTCACCATCGCCACTTATGAAAACAAAGGATTAAATTGAAATAAGATTCTGAATGTAGCCTACAAGTCTCTTTGGTTGTATTCAATACAACCTTTTTTGGTCCTTCGTGTAGTATTTTGAATATTGTTGGTACCCTTATAGTGTATATGATGAAAGGGACATAGATATTAAAACAAGACAGTGAGGCAGGATAAGGTTGTGCGAGTGAATGTGATACTTAAATCAAAATGTTTCTTCTCAGATGTTCAAAACCTCTCAAGGAGAAAGAACCATCCATGCATTTTCAGCTATAATAACTTTTTTTGAATTTGTTCATTGTCTGAGATTTGAAAACGTGTGGCATCTAACTTATCTATTTGGATGGCCTTTCTCATGATAAGGTGCTGTGTCTTGACATTGGAGTCACTCACTGAATGAATTTTCAAAAAATGTAAATGATGAAAACACAAAACACTGAAACAAGTGCAGCTAGAACAGTCAGGCTCACTTTACCTAGGTTATCAAATGAAGGGTGATTATTGGAAGCATGAATGAAATTATGAAATAATCCCAAGACATTCTAACTAACCAACATGTAACAGAAAGAGAAACACAAATATTGAATTGTCTTTCACTTAACTCAATAATTGTTTCAATGATATACAATGTGAATATTTTCACTTATTTTGTCATTCTCATTAAAGGCAATTAAATATAGAGCTGCAAAACAATGGGGTTATCTTTTTAAGCTCGAACTAATAAGAAACATAATGCTGTGTTCATTCAGGATAGCTCCAAAATGGGAGCAGAAGTAGGCCAATGTAAGTAGTGGCTAGACCAGAAATCTGCACGATGCAAATAAATATTCTATTGTACCATTGTACATTACTTTTAACAATATGTCAAATCTAATAAATATAGGTTATTTTGGCACATTGTTATATCTTATAGTTTGTTTTGTTGACCATCGTTTGTTGTTATCTGTCTTGTACTTTTTTCTGCATCATTAGCCCAGCATGTCATGGTTGCTACGTACATGGATTCTTAAAATCCTGAACTGCAAAACAGCTCGTTCCAACTAATGCAAACCTTCTTGTGCCTGGTGTTCATCTACAAGGTTTTTCAAAGCAAGTTGCGAGCTGGTCATCTTAAGTCATATGACATTTCCCCTGGTTTTGTTCATGTTAAAATGATTGTAGTATCTATTGTATTGTGCATGTGCACTACTTGGCTGAAACCTTGCTCAGCAACATAAATCGTGGGAAATGCCAGTAGTAGTACTAGTAATGTTACAGATTCAATTTACCTTAAAGTTTCAGAAAGGAAGTGGCTATGGAACCACCCACGGATATTCTTATTTCAAAACTTATTTGACCGCACTGCCTCATGATGCAGTTCCAATAAAGCAGTCAGTTGGTCACTGATGCGTCGTCATCCTGGTAGCATAGCAGATGCGTTCAGGTCTGCTGTGCCTATGGTTTTCAGTTCGTCTCTTATCTTAGTGATTTACGTATTTGTGGTAGTGACTGGTGGTTGCATGTTTCAATTCATGAGACCAGTTTTTCTTTACTTTTTTCAAAACTTAGCAAACTTTTAGTTTAGGGGTTAGCGTTAGGTTAGNGTTAGGGCTANGGTTGCAGTTNGGTTTACCTTTTATGTTAACTATGTTTCTACCAAGCCTACTGCATTCTTGTAGTGCGTTACTGTCANGTTACTAGGGATGGTTGAATAAGGCTTCAAATTTAAAGATCCATTGGCGGTTCTGTAGCCACTGCATTTTCCACAAGCAATTTTCTTGTTTCATTATAGTAAAACAAAATTTGTTTCGTCTGCACGTCTCTTCAACATTTTGAAAATAAATTCTCCAGAGCACCAGTCATCTTGCCTATCAATTACAGCACAAATAAAGAATTTGTGATAAAACAGTTGAGTTAATAACAAGGTTAGCAGCATATTGAAGTATGAAACTGTTGAAAGCAAGACAAAGAAGAGTGAGTTGCAATGTGTTTTCACCAAAATTTAAGCAAGTGTTCAAAAATTAGGCTGATTAAGCAGGGTTTTGGGCATATAAGGTGGGTTTTCTTATTACATCCAGAATAAATGGAGTAATTCCAGACCAGACAATTTTGGGCATAATAAGCGGGTGGGCTTATTAACTATGGGCTTAAAAGCGGGGACTACAACTGTATCAACTTGCAAAATCATTTTCCTGGAAACTGAAATTGTCCCCCAAATCTGGTAAGTACAAAATCACCCCCATAATGTATAAAATCACTCCCTGGGGACAATTCTGCCCACATTGAAGACCACTACTTTAGTGTCACACAGTGCAGGATGCCACTCCATTTTGGTGGTTGTCTTTATGCATAGTTTCACATGCGTTAAAGTTACTAAATTTTGCAACATACAAATTGTGTTGCTTATTTTAATGAAGGTACAATAAGGGCTGTAAATAAAAGCCAAACAAATCATTTTGACAGTTGTCTTTGCCACTTTAAGTCATTTTTTGCTAAATATGTTCATTTCCAAGCACAAATTCATCAGGTTGTGGTCCATCCTGTAAGATGTACCCAATCGTGATCCCGTTTTGTATATGAGCAACTCTCATGCCTATCCTCCTCACTCTTGTTGTGCTACAGTACATTCCCTGCTGCCCATGTGGGCAACAATGATAAAACCCGAACGATATTATATTCACACATACACCATGAAATCTCTAAGAAAATTCTCTAAGAAAAAATAAGAAAATTCTGGCTACCGAAGTTCGATTGCCAAGCCAACACAGTTGCACTTTCACACTTTGGGGGACGTTTTCCACCTCCTGTAATGTGAAAATCACACTTCCGTAATCATTTTCCAGTGAAATAGTCACTTAGTTCACAAAATAGGTAATTTGATGCTGTTAAACACTTTCGTTCGTGAGAATGTAATGTAAAATTAGATAGGCACTGTTTATTTTTCCATCGGTGGCAAAAGTACTGCTGGAGCTTTTTCACCATTAATTGAATACAATTGGTTGAATTGTTCATGTGGCGTGACAAGGACAATGTGGTTGGACTAGCATATTGTATTCTGTCACATGACCTAAAACCCTAATCCAAAACTGCAACCCAAAGTATAAACCCTTGTCTGGTTTGTGAAACTTTTTAACACCTTCGCTGCTGGGACAGTTGGAATGAACCTTGGTTTCTAGCATCACTTAGCAACTCCATAACTCATCAGGCGATTGAGCTAGAGAGCAGTTCAAACCCTGAAAAGATGTGGTGAGTCTTCTAGTTTGCAATGAAACAAATTTTAGTTTTTAGTTTTTTTGTGGATGACGTCATAGTGGGATAGGTTTTTGGCCATTTTGGTTGAGGTTACCTAGCCCTGGGCTCCAACTGCTAGATGGAATTGTTTGACTAAACTTTTTATAGGAAACTAAGCTAGAATCCGAGTCTTTCAAACCTTTGATTGGCGTTCTAGCGTTTCTGGTTCAAAAGTTACGGCCTAAAAACAACAAAATAATTAATAGGTCATTAGCAGCCCGCGGGCCACATTTGGCCCGCCACAGTATTTTCAGTGGCCGTTCGTTCAGGAAAAGAATTCAAATCTGAAATTTCCTCCAACTTAAAGCTAACTTGAACTGGAACTTGCTTGCTTCTACTTTCATTAGATTAGAAAGTGTAGCCCTCCACTAAACAGGGCCTTAGCAAAGTGGTCCCGGAGCCAAATCAATTGCCCACCCCTGCCCTAATTAGACAAATTTCGGTTCTGCAAACAGTCCAAAATGTGGTCCTAGGCTAAGTTTTAGTAACATTAGGTCCTGAAGCGAGAATCTAAATTATCTGTGGTTCAGAAGCTGTGTAAAGGCATGGTTCTTTTGAGTTGGTCCACCTAGGTGGGACCAGGACTGTGATTTGTGTGATGGAAGTGCTTTGATATGTTTGCCAAATGCTAGGAAAGCATGAAAGGATGTATTATTAGATACGTTTCTGTTTGTATATTTAGGCATGTTGATGTTAATAAAGTTTGGCTGCTTAATGCCAGTGTTAGCTGCTTTTGTTGTCTCAAAAAAGTGAAACTTCTGCAAAAATAGTGGCTCCAGTAGGCCAAGGCTTGTTTCAGTGGTATGTGGCCTTAATAATTTGGAAATGATTTGATATGTTGTTAATTGATTAGTGAACAGGCAACAAAATGTTTGCTGGTTTGCCATTTCAGCCTAAAGCTGGAAAACGCCTAGCAGTACCTACCTTCTGCAGAAGGAGAAGGCATTTGAATTTCCCACAAACTGCGTGGAAACAGTGAATATTGTGGTGGGAACCACCTGGTATTGGCAGTGTTATGATTTTATTATGAAGCTGTTTTTTTCACTAAGATATTTCAGTCATTTTTTGCTGAGATATTTTTGTCACTGAGACATTTCAGTCATTTGTCCCATAGTAGTATCAAAACTTGACATAACAGTATTCACTACTCCATATTTTTAGACATTGTGACCAAATTGACGTAATTTTTTTCGGTCACTTAAACGAATTTGGTCAATGACAGAAATAAAACTTAGTTATGAAGGTGTGTAAAATAGTTGGGATGTGTAAGTCAAATTTTACGATAGTATTGCATGTTAGTAACCTTGTGTATAAATCATTGCCATAGCAATTTTTGTGTGAATGGTTGTGTTTTCCCAATAGGCACAACTTTACTGTAATACTGCACAATAAGTGTACCTAAAAACATCTATTTCAAACTTAGAAAAAAATAGTAAGGACTACACCAATGTTGGGTGTTTCCTAAGGCATGTTCATTATCAAACTTGATGTTTTAATTGTAAAACCATAATGGCAGTCCTGTTTTTTGGATGTTACACCTGATCTTTTTGTATTTAACCTAAAGCATGTTTATCTTCAAACTAATGTTCTTTCAGCATCAAGGCACCACAAGGGCAACATGTAGATTGTCTCAGAGTTAACAAGATAAACGTTGTGAAAGTGTTGCTGTTAATTTTGCAACTCGTTTTACTTCAAACTTATCGGCATTCATCGAAGCACAATATTGACAATGTATCCCCAGAGAATGTTTTGATTAGAGAAAACTTCAACTGCTTTCATTTTTTTACAAACGTGTCATTTTCAAGCAACTTGTCATATACAAGGTGCTTATACCATCCTAATGGGCACATAAGGTGAAGAAAGGAAGCTTTCAAAATACATAAGAGAAGGGCTGACTGACAAAGCAGCCAGAGTTTATCGGTGTAGTTGTCTAAACCATTAATTTTTTCCAAAAAGAACATTGTAAATTTTGTGTTCTGTTCAATACATAATCAATTTTGCATTGGTCAGATCAGTCAATTTGATGTTCATTGAAGCAGTAGCATAAATATATAGTGACGTGTTAGTATTGGAGGTGGATAGGAAGTCTTTAATGAGGGAAGTTATGTGGTGGTTTCAGTTAAAAAGTTATATAGCTGATTGCGTTAATATCCATGTGTGCTGGGAGTTTTGCATTTTGTTGCTACATTATGAACTGTTGCTGACCTTAGCTTGTTTACTCATGTCAGAAATATCTGCCATGCATAGAAGTTGTATATTCTGTATGTCTTAACAAGAAATATAATGTAACATCGGTTCAAGAACATATAATAATCTCTGCGGGACAAATTGGAAAGAACCCTGAACATATCACCTTTGTTCAGTGAACATAATTTGCCAACTCATCATTTTGGAGGCTTGAGTCATGCAAACCTCACTGCATGTGGTTAGTTACATCTTTGACTGAGAGTAGGCTGAATCATCACCAATTTTTGGCGTAAGTTAAATTATGAGTTTCTGATAACAATCAGAGCTAAAAGAGAAAACCTTCCGCAATTATGTGCTGACCTTGAGTGTAGCTGTCTGGTGCCATATGTCGCTGAAGTCATTTTGAACATTCAGGTAAAACATTGGTTTTTATAGATGAACGGTGCAATAGCAATTGTATGATTGGCTGCTTTGCACTGTAAATGTGGATCAGCATCAGTCTGAATGGGCACAACAGCTATAGTGGGAGCGACTAGCAATTTTAGACCTAAAAACTTCTTCAACAACCAGGCACTTGTAGTTGCAAGCGAAGAGTTTAATGGTGGTTTGTAGGTAGGTCATTATTGTTCTTCTGTTGACTATGCATTGGGCACTGTAGAGCAATGTTTGAACGCTGTTAGATAGGTAGAATATAGTAATTTCAATGTTGGGAACAGTGTTTTTTAAGTGTTCTGAAAGATGGAAACGGTCTTCGGTCCCAATTTTTTCCAGCTGTCTCAAAATACAGCTTAACTTCACTTTGTGACCACAAATAAATTACACTAACACCTTGCTTTATGACCATCTCAGTAGATAAAATGGCAGGTAGCAGTCCCTTGAAATGTCTTAGCGGTCACCAAGGTCAAACCTTAAAAAAACGTGGCTGGAAATGTGGAAAATGTGTTGTACACTTGGATTCGCACCAAAGTTTTAGCCCAAATCTTGTTGGTCTCTTCCAAACCCTAATGCTGTGTGAACGTTTAGTGTCACTGATCTCACGATGATCTACTGCGAGTCACAAATCGTTAACCAGTGCAGAAATTCCTTTCCGCGCCCTACACCTAACCCACCCCGTTCTAAGTTAACCCGTGTATTTTCCGCACCAGCACGCAAAATGTGCNAAATGTGACCGCTCCCCAAACACTTGTGGATCACTTGGTGCCATTTTGCAGAGTCCGCCAATGCATAGGCATCATTGCAAACGCTGTGTGGGAAGTCTTATTCTACCATGCTTGCTGCTGACTGACTGTTGTGTGAAACTGACAGCATCTCCAACCACTTCATTCGTTCGTTCGTTAGTTGACGCACTTGAGATACCAATCGAACACGAACCAATTATTTTTCATTCGGTAAAGAAACTCTACATGAGCGTTCTTGGCGTAGCTAATGTTTTAAGTTAACCTTGACCTGATTAAATTGATCATTAGACTAACAGCGAGTAGTGGTGCGCTTAAGCAAGTGTTATTTGGTGCAAATCGTAGATTAAGTAGTAGATCAGGGTGTATCGTAAATATGGTAAAAACAATAGTTAAAAGCCACTACTTCTACATTTACGTGTGGCCGTCGAGTGGAAGAGGTCGGCCTAACTGCATTTATTGATGTACAGACTAGAGATAGACCGACATGGCCGATATAACGGGCCGATATTTGGGTTTTACCGATTTTATCGGCCTCAGTAGGTGTTGACAAAACGCTGTAATATTCCTCACGCATGCAGACATGTTGTGTAAGAAAGCACAATGAACCAAGTCAAGACAGCTATCTTGCAGCAATGCTGGCAGATGTGTTTTTATAAAAAAGCATACAAGATCGACCATGGAGCACACGTCGGCCATCGCAGCCGAAACAAAAGCATCATCGTTAATCAGATAAATTAAAAATCATAGCAAAATATTGATATTGCTGCAATTTGAAACATTTTAGCTCATAAATCCTGATTTTTGAAGTTTTTGAGAAAAAGGTAAGGCACAGAATACATTATATTTTTGATAATGAAGCAGAAAACAAGATTTAAAAATTTTGGAAATATCGGTATCGGCTATCTATCCATGAATGGCCGATATATCGGTATCGACCCCAAAAAAGCCACATCGGTCGATCTTTAGTACAGACTAAAGCGTTTGTAATTGAGGGTCGTTAACCTTAAGTCGCGCGGTGAAACAAACTGCAAAATTGTTCACAGAGTAAAAATGACTGGTTTGCTACTGACCCAAAAATGCTTTGGATTGACAGCAAATTAGATTGACATTGATCTCAAGCGAGAAAGATTTTGACACTAAGAGAACGCCCTGCTCGAGCGTTACATTGCAGGTGCCGGAAGCTGGATGTCTTCCTGTGCAAACACTNTTAATTGCGCCATCCAATGAATGTCAGTGGACGGTTGCGCATTGCTTGCAATATTGCAGTGGTGTACTTTATAAGNAAAGTCACCGTCTCACCGAATATAGTGTATAACTGCGATTGAGATCGTTGAGGACATTTTCGCCTTTACTGTTGTTCGCCTGCGAACCCTTTTTATGTGCTATCGAGTATTTTATGCAGAACTGATACAGTCGATTTATCTGTTTGGGGATCTATCGTTTGTGTATTGGCGAATACGTTTTGCTTTATGACTCGGTTTCAGAAAGACCTCAACACGTAACTGCATTTGCTTTGCCTGATGCTTGAAACAGGTAAGAAAAACGTGAAAGGTAACAAGCAATCCCCATTTGAACTTCAAAATTTGATTATAAAAATATTTCTATTTGGCAGGATTGCTAAACTTTGACCACCTGAAAAATTATTTTGTCCTCTTTGAAAACATTGTTTGGTTGCGACCCTATTTTGGTTCCTGACAGTTGTGAGATCACGTATGCTCAAAAGAAACAACGCTCATGTTATACAACGAGAACGCATAATTGTTGTGGTTTGCGGAATGGTAGCAAACCATATTTCTGAATGTTGTCGTTGGTCCAACTCATACAACGGCAATATTCGCAGTTTTACGCTAACTTTTGTGGTCAAGCTTTTCCAATTGACACCTACTGCTTTATTCTACGTGCTGAAAGTTGCGAGTCTTCCATCTATCATAAAATCTTTACTAATTGCAATTAGTAAGATGAGCTTCTCTAATTCAAGGTTGTATCATGTTTATGGACACTCGCGCTTGATTTTATCATACCACACGTGTTTGTGTACCAATAGGTTGTAGCTTGTTAAAGAAACACATGTCATTCAAGAGAGCAAAGTGATTTGACCGTGATCATGTTTGGTTCTGTGATGGAGATAAGTGGGATGTACGTATCTTGCAACAATCATCTAAACAAACATGCGGTAATTGTCCTTTAATACTACCGCTTGTCATGTCTGATTTAAACGCTAATTGCATCGCTGTAAATGAATTGCGAATCGATTAAAGGGCGATGAACTCTTGTTGCTTTTAAGAGAAGCTGCAATCTATGATGCAGGGCATCAGAGATTTAACAGGAGGCTCAACCAAGATTAAAACATGTAAACTGCAGCTGAGGTACATTTCCTTCAGGTTTGCCTGCGAAGTTAGCGCATCGTCAAGCCGTTTAGCTGCCAACACTTCGATTGCGTGTGAAGTTGTTGCTTAATCTTTTCTACGCTTGTGCAATTGTTTATTTGAGGAAGAAACACTCGTTGGACATTTTTGATCATTGTATTACTTGTAGCAAAAACAATCGTCAAAGGGTCAAAAACGTAAGAAATGAGATCGTTTGACCAAGACCCTGAGAAGCAAGACAAGATCGCCTGGCCCAGAGAGTTTGAACAAGGCCGCCCGTTTCTCTAGGCGGCCTTCGTTTTAGTAGCATGCTATTCGTAAGTGCTCTTGCGTGAAAGTGTTTACGCGTTACTCCCGGTTTCATTATCACTGTGATGACGCCTTTCAGGCAATTTTCTGGAGTTTTTGGGAGATATGGCGGTGTGGTTCGTAACGTAATTAAGATCATATGGGGCAGAGCATAACTCGCGCTGTTCGTACGTACTTCAATTCTGAAATGCCTTGCTGAATTGCTTCGTCTTGGAGTGGGCGAAGTGGTTGGTGCGCAATTTGAACATTAACGTAGAGGCGTTGAGTTCGGAAAAGTAAATGCATTTTGTTCCCCAGAGATGTGGAGACAAGATCAATTCGTATAGACCTACGAAACATAGGTTTTCCATTTACCTCGTAAGTTCAGCCTGCTACGTCTACGTGAAATTCAGTTCGTTGTTTTGTCGCATGGTCATTATAGGCGCGACGACGTTTTGCTTTGAATGGTGGCTTTGTGTCGCCACGCAATTACTCGCTCGATTTGCACGGCAATCACCAGCTAATGACCCACAACCTCAGGCAAACATCATTGGCGATTTTAAAAATCGGCTCGGTGGTCTTGTCAACACAAGCTAGGCTCACAACCAGCTGAAACAATGTCGTGTGGGAAAATGCTGTTGGTGGGCGAAACATCAAAAATATAAAAATGTCCTGCAGAATTGAAGAACTTCACCGAAATCTGCATCTTTTCCAATATTTTAGATTAGAAATTGTCTGGTTGTCCCCCTCCAGTTTCCGCCCTGACACCCGCAAATTAAGATACATTCTCTGTGAGGTCGATGCAAGCATTCCCATGTCGATCGTCCCTGCGACAAAGGAAAGAAAACAACTTGATAGCGCAAGCTAGTCAAAGCAGAGCTTGCGTCGTTGTGTAAATGCCCCGGCTTTTTATGCTGAATGGTCTTTAGCGTGCCCGTAGTGTTTTTCGTGTCGGATCAGATACCATTGCACTTGCTTCGGAAGTACATATACTAAAAAAGATACCGTTCACAATTATATATTTTAACAGGTAACAAATGAACCACACCGGGCTGTTGCAGAAATTTCAAGTGAAGTCGCGTTATGCCACCCAACTCACATGATTTTTGCGCTGTGGAAGATTCTTCGCTCATTTTCCCACATTGTACCAGAGTTTAAGAAACGTTAATGTCAAATCATGCTTGCTTGACAAATGGGTTGTTGAACTGCTGCAACAAGATATCATCGTGGGATGGAAAAGTGTTTGCACCAAATGCTAACTTGCTCCCTGTTTTCTTTTTAATGCTGTGCATCGCCGCGGGGAAGCTGTTGTGTGAACGTAATGTACTGCTTCTGTTTATGGAGATTGCCGTCGTCTTTCTCGCTACCGAGGAAGCGGGCTCATTCCAAACAATGTGGTTGCCGACAAATGTTTGAAATCTTGTATAGGTAGCGAAAGAAAAGTCTTGAAACGATTTATACGCTCCAGTTGTATTTCCATCCAATTTTTGCGTCGTGGATCCGTTGTCATGAACTGACATGGCATAATTTGTAGGCAAGGGTTGACGAAGCGTGGCTAAGACTTTTAAANCAATGCGGACGTGAAGTGCTGATAGTTTTAGAGAGAGCGGAGGATANCCCTTTAATCATTGTTAATCGAAAAATTGAGTTTTCTGCTCATGTCGGCATTCTGATACATGTATTTTGGAGATTCAGTTCATTGGCGTCGGAAAGGGTCTTGACTCCCTCCTGGATTTTGAAATTTGATATTTCCATGTTAAGGTTTTTATAGAAAAACATTTTTCTCTTTCGAGTTGGTAAAAGGAAATTTCATAAAAGCATAAAAGGAAATTTGTTGGCCTCTCCTGGAAAAATCCATTATTGCCCCCCCCCTGGAAAAAAGTCTTCTGACAACCATGCTTCAGTTACTTGTAGTGTGAGATTTAAAAAAATTGACAATCTAACTTTCTGTTTTTCGAAACGTTTACTCTGGTAAATTTTAGCTTTGGTAATCGCATCGCTACGATTTTTAAAATTTTCAAATTCACACTTTTGAACGGGCCTCGCTTTCAAAGTTGCCCGCTGAATACCCATGTTTTTCCTGATGTCTTACACGTTGTTGATTTCATGCCTTTTGACTTAAATATTCGTGGCATCGGCCCGGCCAGTGTGTATTGAAGCGACGCCGCTAGCGTTAAAAAACGCTGTACGGCCGAATTCAATATCAAGGTTTCGCTGACTGTAAAGAACATGATACTGCAGATTCGGAAGCTGTTTGAGTATGTCAACAAGCTGATAAGCATCATTTACCGCTGATAAGCAGGTTACAGCAATAAAAAATTCACTGTCAACAAGTTAACGGCAAATGCAAATGGCCAAAATGTTCCCATTGTTATTTGTCTTGCTTCCGTGTCTACCTGCATATTGTCCTGATGGGCGCTGAGATAACATGTAGCTACTCAGTGGTCATGCTCTTACATCGCTCACGTGGTGGTATAGACAGTTAGATGACGCTCACGAGCAATCCATAACCTATTTCCGCGTAACGTTCATGCTTGCCACAGCGTAGTCAAACAGCAGCAAATGTACTGGATAAAAACCTAAGTGGAAGCAATAATCTCACTGATAGAAATATGTCTTCAAATCTTCTTACGTAGTTGAAACCAAACTACCCAATTGTGAAACGTTTATAAGTATTGTTCACTTATGTCTGGGTACCTGTCATGCTGTATTTTTTTTACAGTATACTATTATTGTGTGGTCTTCGATAGAACCTAAGTTGGGGTTTCGCTGGTCCTTTATCATGCATAAAAGGGATTTGAGGAATATACGAATGGAAATTACTGAGCTCCTTTAATTTTGTATACGATTCTTCATCGCGTGTTGCATCAACTTTGACTTTAGTATGGCCATTATTTTCATTTAAAACAGCCATCATGCGTTTGATGCGCCTTTCATTGGTAAATTACGTGATCTCTGAAAAATAACACTCGACGCCTTAAATACAGGCAGCGATCTGCAGAATAACCGTTTCCTTTACTTACAAGATTGCACTGGTGCAGCTATGTCCAATCCGCGGGCCGCATGCGGCCTAGTCGAAGGTTTTGTGCAACCCAGTTTAGGTTTTCGCTGTATCAGCCTACATACTAACAACCTGTCCTTATTTTGTTAAATCTTAAATTACCATTTTTCGTACAGGTGGTCCTCATTGCCACACTATCATGCCTGTATCGCGTACTGGGAGATTTCCATGTGTCCACTGACACCTTGATGCAAAACGTAGTTTAATGGTTTCTACCTTTGTTCCACTGGCACTAAATTTTCCCATGAAATCACGCTTATAGTATGGTTGAAGGTGTCAAACAGCAATTAACATTAGTTTGGTTCCAAACAGCAATTAACATTAGTTTGCTAAGATCAAAGTAAGTCATTCCATGTGCGACCCTCATTGATATGTCATTCCATGTGCGGCCATGGTTAAGATAGTGACATAATTTTTGGCTCAGTAAGCACTTTCGGTTGGGCATAGCTGCACTAGTGAGATTATGGTATGTCTACAACCTGTACTGACTTTGTTGCAATGGAATGAATGCAAAATAAACGTATTTATGTTACCAGCTCCAGCACTAGTTCCACGAATTGTTGTCATGAAGCTGTTTGACCACCAAGTAGATATCAATTAGGTTTTTTTCGGCCATAGACCGAATTTTCTTTTCAAACAACCGACAGTGATTTAAGTCAATTCGGTCATAATGTCCAAAAATATAGACCAGTGCAGGGGTGGGCAAATAGCGGCCGGCGGGTCACATGTGGCCCGTTACATCATTTTCAGTGGCCCTCGAAACATTGAGAAAAATCTTCAAATCCGAATTATCCTCCAACTCATCACAGCAAACATTAGTGATGGGCTAACTTGAACCGAGACTCGCTTCAATTTCCATTAGAACAGGGTTGAGCAATTAGCTGCCCGCGGACCACGTGTGACTTATCACAGCGTTTTGAGTGGCCCCGAAAGCATTCAGAAAAGATCTTCGAATCTGAGATTTCCTCCAACTTAGAGCTAAAACTAACTTGTCAGAGACCTGCTTCTATTTCCATTAGAAGGTACGCCCTCCGCTAAACGCGGCTTTCCAAAAGTGGCCCCCAAGCCAAATTAATTGCTCACCCCTGGACTAGTGAATACTGTCATGATGAGTTTTAATACTGTTGCGGGATAAATGGCCAAAATGTCTTAGCGAAAAAAACTCGCGATCCCACTTGCAATCTGGAAAAGTTGGATATTTCTCATGATGCTATTGCTCGAAATTTCCGGTAACATTGTCACCACCTAAAATACCTGACTTAACTGAATGCGTTTGGAAGTCGTGATCGCTTCTATAGCTATTGATTCCAGCAACTGCTGCTGGTACTAAGGAGTCAGCGTACACTGTATAATTTTTGTTCTAGCAGCCTTCATGTGTTATTCTCCAGAAATTTCTCAAGAAAGGCCGAAGTTGTGTGAAAAATATTTCAAGTGCAGGGCAGGCGTGTAGTTGCCCGACTGATTTTGATAACAGCCTGATTTAATCCACCATGAGGAGCTCAAAGCTACACCAGTAAAATATTGGCATTACTTGTTTGCGTTTTGATTCGGGGAAGTCTTCTTCATTAGGTCCTAGTGGAACAGTCAAAAGCTCTAGTTTTGCTGCAAGCTTTCAAGCAACCAGCCGACTGGGCTCTGATTTCTTCCTTTTGCGATCATTCAAGCATGCACATATCTGTACTCAAATAACGAGTCTCCAAAAAGGTGACGCAAGCGAATCAACCAGGTAAATTTTTTAAGGAAATAGACTTCACGTAACACTACCCATCCTCATTCCTAAAATCTGCAAGCGACGCTTGCAGGTGAAACGTTGAAAGGCTAAAGCAAGAGCAGAGAAAGCAAAGAAACTGACGAGTAAAATCGTTCACAAATACGGTAGTTGCTTTCAATGGAACTTCAAAAATTCTGACAGCAGTTGTGGAGCAACGCAAACTCACAGTGACGGAAATAACCGTTAGGTCTCCAACAGAGCGGTGGTAGAATGCATATTGCGTTCGTGAAAGTGAAATCACCAGCCATACTCCAGGGAGCGCATTAAAAATGAAGTGCTGAACCAAGGCCGCCTAGATAACCACACTGGGCCGTGAAAAATGTTAAAGCAAGTAAAAGAACAACGCAAAAGGTGGTAAGAATGATGTCACACCGGGGAGGAAGGATCATTTAACAAGTATCTAGTCTAGAGAGTGAAAATTGGGTAGTAAATAGTGTTGTTGCTTCTGATGTTTAAACATCAGATCTGATGTTTTCAGAGAAATATCTGATGTTGACTGGGCTGTAGTTTGTTTTTCACATGCCCTCTCTTTTTAGCTTTTTGGGATAAAAATACGTTAGATTCATGATTTTTAGGTTAAGTCAATTTCTCATCCTCATGTGTGTTTAGTTATCGTTCTAAACTGACGAAGCTCTCTTCACTGCGTGGGGAATAACATATACGTTACGCATAACCGACTTTTCTCAATTTCATGTCGATACTTCGCTGTGTTTCGGATTTGACATGGGTAATCGCGCTTTGTTAGGTATTGGTAATAAAAGCATTTAGCTTATATTAAACTGTTACGTAAAAATCTGATATTGACAAGGCAACAATCTAATGTTAACAAGACTGACCCCAATGGCAACACTGGTTGTGAAACTGAAAACTGCGGGGAAAACTAAACTGGTTTGTGTAACCGAAGAGAGTAAAAGAGATCATAAATAAATCACATATACGTCAATCTTACACCGTTACTTTTGTAGAACAACCCAGTTTTCACCCTCTGGATGCTTGTGAAGATAAATGGTTTAACAAACTTAAACGTACGAATTAATACTAAAAGCATGATCCCCCTCGTGTGAAATCATTCTTGCACCCTTATGGGTTGTTCCTTGGCTTGTTTTGACGATTTTCACTACCCAGTGTAACTAGCACTGTTGTTAACTCTCGTCACGGCGTTTAGCATTTAATTGAAAAGGTGCTCCCTACAGTATGGCTGCCAACTTAACGAACGCAATCCTATTTCCGCATTCTACCAACGCTCTGTCATGTTTCCGCCAATTTGGGTCTGTTGCGATGCTCGATAATTGGCGTCAGATAGTTTTTAAGTTCCACTGTAACCAATTATTTCGAAAAGACATATTTTACAATTTCTGCTTGCCGCAGCTTGTGGTCTGATTCACTCACTTCAATCTTCAGTTTGTTTGCTTTCTAACCTTTCAACGTTGCACCCGTAAGCATTGCTCGCAGCTTTTAGGACTGAGGATGTGCAGTGTTACGTGAAATCGATTGCTTAACAAATTGCTCGGTTGATTCGCTTGTGTAACTTTTATGAAGATTAGATACGTGTCCCTAGTGGAAAACTCTTTATCTATGGGTTGGAGTTGTTACCTTCTGGCCCGTTGTCAGTTGAACACCTGGGCATCACACAGTCATCAAAGGCGAGAAAGGACAGTGGTTAGCATTACCTTTTCCTAACCTGAAACTTCAGATTTGTAACGAAATCGGAGGGCTTTTTAGAAACGGCTAAATAATGAATATCATGATATAAAGAATAGATGTTATTGTTCAATTTTGCAAATCAGCGGTCAGTGGTAGGTTTTTGTTTAATGAAGATCACGCACTTTTGTAAATCGTCAAATATATTGCTGTGCAGCTGAACTTTTTGGCCCTATCCCAGGATATCAGATTATACGCACCTATTTAATTGATCTCCTTTGCACTATATTCCGTACAGAACAAAATTTAAATTTCCGTTTTTGTCCTTGGCTGACCTGTGTTTAATACGTTTCACCCACCTGCTTAAGCTCATTGGCGGTTAAAATTACTCTGCGAGTGCGCAGCAGCGGTATCGCGTTACTTCCGACTGCAAAAGAGTCAGCACATTGCTGTGTCATCCATATTGTATCATCGTTAGACTTGGCTGGACGTACATCACGTGATAAGTTTAGCGAGTTTCTTACAAAGCAATTTTTGTAGAAACGTACTTGAGTAATTTCAGGTCTTTCGAAAGGCTTCACTTATGTGCTTTGTGAATGAGCAGCTTTGCAATTCTTAGTGAGATGGATTTGATACGGGCCAATTTTAGCGGTTGGAACCTATTTCAATGCATTGACTCAAGTGCCATGTGCGTGCGTTTCTGGCATATGCCAAACGAGGCAAAAGAAAATCACGTATTTTTTTATGCATTGAAGTTTCGAAAACATGTCTAATTGCCATGTGAACAACAGCGCTCATGTGAAAGACTTCTATCTGTGCCTTGCTGTGTAGAGGTTTTGGAAAGAGTAATGGATCCGACGCAGTTGTAACTTAAGAGCAGAGGTTGCAGTGATATGTGCTGCACTGCTATATGCTAACCAAAATATGCGTCAATAGGCAGCATTCAAACCTAGTGGTTGTTGCGTTTGCTGTCGGTTTTAGAAAATCACGTGTATGGTTGCCATCCAAAAATCTCTTCTCATTGAATTGCTTCGTGCTCATGATTAAAATGAAATCATTAAAAGACGGGACCATCGACATTTTTCTTTGAAGTGGCGATCTCTGGCAAGGGGGCTTACCAATGAGTGAGATATTCATAATTTAGCGTTGGAGCTAAATCAATTTGAGTTCATACCGTTTCGAGTCCCATAGCAACTTTCATTTAATATGTTATTGGATATATCACCCTGCTAACCTACACACGCCTTTGTGGTTTGATCTTAAGTGCCAACATTTTTTCAGATTATGCTTCCGTGTTTTAGTAAAGCTGAAGTTACATCAATGGCATGAGGTTTTCCGATATAAAAAAGTTCTGGGAGTCTCGTCTCAGCGGTGAAACGAGCCAGAAGCAACATGGAAAGTCGAAAACGATTGCGAAATCTGAACTTAACATCCATCCATTGGTCAAAGGTGGTCATTCTGGCCAGGCTGCTGTACTGGAAAGCCGCGATACAGGGTTACGCGATCATCAACCCAACGTCAGTGGCACAGCTGACAACGCCCATCGAAAAAGCGTTTTTCTCGTTAGAACCTCTACGTCACCGACCGCGCGACCCATCGATTGCACCAAAACGTCAGACAAGACGCGTCATCATACTGTTTTGCTTGTGGCCGACAGCAGCTCATCGCGCTCAGCTGCTCAGAAACTTTCACACAGCGGCCGTCAAGCTGGTCGCTTGAAATCGGTTGATTGTGCAGCATCGGGCGCGAAAAACAAGAGCGTATTTGGCAGAAAGTCAAAAAGCATGGCCAGAGCGGGAACTGTTCATTCCTTGATACAAAGACTTTTTGACGGCGGCAGCACGTCTGCTGGCACATCTAAATCTGCTGAAGGAAAAGAAGAGATGCAGTCTGGCAGGGAACAGAAGCAATTCGCAGAGGTGAACAGTAGGTCGCTTGAAAATGGCAGTTCCGTGGCTTTGTCGGCACCAGCATCAGTAAACACTTCGCCGATCAGGGCACCCCCCCATCGCCCCGCACGCACCAACGTAAAGTTCAGCGAGGTTCACAGCTTTTGGCGAATGCGAGAAAAGAAGCAACTGAAAAAGTCTGTTGAAGATCGACGGTAAGCCGGTGATTCTGAGGTACCGTTGTAGTTTGTTGCTTAGCACGCACATGGCTCAAAAATCAATGAATCGATCTCACTGTGCAGATGGGTCTGTGGCATGCTGGTGTTTCACTTCATAGGTGTAAGGAAAAAATTAGACGGTTGGTATGTGCGTTTGCCAGTTTAGTTTTGAACAATTGCATCTCGCACAAAAACATGCGCCAACAGCGTTTTCCTGAGTATTTCTACTAACAGTGATCAATTTTTCACACAACGTAATGTAAGAAGTCGTGGCAAATGTTCGTTAAATTTTGTTCTCTCGCATTTGATGGAAGGAACCTTCGCATCAATGACCTTGCGGCAATGTGATGCGAGCAACTTAATTCGACAGATGGTTTCACTCTTGTTTTTCAGGTGTGTCGTGTGCGGCTGTTACCTCAGCAGCTGCCATTACGAACAAGACAGCGTATTGTACTGCGAAGACGACTACTGGAATAAATATGGTCAACATTGTGCAGACTGTGGCGGAATCATTACTGGACCAATCATAGTTAGTCAGCTCGCGTCAGATAAAAAGCTGTTCGTAGGCGGTGCTTGCCATTACTTCTACTCGATATTTTTACGCGTTTATAGATCAGCTTCACTGTTTTCTTTGTTGTTTTTATAATGGGTATACTTCCGAGGCATGCGTTCACGTGACTGCGGTAATATTTTTAAATTGCCGTAAGATTTTAAGAAATGCTGATGCCTGTTGTAAGATTCACTACCTTTTTTTGGTTTGTCGTGGTATAGCGTGATCATAGTCATATGGCACGAACAAATGTTAACCTTTGCAGAGCTGCACACTAATTTGTCTTCGCAGAACGTAATAGTGCCTGTTTTGATGTATGTGATGCGAATTAAGCCACAAGTTCGACGAACCTCTCAAGAAAACTTTTGTTAAAACGTTTCCTGAGAGGTATGCTTTAAGAAAGCACACGGCACTGCACTTTGCGTTTGATACTTTTTCCAGCTTTTGATGTTTTTCTAAAACTGCCTGGAATTTGGCAATGCATCAGGAACTGCATGGTTAACGAAATAGCATTACGGCCTGACGTTGAAGCATAGTGACATCGGTTCAATGCGGTGTTAAAAATATTTGCTGTAATATGGGCGGGATGGTGCCATTTCCCACCAGCCAAGCTGGCAGCTCAGTCCTGGTCTGGCTGTTTACGTTGCTGAAGTAATGGCACCGATATAGCAAGCGTGAAAGGAAGTTGTCGGAATTCGCCCAACTTAAAAGAATGATGTAATCGAGAGTTGAACCGAAAGCAGTGCGCTTTTAATGCGTCTGGTGAAGTGCAATGGCGAAATCTCACAGTGGACACGATAAATAAATTTGTATGCAACGGAGTTTGCTGAGTTGAAACCTCATTTTGATGTTACACACCACTTTGAATGGCTTGCTCACGCAAATGCAAAATGCTTTCTGCTGCTGGCGCCTGGTGGGCCCTGCCCTAGTCAGGCCCCTATTAGAAAAATTCGAGTGAGGGCAAAATGACCTTAGGGAGAGGTTTTGATTCAACTTAAAACTGCAAAAAATATAACTGCTGTTTGTATGAGAAGTCAGGTAAATCTCTTCCAGAGATGGGATTCAGCTTGCTTGGCCACTACATTTGCAGTCAGCTAATTGATTCCAGTTTTTCCATAATTGGAAAGCATATGACCAATGTAAATTGCGTAATATTAGATCGGGATAAAATGCTGTAAAACAACAGAAGCATGTGTTTTTCCGTGCCAGTATGGTGGACCGTCACCGTAGCTAAGCTATCAAACGTCAGTAACCTCGGACTCGGAATCGCATGCATCTTGCAGAATGAGCTTCACCTTCAGACTTGATTTGCTCAGCAACCAGGAGTTGCAAAAGTGGAAGTTCTGTCATTTTTACAATTTTTTAAACATGCAGATAGCTGGCATGTGTCGGTTCCATCCTGAATGCTTTGTGTGCCACTGTTGCAAAGTGTGCATATCAGACGGTGACTTGTATGCTCTTGTCCTGCGTTCAAAAGCTGCCAAAGAACCGGCGACTCCTGTCGTGTTTTGTGCGGACTGCTATCAGGTCAGGATTGAATCCCAACTTCAGTCGCTGTGATGAATGTTTTATTCTGTTGTACTAGTGTTGTTTGTTGGGGTAATGATCAAATAAGGTCAGGTGTGCAGATTCATTGCATGTAAACAAATTGACTCATTTATTAACTTCTCTATTATCGTATTGATGATATAAGCCAGGGGTCTCCAAACTTTATTTGTCCAAAGGCTACGTAAACTATAGCACAGCATTCCGTGGGCCGCACATCTTACGTAATGTGATTGTTTCGGCATATGTTACATTCTATCAAATCAACTTTTTCGTAAACATATTTTTTCACTATTGACACAATGTCTTCGCGAGCCGTAGTTTGGAGACCCCTGATACAAGCAATGGTGAACGATAGAGGTAGAGAACCCAATTCAGAAAATGTACTATTGTCAAATTTTGCACGAATGTAATCTGTTTTTTTTTAATGTCTATATGACTTTTTACGGTGAGCTTGCGTTAATTGCGAGGAAAAGTGCTAGTAATTGCTGATAGCGAGAGTAAATTTATGCCAACAGCATTCGAAAATTGCATTTGGAGATGTTTTTGGTGTCTACTGCCACCTAGTTTTCACCCAAATTTTATCTTCACTCAACAGAAATGTTTCAGATAAAGGTACCATTGTTGTTTGCTTCTCGCTTGTTTATAGCATATCCGCTATGGAGGTTTCTGCTCTGTGCTGACAAATCGTCGTCTACGTAAGCAACAGAACAATTGGAAGAGCGTAGTTGCAGAATTGTTTCTCTATTTTTGCGTACAACGGTAGAACTATCGTCTTTTTGTTTGAGGAAAGCCGCTTGTCAATAAGCCAAAGCGTGAGGTCAATGGCTGCAACTATTTCGCGTGAATTGAGAGTTTTGCTTTTTCCTTTCAGGGAATCGTTTTTGTTGATTCCACAACTGCGTTGAATGAAGACAGTTGCTCGTGTTTGACGGAGGCGACAGTTGTAGTGGTTGTCAACTTTCGCCCTGTACTTGACAGCGAAGGTGGGATCAAAGATGTGTTTTGTGCATATTCTGTGCGTTTCTGCTTTTAATCGAAAAATAGCAGACAAAAAAATCATTGAAAATATCTTGTGCAAAGTTGGGAAAATCTGCACGTCCTCTGTCGTTTGAAATGCTTCTATTTTCCAAGAAATAGGAAGTTACAAGCAATATGTATTTATTAGTAAGCTTAACTATATTTTTATAATAAATACTACGGCCAAAGCAAACGATACAACTGACATCTTGCAAACGTTTCGATAACAACTGTTATCGTCTTCAGTGCATAGCATTAACTATATTTTGTCATGATCTGCAAGTTTTGCCTTTGTGCTGTCACAACGTTACGAGTTACCTGCGTAACGTAGTTAGAATCCTGAAGAAACAGTCGTGCTTGATGATTTGATAAATCTTGTGCAACAGTTTTGCGGATGTGTGCTGATACTGTTGAGTCAAGATAAGATTAATGAAACCGTGACTTACACGTTCTAAGGGTAGCAGCTTTAAGCTCATAATAAGAATTAATGAAGGCACCAAAGCTCCGATGGTGCTCGGATTCCAGCGCCGGGATGGAGTCAGTTGTATTTTTATTTGCCCACAATGTTCTTCTCTAAGTGAATATAAGGTCACTTAATTTTTCTACGCGAATGGGACCACATGCTTGTTTTATTGTCTCAAACTCGAAATGTTAGATAATAACGTCAACTGCGAGGAACGCCGATAAATGCATGGTACTCCTTTGCTTAAGCTTGACAGTTTTTGGTGCAGGCGAGTATGGTCTTGCTGTCATCGATCCACCAAAGTTGGTTTTTTCAGATCAAGCCATTCCTACTCCACTTGGCCAAATCGTCAGTCGGTACGTACAGCTTATCAAAACGCAGTAGTCCAGGCCTGGCCAAACCGTGGCTCGCGAGCCGCATGTGGCTTCTTGCGCCCGGTTTAATGCAGCTTTTACGTAAATACTGTGTTTATTCATGTACAGTATAAGTCGCAATATTTTGTACCAATTGTTTACCTTGAAAGTCGGGTTGCGGCTTACATACGCATTGCGTGGAAGCGTGCTTGGTAGCTTGTGCAAGCAGATTTACGCGACACACGTGTTCGTTACAGCGTTGCGTGGAAGCACGGTTTGTGGCTTGAACAGCGGCGACGTTCTGTTCATGTGTGCCCATGTGTATGATGTGGCTCTTTGCGGTAACACAGTAATAAATGTGGCTCTTCGTCTCTGAGTGGTTGGCCACCCCTGCAGTAGCCTACAGAACCAGTATCGTTAATCTGTTTGTAGTTGTAAACCACACTGGCTGAGCAACATAATTTTATTATATTGACAGGCGCCAGTGTCTTAATGGATGCCTGCATTCAATTAATCTGTCCCTAATGTGAATCATTTTCGTTGGTTTATGGACGTTCGGTAATTTTCATGTCATTCTGTTCGTATCGGACGCGGTTGCTATTTTCGGTGTTCGTGTTGTGCTGTGTATTAAACCAAGTCACTTTTATATTTCCGCGCAGTGTAGAGACTTCCGAAGAGAATTCGTTGCATGTCGGGGACAAGCTTCTTCAAGTTAATGGTCTCACGGTTGACAACAACGCTCTCGATCTGGTGCGCTTAAAAATAAAAAAGCTTGACTTTCGCTTTCAATCAGCAAAAGAAAAGGTTGTGAGCTTTTTCCCTTTGCTGCACCGTGCGCGTGGTAGCGCAGAGGTTCTCAACGTTTTTGCGGCTCACTAAGAAAATATATTTTTTTCGCTTTACAGTGTACAATGTACATAAAACTTTTTCGTTTTACAAACAATTTCGAAATGGTAGTTGTTCCCGTTTTTGATAACAGATGAGATTAAACGATAAGATTAAATTGTAATATGTAAGCAATTTTGAGAAGCTTTTCATAATAATTTTTTACTCGTACTGATGATGTTAACAGTGGTTACCAAACGTTTATGATATGTCTCTGACAACTTTTTCTTTGGCCATAATTTTTATCATTAATCACATTAATTAACTTTTCTGTCATTGTACACTCGTTTTTTTCTCGACTGTATAATGTGCAAGCCATCATAGTGGACTTGTACAAAGCAGTGAAACTTCAGTATGACATACCAGTTGCGAAGCACGGTCAGATCATCCATACTACATTGGTAAATTACTAATTTATGTTCATATTGCAGTGGCACAGAGTGGTAATCTTTTTTGTAACTTTTCCACGTCGAAAAACTCAAGTAGCTGCAAGTGTTTCAAAAGTTTCGTGGTACACAGACTGAAAACCACTGTACAGTGCTTGTGCCTCTGTCTGCTCTGACACCTTGCGTAGTCATGCGATTGTTCAGTCACTTTTCATGCCCACGTACTTATTTGCGGCCTGCTGCGCTTCGAAGACTTCACTGTTTTTGTATCGTAAATCTGCTTTGTTGCAAAGATGGCAGCGCTATCCGTCTGTGTGTTCTTGTTTTCGCTGCAGCTCGGACTGATGTCGCGGTCGACGAAAAACGCTAAAAGTTGTTTTCTTTCAGATCGGCCGCCTGTGCGATGATTCCGGCTCGCCACTGCAAATGACTGTTCAGCGAGATGTTTTCCTGCTTAAGACCGCCGTCGCCGACCGATCTGAATGCAATCACAAGAAGAGTCTTGTTCTTAAAGATTTGTTTGATCCTATTCATTCACTCACCATTTCGGCGACCGGTGAACCTCCCCGCAGTGACGTGATTGACACGCAGCCAGGCCTGAGCCGCCGCGGCGATTCGGGATTAGACGGCAGTGAAGATTTTGAAGCTCACTCGAACTGTGCCACAGACTCAATATACTGTTTGAACCCATTCGCGTCGCCCGACACCAAGCAGTCGTGCTGTCTCCACCAGGTCTTGGCGTTCGATACTCTGTCCAACACCGAACCAGTTTCTGCTCATTCGACAGCTGTTTTGGACGCTGTGGAAGCAAAAGAGTTGCCGTCAGATTGTGATGATCGGGACAACGGTAGCACGCGAACAATCAGCGAGAGCACGGTTGACTCGGGCGTCGAGGAAGACGACGTTGAGGCTTGCACGACCCAGGTGGTAACCCCAGCTTGCAGCAGCCCATCGAATGTGACGCAGTCTACCTGCTTTTGCGAGACCGATCCCGTGCCGCTCGGTGGAAGTACAACCGAAGAAGGTGCGCAGTGTGGTGTCGTGGAAGTCCCATCAGAGGAATGCAGCGTTGCTTGCTTGGACCAGGCCAGTTCATCTGTAGACGGGCCGGAGGAAAGCGTCGATTCTTGCGGGCAAGAAATCAACGTTCAGACTGACGGACGCGCCAAGTTGCACGATTCATTCAAGAAGGACCGGCCGCCCTTAGCTCCGAGAGACAAACGACACTGCATCAAACGGAAAAGAGCCAGAACTGATTACGAACAAATCTTGTCTGCTGAGAAGTACGATTCCAAAACTATACAAAAACCACGGACTTCTCGTACAGAGGTAAATTTTCATGACATTGTGTCATGGATGTAGGGGTAAAAACGTTAAAACCTTGCTTTCTTTTCACTTTAACGATATTATTATCAATTGTGTCTGTCGATTACGTGATTCGATGCATCCGCTCAAGAAAAGTACGAGTCTCGCATGAGGTGTGGTGGCGCGCGTCATAATCCAAATGACGTGATGCATCGAGTTTGGCGAATCTAATTTTGAACCGACAGGTGCGGTCTTGGCGGTTGCGATGGTCGGGATAGACTTTCTTCTTTGCTGCAGTTCCCTTTTCAGTGAGTCATGGGCTGCGCTTTTAGTTGGTTAGAAAAGCCCATTACCTTCCCGAGTAATATTGTTTGCGGGATTTAATGAAATGATCTTCATCAACGTCGAAGTGTCTCCTCGGATTATAGCGTTATTGATGCCATGGTGAATTCGCTTGCTGTGCCAGATGGTTGCTGAGCTACCGCTCTCGGTACAAACTCTTGCTGTGGATCCACTGTAGCGACCAGCATACTCGAATGGGCGGAAATAAGGGTTTCAAGGTCTTTCAGCATACATGTGCCCGCGTGTGCAAAGTAGAAGCGCGTTTCAAATTGGAAGAGTGCTTGTTCGACTGCTCGCTGTCCAACGCGCATTCCGAACACTTTTCAAAGACATTTCACGGTCGGTCACTGCATCTCTTTGCAGGTTGTCAAGAGACAAGACATGGCCCGGCGCTGCAACTCGCTTCGTGCGGATGGGTCCGTTGTGGTTCTTCGAAACAACTCCCCGCGGTATGTTGGTTGTTGACACCGGAATTCGCTCCTGCTACGTCGCTGCAGCGTCAGTATAGAAAGCTTTAAGCTGTAGTGAGCCTGAAGAAGTGACGGAAGTGCGTAGGTTGTCGCTTGAGCTTGCGACGAACTGCGTGTTTGAGATGTGCGTGTCAGCTTTGATGCTGCTTTCACGCCAAGAGAACGCTCTTCCTCGTTCCTGACATGCGTGTGATAGAAAAGTTGTCAAAAAATCATCTTGCTATTACAACGTAAGTGTTGTTAGTAGCCGTGTACCTTCATGGCTTGCGATACCCTGTGGCATTTTCTGCATTAAGGCAGACTACGTGTCTCATTTGTTTTGAAGAGCATGTTTCGCGTTTTAATGGTGTCTTTCAAGCGATCTCAGTTACTTCGTAGCAGCAGTGAGATCTGTTTCAAACGCTGGAGTAGGTGAGCTAAGACTGACCTCAGCATCTTATTCTAAGTGAAACAATTTCGTGTCATCGACACCCCATTGCGGCCGATAAACTATTTTAACAGAACTAGTTGAATTTTACCTTTCCTTGGGACAGATCTGATAAACTCCTCGCACTGGACAACGGGATGACGTCGATACGCAGCCAAGCGGACTTTTCGATGTACGACCAACTTTCGCGGCATTTTTATAGCGGAGATTTAAGTCGATCGGAATCAATGAGAATTCATGGCGGTCAAATTAGAACAAATCAAAGGTTTGAATGTTTCGTATACTTAAAATTTTTTCGTTCATCGCCGCTTTATACCACTGCCTGAGATGTGGCGTCTGCTATCCGTACTTTCTATCCTACACTTAGTTCGATATCTGCGAATTAATTGCTGGCGTTTTAAACGACGCTGGAGTAATTTCGGGCGTGTGTGCCCAGTAAATACATCATCGATATAATCCCTAGTTTTGCTATTTATGTTCAGTGAGCAAACAAGAATAATCGCCCAGCGCGATGCGACTGGTTTCTATATGAAAGCAAGCAGTGTGAAGGATTTAACCAGCACAGAGCCACTGTCACCTGAAAAAATTTTCACAAGTTTTTTTAAACACACGGGGCAAAAGCAAGTTGTAAGCTGCCCTCTAGACAGCGATAATAATCAGGGTTCCCACGCGGTGTTGAAAGTATTGAAAAAGTATTGAATTTCAAAATTGGTTTTCAAGACCTTGAAAAAATAATGAATTTTGCGAAAATCTACATTAGGTATTGAAAAAGTATGGAAATTGTAAATGGAAAAGAAATCTCAAGTATCTGAGCAGAATTTCACTGAAGGCACAGCACTTCATTATTTACGCAGTGTTGTGCAATGTGCAAAATTGAGTTCATGATTAAAAATTTCGAAAAATGAAGGCAAGTAATGGTGTTGAGCTTCTTAAATTTAGTTTTGAAAAGGTGTTGAAAAAGTATGGAAAATGATTTTTAAAAATGCGTGGGAACCCTGAATAATTCTTCGAGATGCTGGTGTAAATAGTGACAAAATCTTTGAAGTCATTTGATGTGAACTGAAACAGCATTATGTTTCAATCAAACGAGCATTTTCTGTGGACGTGCAGTCTCCTGTGGTAACTCCCTCGTGAGCCCTCGATGTTCTAACTTTTGGTCACAGCGCAGTGTTTCGCGTGTGACAGAACACTGTCCGATCCATCATTTGCAATCGCGACACTGCGCTGTGTTCTGTCGGTGATTGATGGGTATTCGACGCAGTATTACGGTGTGAATCTCGCCGCGGTTTCCGCCCGAGGCAATGCTCGCTGTGTGGCGCCAGACTCCGGGCCTTCATAGCACAGCGCAGCCTGAGCTTGAAATTGATTGCTTTTGTTATTTGAAAGTTTGCATCCGGACCTGCTTGTTGTGAGGTACACTTGGTTCTTCGTATGGTTGCTTCTGCAGAGTGTTCCAAGCTGTCATTCTTTGCTAGTACTGACCGTGTAATCCCGCGTTAAGTTGTGCACTTGTTATGTTAATGTGACGTACAATGGACGAAATTTCCCTCAGAGCTGATTTATCTGCGCGTGCTGTGACCGGCTGCACTTCGTGCGAGGTAACTAGCTGCAACAATTCTCGATTTGTCGGAACAGGACTTTTCGGTCTGAGCCGTTTTGGTCTGGGGACATTTCGGTCACGCATAAACAACTGATTGCATTTGTTTATTCATTTAAATGATTATACAGGCAGGCGAAATGTCACGCTAGCTGGTGCTATACCAACTCCCTTTTGACGACTCATGATTGCGATTAAATCTGAATTGTAATTATAAGTTTGAAGTGTTTGTATTTAATTGAAAATGTCGATAATGATATGATTTTCTTGCTGATGATAACGAAACTCATATGTTCATGCTGATTAACTGTTGGATCTTGGATCATGTTTCTACTTTTTTAAAATAGAACCTTTCGTTGATTTAAGTACGTTTGCATTAAAAAGTGAGCATGTAAGATTTCATAGCTTGGCCGAAATGTCTCGAGACCGGAACGACCAAGACCGAAAAGTCGCGCACCCCGATTTGCAGCGGCAGCAACAGTAAAAACACGGAGGGAGTTTTCATATGGAAGCTGGGTTTGCATGGTGCAAGGCACGCAAATCTTTTGTCAAAGTTTACTGAACATTCCCTTCCACTTATATTCAACACTTAAAAGCACTAGTGTTTCTGTATGCTTTCGAGGAATCAGTCGACTGCCATCTGCTTTCGTCTTTTTGCGATGATTCAAACTTGCACA
>JGI24158J21664_10000864_pt1 | contig 31004 bp, 18 predicted proteins | sample Ectturendosymbi3_FD_21664 | JGI IMG/M metagenome (IMG submission 21664)
TATACAAAAAAGCCCAATGAGCGTTTCTGTGTCGGGAACCACCGATCAAAAAACGTATCTGAAGAAATTTAGGGGGGGCTTCAGCCCCCTTAGCCCCCCCCCTGGATCCGCCTATGCCCCTAGGCTAGTAGACTAATCAAGGTTTCTAAAGCTTCAGAATAGCTCCTAGAACATTGTTAGGCGCTCAGCAGGTCACCACCTCCTGTACTTTTCTTTTCAGGACCACAAAACCTGATCTGGAATTCAACCGACGCACACTTTTGGATCCCCTAATTTTCCCCTCCAAAACAGCCCAAACCAACTTTTTCTGAGCACATGGTGTTCCAGGGTTTTCCGCCTGTCGGCGAAGCGCAAAAACCGGATCGGACGCAAAAACCGGATCGGAAAGGCTGAACGGGATGCGGGGAACGTGTTTTTGGATTTTCTCTGAAAATTGCCAAAAATCACTACAGCAAATGCACAAATATGGATTTTTCTGAAAATTTTCAAATACAAAGGTATGTTTTTGTCAAGTTCGTTGCATTCGTCTAGGTTTCCCGCATCCAGGGATGTTTTCACTGGCTCTCTAGCCCAATCCGTTCAGGAGGCATGGCCAATCAAACTTGACGGGTCAAACAAGTGGCCCGTGCGAGACTTAAAGGGTTTAGGACTTCTTGAAAGAAAAACAATCACACGTTCTTCTCATTAAAATCATCTACTTTTATCTCCCAGCATACTTAGAAGAATATTATTTCGGCATCAGCATCTTTGTGTTTTGCAAAGTTCTGCAGCAACTTGATCTACCTTTCCATTGGAGTATTAGTGATGTCGAAATGAGAATTACTTGCATCGTCAGTGACAGCAACCTTGAGGCTTCCATCCTTATTTCGGAGTACACTGACGGTTAATCCTTCAGGTTCCAACGACAACCTCACGCTTACATTCGTCCCTTTTGATACAGTGACGTGATACGTCATTGCGCGGTTTAGCGGGAATTCCGCATCGTCTGTTTCACTGCAAGAAATGTTTCAAAAAAATCGTTGTGAGATTTTTGAGAGTGAAATTTCGTTGTGTATGCAATTTTTAAAGATTTCCTTAACAGCTTAGTAGGCTAAACATCTAAACCACCTTCAGCTTTCAAAAGTTGATTCAATTTTAACTTTCCACGAAAACGATCATAACTTTAGAAAAAATTGCACCAGAGCTATTTATCCGGATATACGGTGTACCGGATCATTGACTACAGCAGGGGTGTGCAACCCGTGGCCCGGAAACTGAAATTTTGTGGCCCGCAGAAAGGTCCAAATTTGGAAGCATGCGTTACGGTTTTTAAAAGGTATTGTCAATATTCTGTGGGTGGCCAACAAGTTGTTACCCGCAGAGCTTGACACATGCAACTGTGGCCCGCGGAAAGAAAAAAAAATCTGGGCCCCTCTCGGAAGACTCCTCGCCCCTCCTGGTGTCCCAAGCTGGTTACGGGCCTGCATGCAACTGTGGCCCGTGGAACAAACCTGGTTATGTGCATTTGGTCCGGCAGTGCTGCAGGGTTGCCCACCCCTGTTTTAAAGTATACCATAACTGTAAAATGGTCTCGTGATATCCTGGGAATAGTAGTGAATTTCTAGACGAAATGCTACAATATCGTATATACTGCAACTGCTGCGGTTGCAAGCGAGTTCCGTGTTTGGGTGTTATAATAGTGTATTCAGTGGTGTGTTTAAGGGGAGGCGAGCGAGGCACTTGCCTCCTGCCCCCTTTTTGGGGGCCCCCTTGAGGTGTTACGCGCGTAAATTTTCCTTATTTTTGGTGAAAAATCTATTATCCACTCATATAATGTACTACAAAGCAGATCACAGGTAAGTATGCTGCTTTCAAAGGGCCTCCATACAGAAAATGTAATGTGTAGGTACTTTTCTCTCAAAGGGTCCCACAACAGAAACTGCAATTTGAAGGCAATCTGCTTTCAAAGAGGTCCCCAACAGCCACTGAAATGTGTAAGCAATCTGCTTATAAACTTCATTGAAGGGGCCCCTAAAAGAAACTGTAACGTGTAAGTACTCTGCTTTCAAAGGGGCCCAACAGCAACTGTAATTTTTAAGGACGTTGCTTTCACAGGGGCCCCAACAACAATTGTAATGTGTAAGTACTCTGCTTTCAAAGGGGCCCCCAACAGCAACTGCAGTGTAAAACTCCTTGCTTTCAAATAGGCCACCAACAGCAATTGTGACGTGGAAGCACCTTGCTTTCAAAGGGGCCCCCAACAGCAACTGTAAAGTGTAAGTACTATTCTTTCAAAGTGGCCCCAAAGAGCAACTGTAATGTGTAAGTAGCCTAACTTTCCTTCAAAGGGGCCACTAACAGCAACTAATGCAAAATTCCTTGATTTAAAAAAGGCCCCCAACAGCAATTGTAATGTGTAAGTGCCTTGCTTTCAATGGGCCCCCCAACAGCAATTGTAATGTGTAAGTACCTTCCTTTCAAAGGAACCCCTAACAGCAACTGTAATGTGTAAGTACTATACTTTCAAATGGGCCCCACCACCAATGAGCAAATGAAGAAAAGCTTCAGATCAACTTGTATAGGCCTACCTAAAAAACTGTGGGTTAAAATTTCCTCCAAAAAGTTTTGAAAAGACCCTTCAAATGAGAGCAAAATTTACACCAAATGATGCTTAGAGATTAAAGTATTTGGTATATCGATAATTTTATGAAAATGCTACAGTTGAACAGAAAGTACCCAAGTGGAGCAGCGAAAAGAAAGGAAGGATAAAGGCTGAAAAATGTAAAGGTCTCCTGGACATATTGTTGTTACACGGGGTACTGGTGAGCTTACAGAGGAGGGTGCAGCTACAAGCACCCAAGTTGTTAATAGTAGCTACGTCTGTCTAGTGCATAACAGCAGATGTGGCATACACAAAACTCAAGTTCTGTAAAAATGAAGTTGATGAATACAAAATACATCAAAAATGAAGAATGAAGTTGAACAGACTTCCCCGCCGCCTACTTTATAGTGAACTCTCCTGCGGCCGACGTTCGGTGGGGGGGCAAAAGAAGCGTTTTAAGGATCACATTAAGTCGTCCTTAAGCAAATGCGGGATCCCTTTCGACAGACTTGAGGAATTGGCCGGGGATCGATAAGAATGGCGTGCAGTTTGCAACAAGAGGCTGGCAACCTTTGAACAGCAACATATTGATGTGCGTGCGCGCAGACACCAACAGCGCAACCAACCACATCCAACGACAACGCGGCAGGGATCCGCCTGTATAGTATGCGGCCGTGTTTGCGCCTTAGCCTTTGGACTGAGGAGCCACATGCGCCGACACAAGGCAACGTGTTGAGCAGCGTCATCGTCGAACCGACGGACAACTAAGAGAGGATGAGTGAAGAATACATGCTTTAGAACATTCATATTTTTATCCAAGAATAAGGATTTCTATTTTATGTCTCTGAGTTGAAAAGGTTAGACAAATTTCTCATTTCTTGTGACGTTGTACCTTAGTGAACATTTCCGTCAGAAAATAAGACAACATGCAATTGTTGCAGCAGGGACCACACTACATCTTTTCATTTATAGGACATTTTCTTCTTAGTTTACAAAGTAATTTTGAATTATTGCTGTTGTGCTGCAAAGACTGTTAATAAGCAAGGCTGCACTCCTGCTTCTTATCAGGTAGAAGATATGGCAATTTTTGAGTAGTATGAGTACTCATTTTTTCTACAGATGTTTCAGGTATTTCAGGTGGTTTGAATTTAGACTATGCTTGAAGTCACAGGTTATTTGAAGCTTGACTATTAAACGGTTGGTTTAAGTAAAGCTTGATTAGTAAATGGTTGGTTGAAGTATAAGCTTGACTAGTCAATGGTTGCACTCATTCAGCCTCAAAGCTTTCCAAAACAAGCCTCAGGTTGGATGCTTTTGCATGCTATTTTCTTGTAGTTAAAAGGATGAAATTAAAACAAATTTAGTGTCTTAAATCTTCTTGGTTGTTGTTAATCGTTTCATCAATTCGCATAAAGATATGAATGTGAACAAATTCAGGATACCAACAGCCAAGCATTTTTTCAAAGGGCGAAAGTGTGAAACTTTCAAAGGGTGAACTAGTTTATTGATGGTGAATGCAGAGAAATGGGGCGCGAAAATTAAGAAGTGGAGACGATTCCAACTTGCTATTGCCTAATTTTTATATGTTTCCAGCCTTGTCTTCCCAACTTTCAGTGTTTTCAAAGTTGTGGATCATGAACACCCTTGCATTTTCTCCTTCTGTTATGTCAGTCATGCCGTAGTCTTTGAACGTGTCCTTCGGTGGCCGCATCTTAGGCTTGATCAAAAGTGCTTATTACGGTTGGCTGAGTATGATGACGTCATCAGAGGGCCCCCGTTTTTAGTCTTGCCTCGGGCCCCACAAACCCTAAACCCACCACTGAGTGCATTGCTACCAGTTAAGAATTGGTGAAGCCACAGTATTGTAGGCCTTTACTCGAGATTTTAGTTTTAGGAGGTGAATCGCTATTGTTTTGGGATGTTATTTTTAGTCGTGTTCGCACAGGAAATACTTTTACTTACACAATGTTTCATTTGCTTTGGGCTTTCCTATGTACAGTATTGCTATGTACAGTATTTGTACTACTTTTGGAATGAAATTAGTGAAAAATCGGATGAAGTCTCTGTCCCTTCCTCTAAAAATGGAAACCCACGTCGTGTTAACCACAAGAGGAAAAAACAAGGAAAAGGATCGATACCTACGTAAACTACATTTTTTCGGCCATACGCTGAAGAGTTAGACATGTATCCATTTGCGCAGCGTGTTTTTGCTGCTGGACCATTTACGGCAATGCGATTGTCATTCCGACGAAACTACTGAATTACCTGACGAAACTGCACTCAGGACAACACAACAAATCGGAGCAGTTCTTTCAGTTACACCTAACTGCTGACAGGAAACAGGGTAATTCATTCCATATTGCAAACTTCGAGCAAGAGCCTGCGTTGTTCGTATCGTTGAAAATTCACATCAGATAATTAAGGATAAACGTCAAACGCCCACACACCATAGGTGATCACAGCGCCAGAGTAGGTTCCAGCCTGAGATTCATTATTTAATACGCAGATTAGCCACGATGGAACTCATCCCATGTTACCACCGAATTGCCGAAAAAATGGAGGAATAACAAAGCCACCAAAGTCATATTTTTGCAAAAAAATTTTGCTTTGTTTCTATACCAGCTTTGTTTTTGTATTATTGCGTGTGAGAGATCCGGTCAAATAATACCATAACGTATTTTCTGATGTTGCGTGAGAAACGGTGTACCTTGCATGGGCTGACCATATTTCGTAACTTTCAGGATTTCTGATTTTTTGTACTTAACTATGGACAGTGATTGGTGAGGTACAGTCTTATAAGTTTCCAAACAATTGTCGAAGAGGCTTTCACGGCAAAACAAATTTTGATAAGCACTGCATTACAAAAGTTGATACAGATATAGCTGGCATTTGGCGCATAGTAGAGACTCTAGTTACATAATTTAAAAATTAAATAAGTTTTTTTTTGCTAGCAACAGTTCAAACACCCAAGACATTTTTACCCCACACTTCCAAACTACTTTTTTTTCACTTCGTGAACTCACCTTTCAAAGCCTTGTTTTTCATAATAAAGAACATAAAGCTCTGAAAATTCTTGAAATATGTCTATTTCGTTGAAATCTTCATCAATATCGATATACTTTGCCGTCACTTCAAATCCGCTCACATCTTCAAAAACCCTTACAGCTTGAACGAAGATGGATGAAACGCTGCTTACAGCGTTTGTGGCATTAATGATAAGATCATAACGTCCCGGGGTTAAGTAAGCATGAGAAAACTGAGCAGTGAAATCTTTGCCTAAAAGAACAGGCAAAACGATGTCATCAGTATCATTGTCACTGTAATTGATGTATAGAGTCAGATGGGATCCATCACTCGCCCGCAGCCTGAATGTCAAAGGCATCGCAACAGAGCAATCAACAGATTGTCCGGATTGGAATGGTACCGTGACGGGAAACTCCGATGTTTCGAAACCAACGACTTCGAGATTGATTGCGGTCACAACTTCCATGATGGTAAGCTGGTACACCAAGTCAAGAACGCTGACAAGGTTCCAAAGTTTAGCTTTTATTGTGGCGTCTCCGGTATCAGCCCCTTTGACGGTAAAGTTCACCGGAAACAGATCTATGAGAACAAAGATTTGAAATCAACCTGAAAAATAAGTAAATTTCTCAAGCGCACCTTGAAGCCACTAGCAACTTAACGTACATAGCCATTTATTGCGTGAAGACATAGTTGATGTAATTAAAAGACTCTTCCGAAAAAGTTATTTCAACCGGAACAGGACTTTTCGGTCTAGCCGATTTGGTCTGGCCGTTTCGGTCTGAGCTTTTCGGTCTGGGCCGTTTCGGTCACGGGACATTTCGGTCTGGCCGTTTCAGTCTGGGGACATATCGGTCACGGCATTTCTGTTCATAAACAACTTATTACAGTCGTTTATTTAAATGATTATAGGCAGGAGAAACGTCAGTCTAGCTCATGTTATACCAACTCCCTTTGAGGAGTCATGATTGCGATTAAATCTGAATTATAATCATGACTTTGAAGAATTTGTGTTTAATTCCAAATGTCGATAATGATTTAATTGGCTTGCTGATGATAATGAAAATCATATGTTGATGCTGATTAACTGTTGAATCTTGAATTATGTTTGTTGTTTTTTTAAATAAAACATCTCGTTGATTTAAGTATGTTTGCATTAAAATGTGAGCATGTAAGATTTCTGCAAGATTTCATAGTCTGACCGAAATGTCCTCAGACTGAAACGGCCAGACCGAATCAGCAGACCGAAAAGTCGCGTACCCTATTTCAACAGCACCAAATATTCTAGGTGAAGCTGAATTTTGCAATACTTAGGCTACTGATAGCTATGAAGATATTCAAATTAGTTTTGAAGTTTCACACAGCAGCAAAGTCAACAAACGTACCAACTTCCCTGGCTCCATAAGCTTCTAACATCATGAAATTTTGTTCAGTCAATTTCCATTTAACATGCACATCATCTGCCCACCCAGCTGTAAGATTGGCTGGCCTGCCATCAACTGCTCTCACCAACCTCGCATCCAACGTCACTGACCCAGGTGGGAGTGCCACAGCAGAAACAGGAAGCGGCTGAAGAGTATAGTTTCCACCAACCAGAGGGTTCTGTACGATCATAGAATGAGGTAGCGACGCGCTCAAAGTATTGAAAACATTGCTAGTTTTTACAGACACGACGTAATGACCAGGCTCTTTAAACAAATGGCGAACAATGTGATAGTCCGGTTTATCCGGTGCTTCTCTTGATCTATTTTCTCCAAATCTGTACACATCAGATCCGTCGCCAAAATCGACTTCATAGGCAGGTTCCGAACCTTCATCTATGCCAATCTCGATCGTAGCGTAGTCAATTGCAGTTTTTAAGAATCTTGAAAAATTACAAATGACCGTTCATATTTCTGCCGTTGTTAGACAGCAATTTCAAGTCGTTAGCGAAGCAGACCCGTAGCCACGGGGGGGCATTCGGGGGCACTTCCCCCCAAATTGTGTTGTTCCCAGAAACGTTTGGTTTAAACATACAATAAAACAAAAACCTTTCCCCCTACAAATGTATTTTCCCCCCAAACTTTAAAACCTGGCTGCGGGCCTGCAGCGAAGCATATCCTTTACCAGGCCCGTAGCCAGCTTGGGACAACAGCAGGGGCGAAGAGTTTTCCGAGAGGGGCCCAAATTGTTTGAACTATGTCCAATAGTCTTAAACGATGTCCAACAGATTTCTCCAGGGGGGCGAAAAGATTTCTAGGGGGCTTCGCCACCCTGGTTAAGGCCTGTCCTTTACTTTCAACACAACTTCGTCTACAGAAAACTGAAACATCTTTCACTAGTCTTCAGCGATGGAACTTTTATTACAACTCTCTTTAGAACCGTTCAAACAGAGTATATTGCATTTTTTATTTCAATCTCGTACCTGCTAGAGACAAGCGCCACCTTGATCCCCATGATATGTTTTCCAATTTGTATCATAGCGCTTGCATTGAAAGAACTCACATTGTTTGCAGCAAAAAGCGTTATGTTGTACGATCCAATGCTGGTGTAACTGGGGAAAATTTTGCAAACTGTCAATCACTGTGCAGCAGGTATCAGTGGGACTTCCACTAGATATCAAAACGACGTCTGTGACAGCTAAGAAGAGCAGCAGCTTGAAACGCTTAACAAATTCACGAGTGATGAGTATTTACTAGATTACAGCATTTAGCAGCTTTATCAAAATTTTTCTTAAGAGTGAGTTGAAACGGAAAAAGCATGTGATTCAGTGTGATATTGTTCACTAGCTCCCTACTACCAAAAACACTAATATCACCCCGTAGAGTAGACTTAAAATTCTACGCACACACAACAGACATCAATGTTCAACTGGTGATAATCCTGCAGCTTAAATACCTGTGTTGAATTTTCAGTTGGCCAGGATTATCTCTGAATTTGGCAGGAAATCTTGAGCTGTCGCCATCTCCAAAATACAAACAAATGAAGCAGTTTGGAAAGGGTGGGGCATGTGATAAGAGAAAACTGGATGGCTGATTCGGCAAAAGGGAAAGCTCCATATTTAATTCAATTTCCCGCAAAGATACTTGCACGTTCAACGTAGCACTTCGTTGATCAATCCCAAGCGCATTCATGGCAATTACTTGGATATTTCTAACGCCAGGGTTTCCATAAGAGCTACATAAACTCCTGAAAACAGACGGAACTTGTGTTAAACAGCAGTTAACGTTACTCCGATCGCTGCGCGCCGACGTCTGCGTGTTGTTCAACTTGTTCTTGTGGGCGAGTCAACGTTGAAGGTATTCATCCGCGAAGCTCTCCTGCTACTTGCATAGAGTTGTTGAAGCAATAACCACAAACCACTGATTTTATTATACATTATAGAGCTGCTGCAACATTCGCACAAAGCATTGACTGTAGATATTAAGCTTTTGGGTTTAACAGTCCTTCACCCATGTGTCACCAACATCGTATGTAGAAACCTTTCAAAGAAAAAAGCAACGTAAAATCCGAACTCGTTGCGGAGCAATATTTCATTGTGACAATATTTTTGGTATCATCAACGGTTTTTCGGCAAGTAAAAGGTAAATTAAAATTTAAGGTAAATTAAAAAAACAAAAAAAATGTTTGAAATATAGTTAAATATTAAAAATATAAAAACATTTGAAACTAATTTTTCAAACACTTTTAGTCTTTTTCGGCGAGACAATCATCTCCAAAAGTTTTTTTCACAAAACGTGGAGCTAAGCAACACCATAATGATTGGCATGCACTAGCATCAAAAAAATGATGATAATAATGCAATGATAATCAATTACATATAACAATCAATGAGTAGGTGGATACGATTAAGTACTTTGCGACCAGCCTTAAAGTATGTGGCTTGTAAAAGAGTTTTACGAGAATAAGAAAAAAGCAAAATAAGGAATTTAAATTTTTTGTGGATTTGAAAAGATTTTGATAATAATAAAATAATACACGCTTATTGTATACGTCAATTACGTATACCACCGTAAATAAAAATACAAAACCTTTGCCAATCACGTAACTACAAAACTTTTATTCAGTCTTGCATTTTGACCCAACTATATGGTTGGCGCACAATAATCTATTTCATCTTTTGAAGTCCTTTGCGTTACAAGACGTTATTAACAACGTGTTACTAACACGTCTATAACAAGTGAACTTCAGGTACGTCAATCAGCTCGCTCGTGTATGAGCGGCTCTTTTCATCACTGGTGCATGTAGCGCTAATATTGCGCTTCAAGCTTGCTTACACTGGAAACACGCAGAAAGGGTGTGTAGGTTATTGGAGGGTCCATTTATAGCAGAGTGTTGCAATTGATTCCTTGCGCAACTTATAGGGTCTACATTCTACAACATGACTACTTGGGGCCCGACAGTCAAAAACTTGGGTTACTGCTGAATATTTCTGTCATGCCTTTAGCATGTAGATTCAAATTTAAATACATTTAATCAACACTATTCGCCGAAATTACACTGCTTTAGTAAAATATCAACTGCGTCTTTTGACTATTGGAATGTAGAGGTCTATTGTGTGTTTCATGCCTCATTACCTTTTCGGTGTTTTCAATAATTTGCATGGCGTGTATATGTGTCCTTCACACATGTTGCTTGAGCTTCAAGCGCTTTGAACTAGAATTCCAGTTTGAAGTTTTCAAACCCAATTGACATGCTAACAACAAGCATGAAAAAATAAGGAAATCTTTGATATTTCGGGAAAATTGTTCAATTTAGGAATTCGTACCAAACGCAAGTTGTATTCATGACATTGTAACATGTGACCTGTCAACGTGAAACGTGAAGAAATCTCAAAAGGTTTTACAAACATTCATAAATCCACTCATCTAAGAAGTGACGGTTGAAAATGCTTTTGGCGAGGATTTCAGTAGGTATTGATGTCATTGTCAACCCCTTTACTGCCATTTACAAAAGTGATTGGTAAAGGTCATATCTGGTGAAAAAACAACCAGCTCAATCAAATACTATCTTCAAACAGTCGAGTCTATTGACGCTCAAAGTGAGGTCAACTATTGAACTATGAGCGTTTTGTAAAAGGCATGCTATTTTTTGAAGAGATTTCGTTCTGAAAAGGGATTTACCCACGCAAAATACCAAAGACATTCTTAAAACTTTGTACTTATTCCTTTATCTTAGTGAAATAATACGAGTCGTAACTCAGCCAGTTTAATTTTCAGCATGGCTCAACCACTAAATGTTTGAAAACAACAGCCCACAATCAGAACATGTCGCTCGCTCTGCGCTGGGGGGGTAAGTCTTTTAGTATTTGCTTTAGGGAGCAAGGTTCAACAAAAGTTCAAGAGAACCTGATGCTTAAAGTAAGATTTTAGTATGTTTTACGATGCTTTTACTTTCCTGCATAAGTACTACACACAAAGTGCCTTTTCCATTTTTGAAACAATCGTTAATTGAAAGCGGTAGTTTTGCTACAAGCTTTCGAGGAATCAGCCGACTTGGTTCTGCTTTCTATTTGAATAAGATTATATGAATAATATTTCAGTATTGAGGATGCGTGGAGTGACGTGAAATCGATTTCTTATCAAATGAAATTTGCTGGTGGATTCGACTGCAACACCTTTGTGGGCCAATGCTTGAAATGATCCGTTTTCAAAAGCCATTACAATCTTTAATTGTCAGCTGCACGTGGTCAGCATGTTTTGCTGGTTGAGTTTCAGAAATTATCTTTCGCATAAAGCTTGCAAAAAATAAGTAGTCAGTTGCCTCAGACCAACGCATCATAGATAATAGAACGGCTGCAGAAAATCGAAGTATTTTTTTCGTTTTTACAATTGAATAGACCATTGCTAAGGTATGCTGCCAGGGGCCAGAAACAGAAATATGGTTCGGAATCATAATTATGTTCCGGACATAAGCAACTTACCTGCACGGTGTCTTTTAAGGCTTACGCATTTATTAAAAAAAACAAAATTTTCAGCAAATTCCTCTTTTTAACAACACGAAACAAGTCATCACGATAAAAAAACAAACTGCTAAGCTTACCGATGGTAGCATCCGTCTTGGCCACATGATTCCACTACATCTTTTTCAGGGTGATTTTCATCGTCGAGGTTCCATTCTATGATGACGTTACTTCCGCCCAAAATTTCAAGTTTCAGACAAAAATTTTCATTTCTGTTTAAGAATACTTTATTTTCTGAGACGACTAAGCTCATGCCTTTGATCGGCTCTTCAAAACTGACAAAGGTGACAGCTGATGGAGGGAGGCTGGTGACGGAGTTGTAACAAGTCAGTACCACAGGGTAGGTGGCAGCCAGGCCCGCACGCACGCACGAATCATTGCTGGCATTTAAGCCCGGTGCGTACAAGTCCGTTGTGATCACTGCACGACCTCGGTTCAAGCTTTGGTTGAAAATGAAATATGATTGGTCTTCATCGACGATGTCAGTGACCACGTTGCCGTTTGGTAGAGATAAATTGCCGAAGAATACTATGCAGTCCACATGAGAGCCGGTAACTGACCACTCGTAACTAAATTTCTTTCCAAGTTCTACGACCACTTCCCTCACGACAACCAAACCAGTAGCAGGAGTTTGAACTGTTGCTAGATTCGTCAGAGTACGCTCCCCCATTCGGTTCCTGCAAACTAAGGTCACCGTAAAAAAGCCATTCCTCTGGTATCGATGATAAGTTACAGGAATCGGAAGCTCATCTACGTAGATTTCATCTTCCAAGGAATCGTCGCCGTAGTTCCAGGTGCAGAGCATTTTGCTTCCGGACAAAGCGATTGCTCTGATGGGGGTAAGCGCTCTAGGGCTGGTTGCTTCTTGCAAAATGTTGCCAAGGATAATCGGCTCGACTGGATCTTCGACTGTAACTTTGCTAGACCACGTGACCGGAGGCGAAGATGGGCTGTTGGCAGCTTCGGCTTTAATTTTGAAAACACCAGGATCCTCGTAGAAGTGAACCAGAGCAAATGTTGACATGGCATCCACGGACAACATCGCTTCATAAACACTGCCATCTCCTAAATCAATTGCCAGTCGTATAGGTCCATAGCACTTACAGGAGCTTGTACCTCGAACGTCATACGGTTTGCTTTCACAGCATTCTATAAAGTCAACCTTCATCGTTATGACATCTAGTATGTCGACGTCTACGTCTTTTTCTATAATGACGGACAACTTCGAAAGCGGAGATTGAGAAACCGGCGACCAGTGTTTCCAATTCATAAAATAAATAGCAGCAGCGCGCCTAACATTGTTTTCAGCGCCACACTTGTACATCCCACCGATTTCTAGGGGAGCGCAGTATGAGGGTACTGAACTGCTATAGCCAGTTGAGTAAGTGAGCTCGGAATAGCCTGCAAGCATTGGTGTGTTTGTATCGAAGACGATGCCATTTGTACAAGCTAGAGAGTTTGACATTGGCGAGAAGGTCTCGATTTTAACGGATTTATTAAAGCAGTAGCAGTGGCGCTCAACAACACCTGCCACATCCAAGCCATGCGACGAGAAACACAACCTTCTGCAACTCTGGGGAATGTCATGGGCTCCGGTGGACGGGGCAGGAAGTTCACTCATATTGTAAGAAGCAAATATCAATTTGTCAAAGTGATCTTGATTTGCAATTTCAAAACATCCATGTAAAAATGGATCTGTAGTAAAAAAAAACAACAAACTTTATCACAATAAACATTCGTAGACGTTGCACGGATCAGGAAAACACATTAACTGTGGATTTCACGTATTTGTTAGAACCGGGATTTTATTTCGGGGTGCTGCCTATAGGTTTAACGTTCAGACGTAATCTCTAGGCGTTAACGTTTGCGAACATTAACTGATCGTTAACGCAACCGAGAAAAGCTAAAATGCATTAGTGCACAGAAATATGTTTCTTATGCCAAATATTTGGCAATTCTGTCCTTTTCAACGATAAATCAGGTACTAGTTTAGTTTCGGTTGTGGAAAATTGAGCCCGAATTCGCCAATAAAGTTACTGGCGTGAGTCCGACATTCGTCACGAATCACTAGTATGAATTCACTTGCTCTTACCTCTAAACAGTTTTCCTATAATAAGACGTAAGACTGCGGTACGTTAAAATGTAATTTAAAATGGGTTGAAGTTTTCTTACATAAAATGCACTGCCGCTCTCCCATGCATAAATTTGCAAAAATTTGCGACATCCGGGAAGTTAACGCACCCAGATATCAAATATTTGTTACGTTTCTTCACGATTTATAAACTATTTTCGAAAGCGCTTTTATGGCTGACAAAAACTTTGTTCGTTCAAGTTTTCTTCTGAAACGGAGAAGCTCTGTTATTGAAATTTGAAAACAATAAAGTAGTTTACTCTAGGTTCATTCTCTCGTTTGCTTTGTAGGTTTTAAATGTAAATCCACAGTATAGAGTCGGATAAACTGTTCCTAAGGTTCAACTACGTGTGCTATGACTAGGTCAAAGCTGTTTGAATTTGCAAAACTGTTTGCGATCTGTAAGTGAAACACGTTACGACCATAATGTGGTTATATTTCGAAACGTTGTTTGCTCAGCGTGCGTTGAACTTCCGGCATGCTGGCAAGTTTCTCTGCAGTAAATGAAAGTAGGAGAGTCTGTTTTGAACTGATAAGTTTCAACTAACATTTTTGTGAATTTTAATGTATTTTATTTGCAAACGATCTAATACAAATGATCTTTCAAAAGTGCGTTTTATGTACTTACGCACCTTTGATTTTTATTTTTAGCATTCAATAAAACCTGAGCACAATCTGACAAAAACTTTAAATTAACATTGAAAAAACAGTTTTTTGGAATAGAATGACAAAGAACAACTACGAGACAAACGTTCTTGCACTTCACTGCTGGACATAGGCGATGATAACATTTTCTTCACACACTCGGAGTAAACTGTCACTATATTTTTACGTCCAAACTGCAAAAACACTTTTTCTACTTGTTTTCATTGGCCAGCATAACTGAATACCTTGGCTCAAAGGCGCAGCACAGACCACTCCTGCCTGGTCGGTAGTGCTGCCAGGTTTCCACAGCCAATTTCCTTCGGGCCATGTAACAAGCTTGTTGGCATAAAATCTGGCGGCATTGGGTTGCAGGATAGCAACGGCTTCTTCCTCTCCAAATGCTTGAAATGCCTAAATAAGAAATGTCTTGTTTCTGAAACTTGTTTCACTATACGTCGCTTTTCTGCTAATGGCTAATGTTTACATTAGTGTAAAAGCTATTTCACGTCATTTCGCCTGCTACGATTTTATGTGCGCGATGTTACAGCAGTCTGTGACTTGTTATTATTACCTTTAAGATAACGAACTCACACTAGTCAAGACTTGTCTTCAAAAGCGCGATAATACCACATGAAAACATTTTCCTGCTTTGATAAAGCCTTGATTGAAGCTAATCTAATTAAAAATACGTAATCGTAAACATATAAAAAATACGTAAACATGAACAGTTTCAAGTCTTGAGCATAACCCAACTGGTTATAGAACCAACTTTGAACAGTTTAGATGCGTGTGATCTGCTATTCTCGTTAATTACTTGTGCTCAGTCAAATAAATCCACAAGTGCCAGGGCCTCCTAAAGTTTTGAAGCACTAACTTCTTTTGCGTTATATCAGAAATCAGAAATAAAGATAACAATCTATAAGGTTGTATTTCATATGACGTCAAACTATTTGCTGGGGATATGACTATTCTTATGCATTAACTACACTGGAAGCGATTTTGGTATTTGCTTAATTTCTTCTGATTCATCTTGAGTTTGCTTGTGGCAATACTTGCGCAATTTAACTGCTGCTAAACTTTTTCCAGTAACGCACATGAGCGCAAGTCTCGCTGTGATACGGTTCATATATCGAGGGAAGTAAGATCGAAACATCTTTTCTATGTTGATTTTGTAGGAAAATAATGCAGGAAACGGCCTCGTTCTACGAACAGTTGTAGGCCATAACACATTTCATCTTGTTATAGTAGTCTCTCAGCAATTTGCAAATTATTGTTTTTCGTTTTGGATCAGCCTCAACAGACCAAACTTCATATTTCGTGTGTCAGATGAAGTCACTGACAACCAAAAAGCAGTTTCGAAATATTTGACAAGTGGCAACCAGTTGTGAACGTTTTGCACGACATCCATCCAAAAGTAATTTAATCGAGATGCTTATTACAGTGCGAACGTGTGTCTCTTACCCATTCGGACAAGGGTGTTCCCTGAAACATCCAGCGGTAACTGTTTTGACCGACAAATTCCAATCCCAGCCAATAGGTCGAAGTAAAGCTTTCAGTGTAACGGTTAAGCTCAAGGTAAGCTGACAGAGAAGATGGCTGCGGTAATGATGCATTCAAGTCGGCGCACAAGGCGGTCGCCTCCTCAAAGTTCACAACTTTATCAATCCATCGGTAACAGGTCTCGCCGATTTGAGTCCATTGAGAGGCACATTGTTGACCTTCGAATCCACAGTTTTTGCTTTATCAAACAGGGAAGCGGTGGACATGATGGATTTCGAAGGTTTGGTTTCAGGCGGCGTATTAGAACACAAACAAAAAAACCTTCCACAACGCTTGAATGAATCATGCCGGAAATTTCTGATAAATTAGAGCAATTTGCTTCCAGCCTGCTAAAAGCTATTCTGAACTCACCGTCACTAGCTATGATTTTTTCTGCGCATTTTCTTATAATTGTTTAAAATCAATGACATTATTTACATGTACTGTTCTTTTTTTACAGTTTGTGCAAACTGCACATAACAAGCGCTATTTCCTGGTTCACTCTTTTTTTTATTTCATGATCATGATCATGATCAAATAAAAGGGAATTCAACTTTTGAAAAATGGATCCGGCAAATGAAAGCTTCACACCTTACGGAGAAAACTTCGGATTGAAATGTATGAAAAGGCTTTAGAAAAATATATTCTTTTATAATATGCGAAATAGAAATTGTGAGAGTGGATAAGGAAGCGTCAGAAATTACTATAACCAAGAAAAAGTTCAATTAAATTACTTAAAGAAATTAAATTACAATTAAAAAAGAAATTACTATAACCAAGAAAAAGTTCATTTAAATGCCACAGTGCGATTATACTTTTCGTACTTATGCTTTGGAAAGGAAATCCCTCCACCAATCCTTCCCAGAAATAAATTTCGCCAATTTCGAAGGCACTGAAACCTGAAAGTTGGTCATTTCGCTTCCCTATCGTGAAGGCCCGAAAAGGATCAAAGGTTCTTGTGTTTTGATACCCATCTATCTGAAGCACTGGCTCCCAGAGGGTAGTTCTGATAATCGGCTGGTCGTCAAAGAACAAACTTAAACCTGCAAAAATGAAAAATGTTTCTTTCTCACATTCGTTAGCTCAAAGCAGTGGTGGACTTAGGGTTGGGGGGACCCGAGGCAAGACTGAAAAAGGGGCCCTCTGATGATGTAATCATACACAATGCAGTTGCTGTTGGGGCCCTTTGAAAGCAGAGTACTTACTCATTACAGTTGCTGTTGGGGTCCCTTAGAAAGCAAGTTACTTACACATTCCAGTTGTTATTAGGGGCCCCTGTGAAAGCGGAGTTCTTTCATATTACAGTCACTATTGGGGCCTTTGAAAGCAAGTTACTTTACACATCACATTTGCTATTGGAGGCCCTTTGAAAACGGAGCACTTAAATATTACCATTGCTATTGGGGGCCCCTTTGAAAGCAAAGCAGAGTACTTACACATTACAGTTGCTGTTGGGTGTCCCTTTGAAAGATGAGTACTTACGCATTACAGTGGTACTTGGGGGCCCTTTTGAAAGCAGAGTAGTTACGTATGATCTGCTTTGGAGTATTTATATGAGTGGATAATGAGTTTTTACCGAAAATGAGGAAACTTTACGCGCGCAACACCTCGTGGGGCGCCCAAACAGGGAGGGCCCGTGACAACTGCCTCGCTCGCCTCAAATCCACAACCGGTTCAAAGTTCTTAGTCTGACTTTGAAATTTGAGCAACACGAGTGACCAAACGTTCAGGGATCTTCTGCTTGGGTTTTATAAAAAGTCCAGCAGTAGTTAAGATCCCACCTGTTTTCTCGTTTCTAAGGCAGGACTTTTCGGTTTCACTAACCTCACATTTTTTTAAATAGCAAGCAGATTTGCTGTCGGTTGTAAAACCAGATTTTTATAAGAAAAATCAAACGTTTATCTGACATCTGCTGCTCTATATCTCGCCAAAATATTATTACAACAGAGTTGTAAAACATATCAATCTTTAGTTTGTTTGTAACTTTAAAACAAAGCATCTTACTGAAACAAAATTTTGATTGTGCTAAACTTCTTTTTACAAACTCCAACTATAAATAAGTGCACTGTAACTCGATAGCGTTGACAGCTTGCCAAATACAGACGCCTCCAACAATAAACCTACGGTAGCTGGAGATTCTTTGAGTGTCGGATAAGAAAAAATCCAATCTGCGAGACCACAAACAAGAACTCAGACAAAGCAACGCCTCAACTCACCTTTGAATTCGTTCCATGAAATCCTGGTTAGAACAAACCGACTGTGCAGATCAGCGTCAATGGCAAGTTTCCAGCGCTTCTTCGCTGTAGCGACTGAGACATAATACCACCCATTGGTTACCGACTGATAAAAGCTAAAGCCTTTAGACACCGGTGTTGCTTGGGAACCAGTTGAGATAAAATAGCACTCGTTACCCAAAGCTACCTGTCGAGAAAAACAAAATAAGATTGGCGCATTAAACAATTTGTGTAAATAAATTGATCGACCAGTTCTTTTTCACAAACAGATAGCAAAATTATTAGAAATGTAACTACCTTTCAGTCTTGCTTTATCTGAAAAGCTATAGACATGCGTAGAAATATTCCATAAATTTCTGGAAGGCAGCAACACTTTTCGAAAAAGTTGCGTGCTGCCTTACGCGTCAGTGTAATGGTAACAATTGGTAGAGCACGGCGAACAACCCTTCAATTTCAATGCGTTTGTTCCAATACAACACTACATACTTTTGCGAACACGAGAAGTGACTTCGAACTAGTATTTCCATAAAATGAATTCTCTTCGCGTGGAAAGATGATTTTATTCATTAAAACACAAAATCCAGCGTTCACAACGATGCTTAACTGTAGTTAAGAAACAATTATTTTTCAAGTTTTCTTCAGATTTTGAAATTCATAACGCAACTGATTATTTATAATAAGACTAAGTTACCATAAATGTTAACTATTCGTTTGAAGTTTTAACAATATCTGATTGCTTGACCACTGTATCACCGGTATTTTGCTAGCAAGGAACTCAAATACGATACCTACAGTCTAAACTTTTTCTTGCACTAGAAGACTGATCAAAACCACTATGTAATGCGCCATATATCTTCCAGGCCAGATGTAAACAGAACACACAAGGGAACACCTAAAAAAACGCTCCGTCAGCAATATTCGGAAAGGTTTGGTCTCCACCAAAATTTCCGATCAAAAAATTGTTCTGCTGTTGAAAACAAGTGTTTAAAAATCAGAATTTTTAGATAAATTGCATGGAGTTCATATTGGACTTCCTGCAAACAGGGCCCTCGCCCCTCATGATTGCACACTGAATGGGCGATTGGGGATACTTTATACGTCCAACTGCATATACTTGAACTTGAACCAGGACATTACTTTGATTTATACGTTTAAGCATCGTCGTTTCCTTCAAACGCATGTAATTTACAAATTTTCAAACCTTTTCGTCACATTCAGTTGTTTTGATCCAGAACTGGAGGGTGAAGCCACCGTCGCAAGTACTAATATCTTCCAAGCATTGTGTCGAAGGGACGCTTTTCGGCTCCAACTCCAGCCAGCTGTACCGTTTGCAAAGATCGATTGTGTCGTCATAGTCGTCCAGCAGATTCCAAATGCCAATAGCTTGATTGACTGGTATTTCACTTTTCGTTGTGTTGAGCTTAGCATTGTTTCCTTGTATCTACACAAAATACAGCCGTTTTCAAAAACAAAAAAGACTTGTAAAAATCAAGAAACTCAAAAAAGGAAACGTATTTGGGAACACAAGAAGTTCTAACGTGAATCCGAATTGAAGGTGATTGTCTGGCTGCTGAAATCGACCAATTCAGGAAATTACTAGCAAGCGATTTTGCATGACTAGATACAACACCCTAAACAGGCTATCAAATGGAGTCACACGACAAACTCAGCTGGTTACACTAGTAGAGGAAATATATTGTGGCGGCCTGAAGATGGTGCCACATGTAAATAAATGGTCACCGCTAGATGGTGCCCATAAGTAACAAGTCACTGTGATAGTCACCACAAGTGAATTATCGTAATGATAGTGCAACCTAGTGATAGTAGAGTGAACTCGTCGAAGGAGCTCTATTGCTGCTGGTTGCTTTCCCGTTAGTTTAATGTCCAGAATTGCCATCTTCCTCGGTTTGCCTCAGCAGTTCAAGGTGATGCAGTCAACTGCAACAAATGGCGCCCGATAAGGGACCTGGAAGAAAGGCCATAAGCCCCTCTCAGTAACACCCTCCGTTGAAGATCGTCTTGAACCAAAGGGTAAGGGTCGAACTTGTGAAATAAGAGTAAAAGTGTGAATGATAAGTAATAGAACTTCAAGCTAATGGAGAGGGAATTGATGTGGCGGCCTGAAGATGGTGCCACATGTAAATAAATGGTCACCGGTAGATGGTGCCCATAAGTAACAAGTCACCGTGATAGTCACCACAAGCGAGTTATCGTGATTCACTTATCCCTATATAATGATAGTGCAACCTAATAATTGCAGGGTGAACTCGTCAAGGGACCTCTATTGCTGCTGGTTGCTTTCCCGTTTGTTTAATGCCCCGAATTGCCATCTTTCTCTTGTGCTTGCCTCAGTAGTTCAAGGCGATACAGTCAACTGCAACAATATGTAACTTTGTTGAAAAAACATCACCGGTGCATTTACGTCCACCGTACGCACAGCACTGAAAACAATATAAGAACTGTCCATTGCCGTCACTGAATCAGGTAAGTAAATGACAAAAACATGCATCAGTAGTCGTGGTATCTCCAGGCCGATAAAGGCCGAGATAAATTGATGAACATCGAAGATAATGATTGTGCGTGAAAATCAAATCATTAATCGTTGAAGTTCAGTAGGTAATGAACAACAAATAGCAATTGTTGCAGACAAATGGTTAGTTTATGGCGAGTGGAATCATTTATTTAAATAGCAGAAGCACGAACTCTTAAAGCGAAAAACCTGTCTATTATCGAGTAAAATGTGCGACGGCTGTTTATGGAATGTAACGGTGCCGGATGGGTCAACCTTTGGCTGGTGTTGACCTCTGGGTCATATTTGTTAAGTGTTGCAACACGCCGCATGATTTTTCCCATTGGAGCGATGGTCGATCTAATGTAAAGAAAATCCTGTTCGTTGATTTTCTTGAGTAGTGAATCTGACGTTTTAAAAGTAAATAATAGAAACAAGCTACGGCCACCCGTAAAACACAACGCACTTGGAAAGATAGAGGCCCATTGTTATTTTGAAGCAATCCGTTGTCAACGTGCCAGTAGATGGGCGAAGACTTGACATTCATTTCGTCTGAAACAAAACGTTTTCATTTACTGGAAGCAAGATATTTTGAAAACTTTCATCTATCAAACCTACGCAAGGATATCCAAACATCGTTTCTAACACTCTTTGGAAGTTCAGAGAGCGTGTTACTAATTTCCAGCCTACTCCAACATTTAAAATTTTCTTTACTTTCTTCCGAGTGCTGTGTGCTTTCCATTTTGTTGCAGCTTTACGGTTTGAGTTATTTTGAGCAGTAGGCCAAAATTTTGTGGTTTAAGATTAATTTACATGACTCAAATTTAAACTTAAACTTTTGGCTCTATCAGGAAAATTTGGCACTTTGCTAAAATATCAATACCACTCTCATGCTGACCAGCGTCATCAAAGTAAGTTGCAGATCATATTTGAAAAATGCAATCCATGCAATTCAATCCTACCACAGCACAATGCAACACCTGCGGCAATAGCAATGTCAACGACTTCTTCGATGAACCACACATCCGATATCTCAACTGACTCGTCCACTTGGTGCGTGACCTCATTGTCGTGTTGAGCAATGACGTTTGGTCCAATTCGAAACAGCGAGTAAAGGTCGCCAATCGCAGAAGCAATCGTTGTCATGTTCTCGTTCGGCAGCACCGAACGCTCGACGCAAGATTCCATGCTTCGAGCACAAACTATAACCTTGCCTTCAGCATGGTATTGAAACCAGAACGTAACTGTCTCATGAACTTCGATATCGAAACTAAACAAAATGAAAATAAGCTTTGGTTAGAATTGTTGACCCACTTGTGCATGAGCCGTTGAAGTTACTTTTTTGAGAACTACAAACAATCAGCTGTAGCAAGCAAGTCTTGCAGTAAGCTCTGATCAGATTTTTGCGGATACAAATCTGTTCTCCAGCCTCCATGTCCACTTATGAATTCTGCCTAAGGCACCCGCCTTGCGGCAAGCCTGCGTCGAATTCCTTCTCCGAAAAGGTCTCCTGGGCATTGGTTTCGTCATATTAGCGACACGACCTAGGAAAGGTTGCCCAGACAGGTTCTTCTGTCTTATTTGTTTTTCAAGTCTAAGGAAATACAATCAGTCTTAAATTGCGGTAACTGCCGCTTCAAGTTTTGATTGCATGGTGGGTGCGGCACTCTGCGGTTACATGGGATCAGTGGTGTAGTACTACCGGAGCCCCGCCACCTCTTGCAGTGAATGATGGGTCGTTTCCTACAAATAAAAGCAAATATGGCTAGCAGAGCTCCGGAACCCATAAAATTGCCACTACACCCTTGCATGAGGTACCTTTACGTTTATAAAGGAGTTCGTCTGACCCAAGTTCGTCTGACCCAAGAGCGAATGCGGCAACCTGATCAACTATTAGATGTTACTGAAGCAACAACGATAGACGCGCCTCGGTAACAATCAGTTACGCACCTGTTCGTGAATTGCACTCACCCACGTCTTATCGTAGAACAGAACAAGTAGTAACGCCAGCTGACAGGCAAATTTTTTAAAATCGGTTGCAGCCCCTCGGGAGCATAATGGCACTAGTAAATTTATTTACAAGAAGCATGCACCTACATAAACTGCTGCAGTAGAAACGCTGCAGCAATTTCTAATTAGCTCATATAAGTGGCGGATCATTGAGGGCAAATGCGCCAAGTTAAGTTGAATGGCGCATTTTTGACATAAATGCACTCATTTTTAGTGCCTATACTGTAGAAGTAAACCCAGAGATCACAATAACTCTCCAAAGTCTATCTAAACAATGTTTTACACTTTGTTGAATTACACAATTTACGATCCTGGTAAAAGCCTAGTGGACCACTACCGAAGAGCATCAAAAATATTTCATTCATTCATTTTCAAGCCTGTTTTTTGGGGGGAGGGCCACGGGACAGCAGCCCTACGAGACTCAAATACATCTCTGATGGTTCCGCTAATTCCACACTAAGGCTGGGCAAATCAAGGTCGGAGATGTAATCGCTCCACCTGGTTGTTGGACGACCTCTGGGCCGCTTTCGCGTGGGTTTAGCAATCTTTCCTTGGACATTCTGGTCACGTGGTCGAATCATCTTCGTTGAGATCTTTCGATTCGGAGAAGCAGTTCAACATTCAGGGCTCTGCGAATTTCACAGCTGCGCACTTTGTCACGAAGTGTCACACCGTGAACTCTTCGCAAAAATCCCATCTCTGCCGTTAGGACTTGGGATATCACTTTTTCAGTCATTACCCAAGATTAACGATCAAAGGTGGGGATCGAAACAAAGATCGATACAAAAATAAACGGCTTTGCGGTCTTTGAAAGGTCTCGTTTTGTCACCACTGAGCGAAAAAACTCATGCAGAACTTCGTTCGCATCACAAATACACGTATCAATCTTCTTCTTCCGTCTTCAGTCTACTTGAACTCCTCCACCTATACTGCAGTGTAATTCCCCTTAAATGCAGCATGCATTGCCTTGGGTTTCTAGAGAGACATTGTACCTCGCTCTTTTCAGTGCAAATTTTCATTTAGGGTTAGTCGCACGCAGCAGAAAATCAATCGAGTACATGTGAAAGGCCCTGTTTAGAACGATGCTAGCAATACCAAATCGTCTGCAAAAAGCAAACGGTTGATCCTGCAGCTCCAAACAATTACACTCTCGTCGAATCGACTGTGACTGTTTATCCACTTCATATAGAGTAGACTATGAAGGAGTACTGACGGCACACACCCTTGTCGGCTGTGATTTAACTCCGCCGACACGATCACAAACTTCCGAAAAGGGAATAGGATGATTTGACGGCCAGCAACAGGCGGCCGTCAACCCCATGCTCCGGCAACACTCCTCAAAGCTTTTCACCAGGATCCCGGTCGCATGCTTTCTCGAGGTCGACAAAACTTATGTGAACGTCCTTGGGCTTACTCCCAAAATGTCTCGGAAATTTTCTGGAGAGTAAAAATCCGGTCAATACTGCTACGGTCGGGACGAAAACCGCACTGGGTGTCATCCAGCTATGGTTCAATTATCTCGCGCCATCTTTTCTCATGGCACTTGGCATACTCTTTTCCAGGGAGGCTAAAAAGAGATATGTCCCGGTAGTTGATGCACTCACTCCTCTCTCCGCTCTTGTGTATGGGAATGATCACCCTAGTTTGCCAATCTTTCGGTGCCCTTTCAGAACACTAGGCCACCTGACAACACACACGTTAGGCAAACAACTCGATTCAATGCTTTGAGCGTTTCGGTTCAGATTTCATCGCAGATCTCCCAGTCCTTAGTTTTTGATAGCCAGGAAGACGTCGGCTGCAGTGATGGCATTTTCCTCCCCCAAATCTACCTCGTGTGTCCGGCGTGTGACAGTGAATGGCTTTAAAATATCTTTTAAATATTCTCTCCATATACCATGGATGTCTCCATTGGTGTGTAAGATGCCACTTTCGTCTTTAATGGATCTAGCAGTGCGAGATATTTTTCCGCGAAGACGCCAGATGGTTTGTCAGTAATTGGAATGCGGTTTATATACAAAATTCTATCAAGATTGCATTTTGGGCTTTGTCACCATGAGGGCTGCGGTCTTTCGTGCCTCAGTTTACCACGAATGCAAGGAAGAGTCGGTTTTGCTTTGGGGCTATGCCTTGTAGGCTACTATCGTTGCTCTAATAGCATCTTTCACCGCTCGATCTCGCAAACCAATGACTCGGAGTGACTCGACCGTTCTTGCGACTCGACCAAGTCATGACTCGACTCTGACTGGAGTCGAAACAATTTCAATGCTTGCCCTTCATTAGCCCTCGCGACAAATATGACTCGGCCGCATCACTGCTAAAAGTGTAGAGTAACAGTGACTGAAAATGGCGTGGTTTTGCTCCTTTTATGCAATTTGCGTAGGAACCCACAGACGGTGCAGCAGTCAATCTGCTGCCGCTTTCAAGATGGAGAGCGAAGGTGGGAATCGAACCATCAACCTTGTCGGCTGCTGTGTTGAGAAAATTTTCAACACCCATAGGAATGCTAGACCAGCTGTAGCTCAGTTCTGGTATTTGCTCTTAGTAGCTTTGGGCTCATCCCGGTTGGTGACTCCTGCAACGGTAGTTCTCACGTGACATTCATGTTCGGTGAGCAATGACCGTAACAACAGCTTATGCGTTTCAAGAAAATACAAATTTTGCGTGGTTCGCTTGAAATGGTAGCTTTGTTATGTATCGGTTATGGGCTTTCAGTGTAGATGACCATGCCCCACAAGTTGCAGGCACAGTTTACTGTTACGTGATGATGACTTCTTGCATGAATGTGTCGAACCGCAATTTTGGTGCTGAGTGGCTTCTTGGAGGGAACGTGTTATGCAACGTTTTATGGCATGTTATTGCTTCATTATAGACTCGTGAAGCACATGGCAAAATACCTTGGGCTGGAAATACCCCATATGACTATGAATATGCGGTTTCAAAAAAGCAGCAAAGTTGTTTCTAATGGGAAAACTACCATTTGAGCCAAGCATAATTGGCTACCTTTTCTGTCCAAAGTTTTCGTTTTTGAGCACTTAGAATATAACTGAAAGACGGAAACTTGCAAACCAACCAGATCTTTTATTGGGGAGCTAATTCAAGCAAGTCACTTTGCATATTGTGCTTGTCACGTGAACAGTTCAACCAATCGTGTTCCACTGAAGGCAAAATATCCCCAGTAGACATTTTGCCTCAGGAGCCAAAATAGACATTGGTAATTGTTGAGCGGGCCGCCGGCAGGCTGAATTGAAAAAGAAAAATGCCCTCGGTCCACGGGCGGATGTTGTGGGCTACGGGTGGACCGGGCCTGAAAAATCTTGAACCGTGCCACCTCTAGTTGGGACAACAACAGGTTTCCTAGTTCCTGCGCAGCGTGTGGAAAACGGGGACCCACCTTTTTTGAACCGCTTCAAAAGTTTTGTGAATTTATTGTATAAGACGCTTTTGAACGGCTGTGATTCCCTGAAAGATCCATAGTTTGACCAGCAAAAGCAGCCACTTTCCTGGTCTAGAAGAGATGACCACATGTGTGCGATACCCAACAACTGTTGCCACCAGAGAACGTACGGTATTTTAAAGTGAATGCCTTTTTTGGCGCCACCCTACTAAACTGGTCCCCCAAAACGCCTGGATACGCCACTGGCTTCTATCGATCAAGTAAACGATTGATATGCAAACAACAGGTTCTTAAATCTCGATGGACCGAGAATGAATGCAAATCGTTAACCATAAAGCATACACTTTTTACACAAGGTTAACATATAGTGTTTGTACAATAAGCAGTTGTTACTGATCACACAAATTATGTAGATATTCTAGCAGAGGGGTTCCCAACTTGGGGTACATTTGCTTATCTGAAGGGGTACATTTAAGGTTAGCAATGAAAGGAAAAAATAAATTTGTATATTATTTATTTCCAAATAGTTGAAATGTATCAGTGAATATTATTTTCATAAATGACTATATGCTTTTTGCTAAATATATTAACTTTGAGACCTATAAACGGAGTCTACCTTTGTAGTTAAAAAATTTTTAAAGTTATATTCAAAATTCAGTGTTTTTTTATTTTACTCAGCCTTTTTGTCTTAAGAAATTTTAAGGGTAGGTGCTCATCTGTCGAAATGCTAAAGAAGTACATGGTCAGAGACAGGTTGGGAAACGCTGTTCTAGCATATAGATTAAACCTGTAAGAACTGAGTTAACGTTCTCAGCTTCACTTGCCCCTCTAGTGTCTTGACTGATGCGTCCTCTGTCATCGTGTGAAAGAAACAAACCGTCAACTTTCCCTCCCGGTTCTGAAGAACAACTCGAAAACCATTATTCTCTTTGATTTTGTAGTTATTCTCGTCGGGTGAACCTCTTCGTAGATTGGCCAGCAAAAAAATTGCTTCTGTATCTGAAGATTTTTCGACGACCTGCAACGTTGCGGTGTTATTGCTTATTACTTTGTAAGGATCTGGAGCAATGCGGTATCAATAACACCAGAGTTGCCATTTGTCTCTGATTTTGACATCGATTCGGGTCAGTTTCTTGCTCCTCACGGGAAAACAGGCCGACAAAAAGTAACAAAAATCAGGGTTGCGACAGCCGGAGTTGTTCCTGGTTACAGTGAGATTTCGTTTTCGGTGAAAATGAGAGAAGTTTTTTTTAAGGGTAAAATTTGCAAATTTTACAAGAACTTCGTTACAGCCTACGTTCAATCCTGCTTGTTGTAATTCGTGATGCACTTCTTCAAATTTTGGCAAAATATATTGCGAAACGTTCCGGTTTGTAACAGCAGAATTATTATGGTCCCTCTGCATAGCACGATAGTTTTACAGAAATCTCAACCCTGTGCAATCTGCCATGTTTATGGGTTTTTATAAATGTGACCGTATGGCAGCTTGCTATAAGGAGGAGGTTTCAAAAACAGTCCAAAGATTTTTAGATGAAGTAAAGAGAAACGCAAAGATCTACTCATATGTGCTTCATTCGGCTTGAATGCAAAGCTGGGAAATTGTTAGTTACAATTAAAATTGACTGACAAGAATGTGAGGAGCTGTGAAAGCCCAGCATCGTGTGTAGACTTTTAACATTCGCGCTAGCGTTGCTGCATGCATTACTCACTATGATCAAGAGTGAACATTTTTAAACCTGCAGCACCTTCGCGATTTTTGCCAGTTTGTCATATTTAACGCGTGCAACAACAAAAACGTCTGTGTTTTCATCTTGATATCTGAGCATAATACGCATTCGTCGCATGTTACGAGGTTAGAGTCATGCAATACGAGGTTGCATGAACACAACTGGCCCGTTCCGTTCGCGCTATTTCAAAGAACTTTGCCACGGGCCCTGTCACTTCGCGTAGCCAATGGGCGAGCAACATTCTGTCTAACGCGGTGGATGAGGAGCCAAAATGTCATTTATTTAACACAGTGCGATGCAATCAGATCAATTCCATACTTGTCCGGTGGACTTGTAACCATTACATGAGCATATGCATCTCTGCGCATGTTCAGCTGAAACAAGAAATTTTTAGGAAAACAGTATTTTTCATTTTAAGAGCTTTTTGCGCTTCAACCGATCTGAAGAACTTAAACCAGACCATGAAACGGGATGTTGGAGATCAATTTGTATGTGAATCAGAAATTGCGTTGCGGTTTAAATTAAAACTATGTGCGCGTCGTAAAGTTGAGGCGTATGTCACGGTTTGGTGACGAATCATGCAACATGCAAAGGGAGGAACCTGGTGACGAGAACCTGGAAAGACTTAAGCAGCAATATGTTTAAACTGTTTTGGAAAAAGGAAGAGGTTTTAGCAGCTTGCTGCATCGTTTGGAGATAAAACAGAAGCTTGCACTTGAAGGTCAAAAACTGCGTTATTAAGTATAATTTGATGACCTTCAGCATAATAACCGATGCCTACAGCAAACAGTCGGCGGACACTTTTCCAACGTGTGATAAGGATCTAACAGGCTGAATCACTGTAACGTGCAAAGAGGAAAAAAACAAGTCCAGCGTTTGTCAAAAATTGTAGGCTTATTTTGTAAAATAACTAAGTAATTGCAGAGAATTTAAGGAATTGCAGAGAAACACGGTTATTAAAAACATACGTTCCAAGCCTTTCCAAAACTATTATCAGTGAGTTAGTTAAACTAAGATAAGAATTTACATGTACGCAAATGAGTTCTACTTATACCACAACGTACAAATCTGTGAAGCTACAGAATTCTAAAACCTTTCCTCGTACATACTTGCAAATACACGTTTTTTCTACTTTGGGCCAACATTTTTATTGGACCGGATCATTTGCTACTGCTGTAATCTTTGAAATTTATGGGACAAACTGTTTCGATTCTAAACAGCAACCATAGCTTCGGAATTTTTGCGTCATTACGATTAGGTAAAACCTCAAAACCGTTGCAGTTGAACCTGTGACATTGAGCTTCTGTTTGCTACTTGGTTAGATTTACAAAAAGCAGGTTTATAATCGTTGTTTTCAGTTTCACAAAGAAGACATTTCTGTTTTTGTGCTTGATAGAACGAAGAAAGGGAATATTCGCTACAGTTGATAAACAGTCTAAAGAAAATATATTTTGACAGAAACAGAAAACATTTTTGAACTACACTGAGGTTGAAACGAAGCATCACAGTTTCTTGCATACTATCTACAGAACTACCTTTATTGTGAAAGAAAAAGTGAATCCATTTTCGCAGTATATTGTACTTCCTATACATCTTCCGTCATAACGACCGCAAGCTTTGCTGTATTCCAATTGATTGCTACAAGGAATACAAAGAAATTTAAGACAGAAACAATTCTCTATGCAGCACAATGATATTTTGAAAGTCAATACAAAGAGTGCAGTATGTCAGCCACACACGTTTGGGCTGGACAGTTGGTTTGCTTGCCCTCGAAACGAACATCTTGACCCTGGGCCAGCTTAATGGGTCTTGCTTTGAATAAATATTTCACTAATTTTACAATAGGAGCCTGTCATTCAATACTAGTGCTCTGAAATCCCCAACAAACGGCTCAACCTCACCAACACGTTTTTCGCAATCTCACAGCGACTCAATGGTTGAGCTAAGTAGATAAATCTGCAGCCTAAAGTACAACAGTATCTACAATTATTTTCTCTTCATCCACTCTCCATGTCGGCGTCTTTCGATACCGATACTCATCAAAACAATCTCACGACGCTTCTCGATACCGAGAACAAGTCTGGAGACTTCACTGCTGACAATTCATTGGTGGAATTCCTCCAGGTGTAATATGTTTTTCACTATTGCGTTAAACAACATTTTTGCACAAAGATACAAAAGGAGATTGCAGTATTTGCAGAGGACGACAGATGTTGAGGAAATTAGAGAAGCAAACTTTTTGCCAGAACTGTACCTTCTCCAGATTCGTTCGGAAAGACACTATCCTGCATCCTATGGAGAGTTTTTTGACAGCAGCTACAGAAGTATCGGCTTGTTCTTTTCACTTCAGTAAGCTCAGGAAAAGTGTTGTGAGCAAAGTCACGCGCTGCCCATTGTCTTGGTTAGCATGACCAACATATTTGACATGCTTACGTACACTGTCTTGTTACAGCCTGTCAGAATCATCACGTCACTGCATGTTGTTGTGAAAATCACAATTTGACGCTTCCTCATCAAACGCTCTGAACCTTTTCAATATATTTTTCTTTACTAAGCTAACCAACTCCAACAATTTTTCCATGTTGCCGATGCAACAGCAACATTACGAATGGAGTATGGTCTATTCCTGCAGTAATGGTAAGTCTTACGTTACAAACATGCAGTGAAAATATTGGCTAGACCGTTTTTGTTCCTATGAAGTGATGTTGTATCTGCTTTTCTCTTCGATCATCAGTGCAGAAAAGTTATCTGAGATACGCACGGTCGCCACAAATTGAACTTATACAGCAGAGGTCACCCTGTGGGTCACATCCATGTGCATCCAGGGTAGTTCCCCCACTTTTGTATTCTCAACTATCTTGATTGTAACACGGCTTGTCTTAAAAGCAGCAGATACTGTAGTTCCCAATTTCTGAGTTTGGCGCTAAACCACTGGTGAATCAATCCCTCTGTCTGTAACGTAGTTCAGCTGTTTAAAGTATTCTTTGCTGTGGACGGGCCTTCGTGGTCGAAACGTTATCCGCCAACTTCTTCATTGCAAAAATGTTTTGATAAACCAGTGAAAACTCACAATCCAGCTCTTTGATGGAAATTAGGTGCAGACGGTGCACAACCAAATTTGGCGCGCTTTGCTGTGAGAAATGAGCCCTTGACCTTAAGTTTCAATGATAATCTCATAATAAATACTACGGCCAAAGCAAACGATGCAACTGACATCTTGCAAACGTTTCGATAACAACTGTTATCATCTTCTGTGCATAGCAATAGAACTG
>JGI24158J21664_10000865_pt1 | contig 30998 bp, 17 predicted proteins | sample Ectturendosymbi3_FD_21664 | JGI IMG/M metagenome (IMG submission 21664)
GGCATCGACTCGACAACCTTCCGGTTCCTTCAATGCCCTGGCGTCCTTGCACTGATTTGTGTTTTTTTTCTAGCTGAATATTAATTATCGCCAAATAAAATTAACTCAACTTATAAGGATCGTCTCTTTGACTATGAATAGATTTATGCCCAACCATATATGGCTATATGCTTTTTAATAGTAAAACATAACTACTCCATGAATATGATGCAAACGAAATTTCGTTTGCTTGCGTTTTTCTTTTTGTGAATTAAGTACTTTGCACATTTGTTGTTGTTTTTGCTTTTGCGATGCTTAAAATGTATTCATGCATTCTCTTTGTTTTAACAAATTTTTAGGGCGCCTCGACTAGATAACTTCAGGGTTTTTTCGGCGTCCTAGTTGCGAGTACACACTAGCAGTGTTTTGCTTTTGCATTGCTATATTGTATCGTAACCAATAAACGTCTTCTTTCCGAAATGTCCGACTCCGACTCTTTAACACAAAGTGAATGAGGTTTGGCGGCCAACAATTTTGTAGCAATTAATACTCAGTGTAAATCATGGCACACAGCAACAACTCCCTCTTTCAACAAAAGTTTCACAAGAAATTGTACCGATTTAACAAGAATTCCCAATTTAGGAGTGTGATGTAAAAGTGATCCAATTGGACTCCGGTGTCGGAGTCGGACAAAATATCCGACTATGACCCCTAGTGTCGATAGGAACTCGACTCCACCAAAACGCCTCCGATTCCTTGACACTCCGCAACCCTGAATTGGCATCGCGACAGTAAATCAAATAAAATTTTCAAAAACTGTTGCAATCCATGGCAAAGCGAGTACCGAAATTCTTTCTGTCCTTCTTTTATTGTATTAGGTTTAAAGAAGTATTAAATTTGCTTTGCTAGTGAGAAACACTATAGCCTACTATTAACGTTAAATTTGATGTATAATTGTGAAATTCGCGAAGCAACTGTGTGTTATGTGTATTACGTGAGATCAGCTTGAGACCTTTTGAAATTTAGTAATAACATTGGTAAATGTGTTTATGATGTAAAATACCAAACAAAACATATCATTTTCTAGTCATAGTATTGAAAAGCAAGTTAAGCTCTTAATTGGTTATAATTTATAAGGGGGCCAAAAACAGCTTTAGCACCAGCACATTTTATTCCTCTCAAGGGCCCTGTTCCTACTGCATTCCTTTCAAGAGTATTTCAGTCGGCAGACGAAGTCTCGTATCTGCAATTAAAACAATAGCATCATTGATTAAATATATCCTGACAATAGTCTCTTTTATCTGACAGCTTCACCACTCGCAGTATCGTCTGCAGAAATTATCTCCCAGAAAATATATTCAACTGAAGTTTCAAAAATCGTGATTAACGATTTTCGTGAATTTTTTGAAACAAGACGAAATGTTAGGCAGGTTTACTAGTAGCCTATACGTCTGACACAATAAAGCCATGACTTCACTAGTTGATTCCGGAACCAGGTGATTGTATTAGGCTAATAATTTCTACTCTGTCCTAATCGTTCGGTCTGCATCTTGATTGACAGCAGGCCCGTAACCAGTTTGGGATATCAGAGGAGGTGAAGAGTTTTCTGGGAGAGTCCCAAAATTTGAAATTATGCCCAACACATTTTTCTAAGGGGGCAAAAAATTTTTAGTGGGGGCTTCGCCCCCTAGTTGCGGGCCTGATTAAAACCAATAAGTTCTCATTTTCGGAAATGTTGCGAAATGAACATATCGGTGACCGTTTGCGAAAAAGTTGTACCACGGTTGAATAAGCACGATGACGTCATCGAAAATTGACCCCCCCAAAAATGAAGAGCTGGTTGCGCCCGTGTCCCAAGGTATGTGGTTTTCCAAACACAGCTCATCCCACGTCACAAACTTATTCGTGCGTTTCAAACGCAACAGTACTGCAATGGCCATGATCACACTCAAACCTTTGTAATAGTCATAATCATCCTTAAAACAATTTTGAGTGAAAAAATAGGCTATCATTTTTGCCAGGTGATCCTATTATTTTAGATACGACAAACAGTGGTTCCATATACGAAATATAAAATATGTAAGTAATTATGAATATTTTTATCAGAAGCTCTCGCGACCCCTAGAAAAATGGCAAACGACCCCCAAGTTGAAAACCACTGCGTTAGGATAAACTTCATCAAGATGTGTCTTGCGAATAGACCTTAACAAAAGGAATTGTAGGTCTTAAATCAGGGTCATTTAATTAAATGACGATTATTTACAGATGTTGTAATAAAATGCAAATTTTGACAAAAATTTGCAGGAAATCAGAATCAAGACTATAGTTCACTTATGAAAACACTGTTACCGTAAGAACAAACCTAAGGCCGATCAAACCAATGCGCCCCAATGATCGTTTTCTTTCAATAGCGCTTAAGTGTATGTTGCTTGAAAAGCATGCGCATCGTGCTTATAAACTGGCCGAAATACGCATGCATAAACCTTTCCGATGTCTAGACTTGTCTTCAGGTGCATGGTACATGTTTAGGTTAATAACATTTTGTATCTCAAATGGCTATGAATGTTGACAAATATAGACCAAGGAGGCCTACGTGGACGCAACATGCTTAACATCCGTAATCCAGTAACTGCACTACCCGGTTGGGACAAGCTCAGCAGTGATTGCTAAATAAACTCTTCTAACTACACTATTAATTCCATCTTGCTGTTGCACAGCAGGCTGCACAAATGTGTAAGCTTGGTCGTAAGCGTCAAAGGTATCTTGCTTCTATGCAGTACAAAATACGAGAAGACTGCCTGAGCTAGTCATAATACAATTTTCCACAACAATCACTACACGAAATACGTTGATCTGGTGTAAGTCTGACTTCGGTATGTATACAACTAGGCATGTAGGCTAGCTTCACGTTCAACACTCCAAGCAATGAATGGTGACGCTTTACGCTCAAGCCTCAAATGCGTTTATTACCTGACAAACGTACCAAAAATGATCAGGCGATGTTGTTCTAGGTAACAGCGGCAGGCACTCCTCTGTCTATGAATTACAGGACAAAACGGGATACGGATTGATAAATCTACACTGATTTCTAGTGTCTCACATTTCAATTTTGGGGTTGAAGCTTTGCTTGGGGGGCTACACCCACAAAAGTCCCCTTGTGGCAACGGAACTAAATTTTGGGCCCCCTGTGTCGCTAGACGGGTAACCTCCGGGCATTTGTCTGATAGGGATAATCGCATATTCCGGTTAAACACATACAAGAAATCTTGGCAAATTGGTTATGTGATTAACTGGATTCGTCGTGTACCAACACCAGAAATCACCGGAAAACACTCCGAGAAATTTTTGAAATAGGCTACGCTAAAAGCAATACTAAATATCGAAATACAAGCTAACAGGGAGGCCCATTTTTTACATTTATCCCGCCAGGGGGGGCGGGGCGCACCCCTGCCCCTCCTGTCTGTTACGCCACTGGGCATGATACGAACCACTTGAATGCCTAGTCCTGGATAGCATCTCGGTCATCCGTTTATTTATTTTAATGAAAGTGTTTGTTGCTAATTAAATTTTCTTAATTTGCAACTATCTACTCGTAAAACAATGAAATACGTAATATTTTTGTAGTTTTGATCCGGAAAATCACACACACGTGATAATCATGCGGTGGTTCACGTTTCGCAAGGCGGTCATCTCTTCTTCCAGCATGCTCATGCTAAACAACGTTATGGGTCTGATTTATGGTTTAAAACAAAGAACATTTATGGCCGCTTTGCCGTACTACAATCAATCAGTCCGATCGAACATTGGCGGAAACAGAATGACAAACATTTTTAGCAGCATGTCTAGCCTTGCCGCTTGTCATAGCGGATCAAAAAAGCTGCGGGTAACGAAATTGTTTTTTCATTGATTGTGAAAAACGGAGTTGAAAGGATGCTTTGTTTGAGAACAAAAATGCCAGTGTTGGTAAAAACTTAGACGCAGTTGCGCTTGACCTTTCATTAAAATATTGAAGTGCTATAATTTCACCACGTGTGGAATTGCATTAGAAGTATCTTTTCTTTAATTTGACCCGCCTTTGTAAATGTTTCCAAACCAACGCCGTCACTGGCTAAAAACAAACAGAAACTCTACAAATGTGTCATCGTTTTGGTTGTTATGCAGCGCTCATTCATCAGGATATACAGTAAACAAGAGTGGCGCAGTACCACCTCACCAGGTAGAAACAATTAGTTTTTGGTGGGAACTGACAACTCGCTAGCGAGACAATGATTTGGAGGAAGATGGCAACTCACAAGACTAGCTGGACAAAGATGATAAGCAGTAGTTTAAAATCAAACAATCGAAAAGTCATTTGAAAAATCTTAGAAATGAACAGGTAACGTTGAACTACTTGCAGTATTCAAGTGACACAAAAATAATGATTGACGACCATTTACTGCATACGTATTTTATATGTCTATGAACAACACCTATTTTTTTAAAATCGTGGTCAATCTACCAGAATTAAAAAAAACTGTCTGCTTATAACACATCTTGTGGTAGCCTCAATCAAAATCATGTTTGTGAATGTTTTGAATCCATGTGTTTCTTCAAGTCTAACAAAAGAGCGCTTTTATTGTAACATTTGTCATTTCCATCCGCTTTATGTGCGGTGCGCCATGCTTTGAAATAACTTTTTGTTTCACCAATATAATTTTCATCTCAACCATGGCAAGGAAGCACGTAAACTGTGCCTTACCGTAATTCCTAGTTGACCAAATTTTAGGGTAACTCGATCTTTTCTAACAGGTTTTGCAGTTGCCTTGATATAATGTTCGTCTAAGCGTGCAGCGATTGAACTTATTTGTTAGATTAGGAAATATAGAAGCACAGCCACGCTTTGCTTTTTTCGTTTTTTTCGTTCTTGACAGTTGCCTTTTCACGACGTAACCGATATCCTAGATACCTATTTATCAACGAGGTTTGTTTTATGTGCTTTCTTTTATCCCTTCTCTTTCGCATTCGTGTACAGGGTGGTTTTAATGTAGCGCTCCCCATTACGTATTTGTGTTGAGGTTGGTGTTCTCAGAGAAACAGGAGAAATACGCCTGTATGCGCAGATTTTCGACTTAGTGTTAATCCTACATGCTGGCCCCTTGACACTAAAACATTCAAAAACGCATTTGGTTGTTGCATTCAGGTTTGTAAGTTAGTCGTGGTGGAATATTCGGTGTTGCTGCTTTAGTTAGCAAATTTTGTCAAGACCTTTTCTTGTATGAACACAACTTTGCCATACACATCTTTTCCAGATCAGCACTTATGGTGGTATGTTTTGTTGAAACAGCAATTAGCTATTTACCACTTTGTTCAGTAAATCTGACGTGCAACAAATATCTTTCAACATTGTAGAGATTCTTGGCCGATTGCGTCATTATTATAAACATTCTACTAAAATTAATGGCAATGTGCAGTTAATAAACCAGTTTTTAGGATGTACAGTATATGACTTTTAGTCAGAGGGTTTAGCTGATATTTAGATTGCAATTTTTTCTGTTTTATATTTTTATGAGGCTAAAGATGAACCTATGTGCATCCTAACATGCCGTAAATCCGAGTATAATTGTCTGCACATTTGTTGAATGTGCGTTGTAACCATTGCTTGTTCTCAAATGTTATGCGTGATAGTTTAGTTGAGAAAGGCAATTAATAGGATCTTCTACAAATCAAATATATTTTAAATAGCATATAGCACAAAAGAAATTATTGAAAAAAATAAAGCAATGCTAGATCTTAAAAAATTCTTACTGCACAGAAAGCTGATGAACTGCACATTGCTATTTACATCTTGTCATTTCATGGATTTCCTGCAATTTTTTGATCAGCTGTTTCGTAAAACTGCAATTTAATGGTAAATCCTACATGCAAATAAAAAAAATTATTCTTTTACGTGAAACTTTGGTTGTCGTCATCAACAAATATTCCTGATGAAAAACGTAATTGCACCTGAGAAATTGTCGGCAAACCACTTTTCTGCATATTGGAGATTATTTCATGAATGCAGAGAAAACTGCTGTATACGCACGTTGCTTCTGAAGACATTTTTCATTTTTTGCCCAGACTGCACATACAGCAGGTCACCAAACAATTTGCAAAGAAAGTTCACCGATTTGGCCCAAGGGCCTATGGCTCTAGCAATTTTCCGTTCAACAGGCATCAGTATGATGTACATACAGCATCTTTCCTAGTAAACAACACACTAGCACCTACCTTGGCTAGTACTATTTTCTTGATTGTAGTAATGGAGATGCAGAGTCTTTTACATGAATCTCGTCGGATATTGAAACAAACAATGTTAACTTTTGTATCACTCCCTTGTCCATAAACATTTTGTAGTGGAATGTTTTGGTAGCCTCGCAAAGATCAACGGCACTGTCATTTGTTACATTTGTTTATCATGGTGGATTGCTGAACAATCTGGCATTTATCTTTCTGTTTTTGCAGTATACAGCGTTTCTCATGACTGCTAAAACATAAAAGGTTTGGGCCAGTGTGTGATACAGTTATTTCAATGTTTCAATGAAAGGCGTAGAAAGTTGTTTTAGTCATTTATTAAACACGCTTTTTGCGATGATTTTTAATTTCGTATCCTTACGTATTTCACACCGTAATTGTTTGTTACATAAAATTGCGTGGTCAAAAATAATGTTGTGATTTGCGTGTTACAGCAAAAATGAAGAGGTGTTTTCCTTTTCCACACGGGCAGTTGATCAAGATGCGAAAGAGTTGATTTTAACAGGTTTTTAAATGTACTCTTTTTATTTTAGTTTCGAAAGCTGCAAGCCTACATTAGCGTATGCTTTTGTTGGGCGTTGCCTGCTGGATGTTGTTTATTAGCGACTTTCTACTGGAATTGTGTCGAGGAATGTGTATGTCTCCCCGGTTTTTATTATTCATTTCAAAATTGTTATTCTGGTAAGAGTTCCATTGGAAAATTTTTGTGTTTATTTTTAGCGTTCCTATACTTCCCAAACGTTAGTGTGGTAAATAAGGACTTTCTTACCTTGATTTCATTGGTTTACTTGATTTCTGTTTTCAACGTCACGTGCGAGTGATTGTGCTCCTTCGTTTCGCTCTTTTCCCTTTTTAGGGCATTTTCCGTCACTGTGTCTGCATGATTTTTTACTGTACAATAGCTCTCAATGAAGTTAACTTAGACTACCCTATCGAAAGCTTGCGAATGAATGTAACAACACAATCAGCGGTTGAGTTTTTCAGATAAAGCATGGTGCTCGAAGGAATGGACTCCGATGTCAGGGGAGTTTTCTGTTTTGCTTGTTGCAACATGGGTGGTGCAAGTCACAGTTGTTGTAACAATGCTTTGCAAAAGCGTGAAATCATACCGCAGGTACACACACTGTATTTTCTGTACCTTCTTATGAACAATCCTTGTAACATTAATCCCTAGGGCTAATCTGATTGTGCTCCTTGTTCCTTTTGCAATTTAGCAAGTGACTCATGAAACTGTATGCAATGGAACACATCGTTGTTGTATTTTCCGTCTAGGAAAAGAAATCTCCTAATCATTCTAAAGAACACCTTTCCCACATAAACAAATATAATCGATACAAGAGCACTTTTTTGTGCAGACATATGAATTTCAAATTGAGTACGAGCTGGACTCTGTCACAATCGATTGCAACACTTCCTATTCGTGCTATCATTCCAAGAGATATGACCATCAAACCTTCATTGGAAAGGCCAGTATTTTTGCAGTCATTCAAACCAACAACAAAGGGTAAGACGTTATTCAAAAATGTCCACGAAAATTTGTGGAATTGAGATGAACAGTTGTATAAAACAGGGGTCGGCAAACAACGGGCCGAGGTCTGGTACCGGTCCGTGAAGAAATTGTTACCGGGCCGTGCGGGACCAAGGCCAAATTGATCCAAAAGTGACTGAAACAACTGACATAAGGAACACACTGCGGATGCCATTGGCTATATCATAATCCCTACAGGTCGAAACATCTTATTGCGGCAAACCAAGCCCAGGTCTCCCTCTGAATTAGTGCCATGTTGACTTGCGAGTTGTAATAAATTTGCATGTGCCAAACGTTCATTATTTTATTGAGGGCCAGTCCGCAAAATCATGCCAGGGTGAAACCGGTCTGCAGCGCGAAAAAGGTTGCCGACGCCTGCTATAAAAGATTGTAGTTTGAGGAAATCAGTTTTTGTGTTGTGCATAAGGTAAATCTTTTTCCTATAGTATGGACCATTACTTAACCTTAAGATATTCTTATAAGAAAATGTTATGAACTTCTACTGTAGGTTTAAAAATAAAAAATCCCTGCAAGTAAAAAACAACTACACTTTTTCAAATTTGTTAGAGCAACGACATAAGGTTAGGAGTAAAAAACCTGCTTAGTTGATTCTGTTGTTTTGATAGTTTTATAAATTTTTTGTTGAATATTGCAAAACGTTTTGGTTTCGTTATTTAAAGACTTATGTCAAGTGAGACATTGTACTGCAAGTCGCTGTAGCAAAGCAGTCCCCAGTAAATAAAGAAGCGTTTAAAGTGAAATTTTAATTCCGCATGGGAGACATCACCTTTCATCGGAACAGTGCTTTGAAAAACGTTTCAAAATGTTTTTTTGCAGAGAATCTATGTTTAATTTTCTTTTTACGCATAAAGAATAACATTTAACCGGTGTGCAATCCATCGAAAAATTTCCCTGGGTGTTTAGTTTCATAAATGAATATTAAAATTTGGAAAATAAATTCTTAACAAGTTTTGAGCCACGTTCCCACCAAATATGCAAGAGAAAACATTTACAACTACGCTTCACAAAAGGTGTTCCCCGCCTGTCAGTTGTCATAGTCGTTAGTTGTATTGCAGGGAGTTTGCAGTTGTCCTGTTGGCAGTTCCCCTAGTTGTCATTTTTGTTGTTGACAATTGTCTGGTTGGCAACTGTCCGGTTGGCAGTTGCCCTAGTTTGCCATTGCCCGGTTGGCAATATTCCTGATACCCATTCAGCCTTTCCATGCATTTAATCAAGGTTGGAAATTTGGCCTTTATGCTTCCAAATTTCGAAAATTCAGCCGTTTTCAGTGGTGGTTTGGCCGCAAATATTTTGCCTTTTGGCTTTGTTTGAATATTTTTGAAAATTTGGCCGAATTGCAGTCTATAACTTGCATGTAACACCCCATTCCAAAAAGTTAAACCATCAATATGGTTTAACGACTCTTAAGCCGTGGAATACGCTAGTAGGCTTGCCTGAATGGGATTTAGAAATCAAAATCTAGTCGTCTTGCTAAATTGTGTAATCGAACATATTTATGTGTACAAATAAGCAGGGATGCAACCAACCGATATTTTCGGGACGGGCAAAATGATTGTAACTTGTTGTTGTGCCTAACAACTAAACGTGTTTTTGAAAATTTCTGAGAGGAGGCAATCGCGCGGTTGCCCACCTTCTGGTTTCGGGCCTGCAAATAAATGAAAACCAAGTTTGGCCTTTTGCATGAGGGCTTGGGAATTTATGAGAGTTCGCCTGACCATTGCGCTGATGAAGTATCTAGCAACCTTGTTTTGATCAAGGTTTAATGGAACTGAACCATACCGTTCTCTCTACGTGCTGTATTCTTAACCTTAGCAGTTTTTTATGCCGACCTTGTAAGAAGCTGGTCCTTTGTGTGGTCAACTACTGAAATGTTTAAGCATTTTAAAAAATTTTTCATATTCTTATTTTCTTTTAGGAAAAAAAAACGAAAATGAAACATCACGCAAATCTACAGCATTGCCAACAACAGTGAAAGAACCCAGCACTGTCGAAAGTTCAGTGGATGCAGAAATTCCGAATTTTTCTACAGGTCTTCAGTACAACACTGCTTCGTCACAAAACAGCTTGGTAATAATACAACCAAAACGTAATAATTTTGCGCCATGATCGCTGAGCCGGTACACTCCACTGAGTTTATTTTTGCTTTTTTCCTAAAATTTTTCTTTATATTCTTCTGTTTCTTAACATGATAAGGAGATTTTTTGTTTCACAAAAATGTTTCTTTGGCCTTAAGCTGAAATTAGATTCAATAAAAAAATATCATTTGAAAACATGGAACCTTATTCAAGAAAACAGTAGTGAAAGTTTATAACATTTCGTTTCATTGTTGATCCTGCTAGACCATCGCAAATATGAATTTCCTCAAAACTTTACTAAAAGTAGTAAATGCATGAACTAGTCTCAAAAGCAGTTGCAGTGTCTAATGAAAAGAAGCCTTTTACAACAAAGAACCAGACACATCAAATATATGATGACGTAAAAAACACAGCAATCACAGTGCAGTAGGTAGGTAGGCTACAGGGTACGTAGGGAGTATAACATGCTCGCAAAAATACATTGACACAGTCACGCGGTGGCTCCGTGGAAGTTTGCGACTGGTCACGGGCTGTATACAAGTCGAGGTAGCGGAAGTAAACCCACTCCACAACCTCCCGTTGCCTAGTTAGACAACGTAAAGACAACAAATCACTTGGCAACGGTGAGCGATAACTACGACATGAAGTATGCGAAGCAATAGATAGCATGTCTTCCTAGCATGTTTAGGTGATCAAAACACAATGCAGATGGAAGCCATGAAGTATTGCAAGTCAGAGCTTGCGGAACGTCCTGCTAAGTAATGTTGTAGCATACGACTGTCTTCGAGGTGGTTTTCTGGGTCACAGTTATTCGTAGCACGCTTACCAATCGTAAGCCCAACCTGAAACACTAAAAAATCTATTGAATTTAATTATATTTACGCTTTTAAAAGAGTAATACTCCACAGCGGTCAAAAAAGCACCGAAAGAAGAAAAAGAAAAAATAAATGAAATAATCCGAAAATAATAGAAGCAGAACAAATAAACATGTGAACATAAAACGGCAAAAGAAAGTCAACAAAAGATAAAAGGGAAATCCTTCTTAATCACACATACAATTAAAAATAGACTGAAGTTTAAAAAAGGCGAAGGAGAACAAACAAAAACCCTGAGTTTCCAATGACAAAAACGCCGTTTGCAAACCGTGACAGGAACTAGCAAAAATCAAAACTATCCAGGCAAATAAGTATCAATAGTCCGAAAGAGGAGAACCAGATTAGACATAAAACTAAACTCCCCATGTCAGTAAGATCATTCGGTCCAGGTTGATAGGAGCTTTAACTCGATATATCCATTTAATATCACACCTTTCAAGATTTTCGCACTGAGGTTGTTCCACAAAGGTCGCTTGGTAGCAATCAGATAATAGAGGCAGATTATTATTTATGTCGTCCCTGTGCTTCATGATGAATTGTTTAATCAAATCGCCCCACCCCTCCGCCTGTGGATTTTTCCAACTATTACAATGAACGGTCCATCTAATCAGGCGCGTAGCCAGAAATTTCGATGGGGGGGCAAACAAGAACCAAGTCTCCAACATTTAAATATGTAATGCGATTTGTTTTTAAAGCACCATCCATAAAATGTGCTTTTTTCTGCCACTGCTTTTTCTGAACAATTCTGTTCTGATTTAGACCGGCAAATAGAAAGTCTGCTTTCATTGAATTAACATGTTTTAAAAGTTTGTTTTTAGTCAATTTCCAGGTTTCTGCTTTTGAACGAAAGCCACCATTTTCTCGTAAAACTTACCTACGAAGCGTTTGTGAATTTCTTGATGCTACATAAGTGGAAGATCTAAAGTATGCATTTTTCTGCTCATATTGCAGTTGAGCAATGAGTCATCGTGGCCGTCATTATAATAGCGCTTTTAATATTTACACACTTCTGATGTACACCAACACACGTTCAATCGAAGCCGAGTAGCGACTTTGCTCTAAGACACGGACTCCCAAAGTATTAGTCTAAAAAACTTGCGCGCATTTAGATAAAGACGTGGATTTTGTCTATATCTTGAGTGACTGGTTGACGTATGCAACTGATAAGGTAAACGCTAGAGTTCCACAACGCGTTAAAAAATGTTTGTATTTTATGTCATAAAACGCTATGAAATGCGACTGCGGTAGCATTTTTGTACGCTACTTGCACTAAGCCTGTTTCCCATAAATGATTCTAAGGAATTTATCTATCTAACTTTTCAGAGTTAGCAATAAAATTCCCAAATATTATAAAGACAATTTTTTTAATTGGAGAGAGTTATACATGCCCCCTCAACAAACCTGCATATGCTTGACCCACTCAGTCTACACAAAGTACGAAAACGGTTGTGTATTTGTGAAAACAAAGCCACAATCGATTATTGCCACGGCTCTGCAATGATATAGGCCTACTTGTCGCTGCAGCTCAACACAACGGTTGGTAAGTTGATCTAGCCCAGTGGTTCCCAAAGTATGGATCAAAACCCAAAGAAGGGTGGAGAAGGGTCAAAAAATGGATCACGCAGAGGCAATCCAAACCGGAGTTTTAGATTTTCAGTGTTACCACTGCTTGTCTGTCTGTAGCGTAGATACTTGCGAAAAGAGTAGATTGCTGACATTAAAAACGAATTTAGCAACTTGCTGCCAAAAGTCATCACACAATCAGTATTTTTTTCATACGTTGTTTGAGGCTTGGGTCACGACTTGTTCACCAAAGTCACATTTGGGTCGTGCTATAAAAGTTTGAAAACTAAGCGGTTGAAGTCTTTTTTTAAATCCAACAGTGTTTGAATAACAAAATCCAACTGACTGGGAAAAAATTCAAATTAGTTTTATATTGGTCATATGCGCTTTATCGAGAAAAGAGATTGCAAGCTATCTGTAAGCAAATGGCAGTGTCAATGGCCTTAACACTTACAAAATATAAAGCATCTTTCTACTATCTTCAGACGTTTCGCTGACTCTTCACGTTGCAGCTGAATGCTGATTTAAAATTTACTGTACTGTCGGATAGGGCAGCAAAAAACATGAGGTGTATGTTGAAACATTTTTATGTACAGGTCGGATTCTGCTTACTTGAACAAACTTTTTTACTCTCCGGCAAGGTAAAGTGAGATTATTGATGAAACCGATAAGGTTCCACGTATTGGTAATTACTCAAGTGGTCTCGACAACACCGGTGTGTTTTGTACTTTACCTTGGCCTGAAGCTGCAGCTATCTTTCTTTGAGCGAGTTTTAACAAATGAGGGAAACCGGAAGTCGGACCACCAATTTGCCATTTTCCTGCAGATTTCTACATACGACCTTTCAGTCCACCTTCGTGCTCTCCTGATAGTGTCTTTACCATTCTTCTTCTGAACTGAGATTGAAATCTTTGCTGTGTGGTCTACCTTAACTTTAGTTGAAATTTAATTGTCTTTCATTTCATCATAAGTAGAACTTCACTGAATTGTCGAAAAGTGAAATCGAAATTTTCTAAGCGCCACTCCATTCACAAACTTGTAAAAAGTTAAACTTTAAAAAATAAATCAACCTTGTTTGCAATGTACATTAGATCTTATGATGTCTACTTCAAAATAAAGAATACATTTTCAATATCGATAAAAACCAGAGTGCAAGAATGAATGAAAAGTAAAATGTCGTAAAACGTTCAACGGCCAACATACCAAAGGGCTGAACATGCAAATTATAGGGTCTTGCGTGGATACTTTTCGAGCTACCGATAAAATCTGATTTTGTGGTTTGAAACCACGATGTTGTGTAATGCAATCAAAATGCTGAAAGCATTATAGTATAACCACTGAGTGAGGAAAGCCGGAAATTTCCAGGAGTGAACAAGCGCAGTTATTTATTAGCGTTGATGGCAATTATGTTTTCATTAATTCATTTCGTGTTTGCTTACAGCCAGAAGAAAGACCTTCAAAGCTAAGCCCGTCGTTGAAATTGGTCATCGTACTCTCGCTCCTGGTTATATCAAGCACTTTTCCAATGGCACTCATTTTCTCTTTTGACATCGTTCCTTCGGCAAGATCGGCCTTTCACCATAGCATTGGGTTCCTGGCTTATACTTGTCTAAGTTTGTACGTGATTACCTGCCCAATCTTTATGGTCAAGTACCTCGCTGACCTCAAAACTTCAACTAATCAACTGTTGTTGAGGTGCATTTCGAGGCACACAAAAGCTGCAAGAAGTCATGGAAACGCTGATAGCCGCCGTGGAGATGACATAACAAATTAAACCTATCATCGGAGGGAATCCGTGGCAAGATAGCTACGATGTATTGTAAAGCTACAAGCTTTTGTATGTCGGGTGATTTAGTCTCATTAGTTGCTGCAAAATTGTTGAGTGGCAGCGTTTTTATCAAAAACTGCGTTATAACAAATAGCCTGTGTTTCATGGTCTGATTGATTGCATCAAAACAGACATTTTTGCATCTGCCCAAAAACGATTAACTCCCCATATAAAAACGTTAGTATTAGCTGCAATCGCTTTTGCAGAATTTTTATTGTAACGCCTGCTATTTTAATTTAATCGCAACCGTGTTACAACAACATTCTCTCGTAACACAGCTGGTTTCAGTATTCGTGGTTCATTGAAAGAACTTCGGAGAGTTTTAATGTTTAATCTTTACGCCCACACAAAACGAACAACAACTCAGATATACAGATTAGATTGCTCAAGGAACACACTTTTAGGTGAAACAACACGAGCAAAAATGTTTAGCGCTGACGAAGAACACAGGGCGATAATGCAGGAACTTTAAAGTAACTTTACTACTGGTCCAACAAAACCGTTTCTTAAAATGTATGGAGGAGTGGAGGTTGCGAAGGATCAGAGGTCACTTCAACTGCAGCCCTCCACAAGGTTGATCTACATGCAGTGAAAAGGATGGTTGGCTACTAAAAATATGTAAAAGTCTGCTGCTCCGAGTATGAGGTTATATATGCATACTGCTTTTATGTTAGAAACGGTGTTGCAATATTAATAACTCATGAGAGTTTAAGCAACAAGAAAAATTGTATTAAGTTTGTCACAATAAATGTTGCTTTACGACATATTGTGGATTGGTGAAGCGTTGCAGTGTGTATAACAAAACTAAATAAGCTGACAACGAAGTGTACAATTTCCCTACTAAAAATGGATTTTCAGTCGATGCGATAAATTACGCATTAGAAAAAAACTTCGTTACTTATTTGGTATATACATGATTTGCAAGGTTCGCAATGGGACTGGAGATCATCGATACCTTGGTGCATTAAACGAGAGTCTCATGCAAAACATACGATCCATTTGTAGTGAACGCAACAATGATAACTCGGAAAATAAGCCTGTGAAAGACGTTTTCAAAGTATTAGGAGAGGCAATGCATGAAAGCAGTAAGGCAAAAGCATTTTTTCTGTAGTTACAATACATAATAGAAAGATTCATTTCGTTTCTATGAACATGATATGCCCATGTTGATATTTCAAATGAAGTTTAGGATCGCTGGAGCCACTACAGTGCCTCTGAATTTCATTTTTAGTCGTAACTCAAGTACCACAGAACTGTTACACCAAAATGTTGGACATGTTGGCAAGGTTATTGCGCAGCGCATTTTCTGCCGTACCTTTGGGCATGTGTGATGTTATTGTGACGTATTATTGGAACAAAATTGATTTAGGTTACTTGCAAAATATTTAGTGACATTTCTCCCAAAAGCATGGTTAAAACTAAACATTTTGTTAAAATTTTGCCGCACAAGAAATGTCAAGCATGAATTGATCTTTAAAAAATATTGGCTTCTCCTTTATTTTTTCGCGTCGAAGAGGGTCAAACGTCCAACCATTGTGGATCTTTTTTTTGTTTCTAAGGCTTCATTACTCTTCTTTCACAGAGAGCAAATATCTTAATATGGAAGAATAGTTTTCTACATGCATCTTACGCCTTCATAGAAAATTTGACGAACTACCTCAACAAGAAAAAAATTATTGCAGGTTTTCGACAACATACAGTATTTTTTTAAAGAAAAAATATTTTGGGGACTGTGCAGTACTGAAGTATAAACACATGTACAGTGTACACACAAAGCTACTGAGGACAATAAAAATTTTTCCTCAGAAAAAATATCTGGCGTACAGTCACGTTAAAAATATTCTAGCCTCACTTCCGTTTGCAGCGCTCCAGAGGGAAAAACGCAAAATTTTAGGAGTATTTTCGCAGGTCGGTCCATTTGTGAGTCTACCAATCTTGAATTTATAAGAGACGTTAATACAAGTATCATTCACCTTATTGTTTTCTTTCTATGGGAATCATTAAGCCAAAAGCGTCGTAACACTTGTCTTGCCACTTGTGGGCGCAACTATCGATTTTTAGGAATCCACTTTAAAGGTTGATTACGTGAATGCACAACAAGCAGATGTTTATTTTCACTGAAGTAATGTTGATTACAGATTTCAATTGAAAACACAAAATGTCTTTGGCCTGACCCTCATTTTTTTGGGTCCAGAGGCAAAATAAAGCTATGTAGCCTACAAGAGAAGTAGACTCACAATATGTTAAGCTGCATCTAATTACACAAGGAGTAGGTATAGCTAATTGGGCCATAGTTGTGTAAGTTATTTAATTTGGTGCAGTTAGCTTGCCTATTCATCGTACAGTATGCCACTTGGCTAGGTGTGTACTAAGATAACACAATATATAAACTAAGCTAACTTGGATCCTAGCCCACTACAAAGTCTGGATTACATTGAAATAAAGATTTTGAACGAAAAAATTTATCTAAAGTTCTGAGTAACCCTCCAGCTAAGTACATCCAAAATAATGTCATAATTCAATGAATTTCATCCTTTTTAGGGGGCAACAACATGCTAAAATCAAGTAAGCCCACAAAATTAAAATGGGGAATTTTAGAGGGCCTGAAAAGCCAAACAGCTGATTTGTACTAGGCAGACAGAGAAGAAGTCATAAACATTGTTTTCTGCTTGTAAAAAAGTAGCAAACATTTTAAGGTGGTTAAAGACACAAAATAGTGATGAAAAACTTGCATTTCGAAGTCAGAAAAAAATCATTATTTCCCAGAGGAACTATATCACGTCGTGTCGAATTTTTCTCCTACTTTCCAATGCTGATACAAATCAAGGTTAGGGCCATAGTTATGGATGTAGAAAGTCATGGACTGCACAGCCTGACGGTTCTGGACGATGAGACAATCGAAAGGCTTATCAACACTGACACGAGATCGAATGCGGCCTAGAAGTGGTTATGAAGAACTGACTCAAAAAAAGAAGAAGAAACGTGAACTCTGCAGCAATACGTTGTATCAGGTTTTATAAGTTTGTCTTCAAACAGGCAGATGAAAATTTCAATAAATAGCCAAATCGTGCTAAAATGCCAGAAAAGGGTCAAACCGATTGTTTAAAAGGTTAGAAAAAAGACAAATTTTGCTTGAGGTACTGCAATTCCTTTTCTCACAAAAAACATCTTAATTTCAAGAATGTCACAAGAAAGTTTCTTCGAAATTGAAATTGAGTCTTGCTTGGCCTTGCACTGAAGCTCACTCCTGATGCTTCTGTGCCTTTTCATGGTTTGTGGGATATCACACTTTGGGTACAATGGTGCCACAATTTGCCTACGGTTCCATCGGCAACATTCCCCACCCACACGAAAATCATCTGCCATTCACTCCCGTACACACGACATAAGAGCCCTTCCGCTCCCTCGACGTTTTGTTCCATTTCTGTCGCAGAGACGCAGACCTGTCTGCAAGCATTGACTGTGCTGAGTTCTTGCAACACGCTATACTGCACTGTTCACAGATTTCCGTGGCTGAGCAAACAATTATTCCCAATCTGGCAGGTTTCAAATCTTACCAACATCAAGACGGGAGCGTCGGTCTAGCATAGTATTTATCAGAAAAATTTTTCAAAAGTGTTGCCAAAAAAATAGAATAGCAAATATTTTTCTACAGAGAAAAACTTTTAAGTTTGAAAAGCCAAAAAGGCCAAACGAAATTTTTAAGGCACGAAGCCAGAAACATGCCAAATAGCCGAATGAAAATGTTTAGACCGAAAAACTCGAAACAAGACCAGATTTCTGAAATTTGACCAAAAAAGACCAACCTCGCAACCTAACTTCAAAATTGTCGGAATAATACGTTCTGCACTAATGTGCTCTTTACATCGGTTTGTGACATGTGGAGCATTGTGTTCTGCTTGATTTGCTCAGGGTTGTAAGCAATACTTTGCGCTCAATTTTTATAACTATTTTTTCGTCAAGTAAGTCTACTTAGTAGCTAAACTTGTAACAGTCATATGCAAATCGTGCAGAGATCGTAGCATTCTTCAGCATATTGTCTTCCACACACACGTTAATGGCAAAAATACAGGCTAAAGCTCCTGTTGAATCTTACATGTAAGGAACTCTGTTAAATTTGCAGGCCTGAAACCCACTGCGCCTTGCAGACAACGACAAATGTCTATGGCGTAAATATAACACGTCACAAGTCAACTCCAGCTGCATGCACACGCTACGTTGCCCCGAACATCTTCTGTCTTCGAGACTTCAGACACTTTCAAGTCTGATATTGCTTAAAGAGAAAGTTTCCGGGCTCAGTTACTCAAGATTCAGCAGCAGTGGTCTTATACTATTGCAATCAAAACTAAAAATATAATAAGGATCAAGCAATTTGCAAGGTTAGGTTTTGGTTACGAATAAAGAACGGATGATTTACGATTTCGAAAGGTATTTGAACGCCCCTACATCGCATTTCTGAAAAAATTTCCTTGATGATTGCTTCCCGTTTATAATCACATAAGTCATAGGTGAAAAGTTAACCATAAGAAAAATTGTGTGTAAAACGTTTGCTTTTGCAGAATTTGTAATCTAAACAAACGGAAGGTTGCCTTCTACTTTGCAATGATGCGCAAATCAACCAAAAAAGGGCTTTTTAGGTTTTTCGGTCGGTTGCTTGAAACTAATACTGACATTTTTCTATTAACATTCAAAACTTTTCAAAATCTCTCAGGAAAGAGGAATGAACAAAAGCTACGCAGCTTTTTTACCATTCATAAGCAAACACCGGCGACACCGTGTTTGTTGACGAATTTTACGATCTTTTCATGCTTGCCTTATGAAAGACATCGTGAACGGAAATCAGATCTAGCTGCGCAAGCGGTCAAACGTAGGTCGCGCGCTTTTTTTCAGAACTACGAGGCCACAAAAGATGATTGACAGAGTACGCGCAACATTAGGTGCTATTGTTTACTACAAAGTGTTCTGATGTTGAAAACTCCCTGTGACACGTCACAGACACGCCTAACTAAACATGAGAGTATGAGATTTCAATAGTAAAGAAACACAACCTCAAACGTTCCCCATGACATACTCGCCGGCGTTATCGGGCGGAGGCTCGATAGTATTCTGAAAATTAAACACTTCAGAAAGTTTTGTTGGCGGGTCAAAGGAACTTTACTGCAGAGAAAAAAAACAGGAACTAGCTTTTTTCTGAAACATGAGGTGTCAGGATTGGGTTAAGGAAATTTTTAATGGAAAAATTGTATAATGCAGTTACAAAAGCTACACCGTTCAACATCATTTTTAGGCAGAAAGCTATATACGTTGCTGAAAAATGATTGGCACATTTTTGCAAATGCCTTGCAGTTTTAAGCAAACTTAGTAGCAGCACTCCGAATAACCAGTAAGAGGCAAATGCTTCTTTGTAGTCTATTCATGAGTACTGGAAATTCACGCGAGCCCGAAGAGCATTGTAGCTAGTAAGTCATTGAAATGGTAATTAAATCTTGTGGAAATTTTGGTCATCCGACGTTTTGGCTTTGTTTCCAGATTCTATAGAAATTTTCAAGATATATGTTTCATTTTCCAGATTATATCACTGTTTTTGGTCAGAATTTGTTTGCGCAATGCAGGATTGTAACAACATGTTTTCAATATATCTGTGGCTTTGGAATCGTTATTTTCAGCTTTGGAACTTGTAGCTAGCTTTCAGGAGCAACAGTGATGAGAAGTTTTGTTGTGTCAATTGTGCACCTTTTATTACTTAGAGCAGGGAGCGCCAACCAGTCAGAGACCAAAAGCGACATTTCTTACTGTGTTACCGCAAAGAGTCACATCATACACATTGGCACACATGAACATCACCCCATCTCTTCCTCACTCACACACATACCTCATGACAATGATAGAACTTTACAAACCATTTATTGCTATGCATGGTATTCAGTAGGACTTCTAGTAATTACGTAAGAACCGCATGAAACTGCATGGGCAAAGAGCACGCCTGACTTAAAAGCCAAAACAGACCTGCTAATTTTTGCACTGACCAGTGTAAAGCACTGCCTGACGTCTACTTCCGCAAAGTATTAGCATCCACGTTGTTCACAAAAACTAAAAAAGAATATTTTATGGCAGGAGAGACTGTGTGGATTTGGATCAAGGAAAACTGGGGCAACACCCAAACTTTCCGGTGTTTAAACCAATGAGAGCGTCACGGGCATTATGAAAAATCTATGATTGTTTCTCACTTCAAAAGAAAGATGAAATGTTCTAGCTTGTTTATGACAAGTGTTGTAAGCTGAATTACTTTTGGACTGAAAAATTTTTGTTTCAACAGTTTGCATATTGGACACAAACTTTACTTGTTTTGAAAGTTTTCATAACAACTTTGCTAGCAAGGTGAAGGTCAGTATCAGTCTACAATCCTCAAACGTTAGAGGCATTACAGCATGGCATGATTGTGTTGTACACACACAGCTGGCAGAATCTGGATAGTATGTATCACTTCTCAGTGTATTTCTCTTCCATCCTGGTGACATAGTTTCGAAAATGTAATACTTTTTTAGTTATGTACAACATATATTTAACTTTTTCCATGGTCAAATCGGATGCTATGGATACTTCAGTGCATGGATGTCGGAAGGATTTCTTCCAGTGGGGAGGGGAGCAATAGTAGATTTTTCCAGGGGAAGCCAAAAATATTTTTCCAGGGGGGATCAACTATGGTGAACTTCAATTTTACTCACTTGAAACTAAGGGAACAACCTTCTTTGCTAAAAATGTAATAGGAAAATATCAAATTTCAAAATCCAAGGGGTTCAAGGCCTCTGCCTGTTCGACGTCCATGCTCATGTGTTAAAAATACATTAAAAATTTTAATGCTAGTGCGGGGCATGCTCCTTGCATAGAGCATATCAATTAGTTTTCCATTATAAAATGTTCACTTTTTTCAGTGACGCTGTAGGGAAAGCACGGTGTGACTGCAAGGGTTGAATGAACTCAAATTTTTCCTAATAGTTCTACAGCATTGTGCTCAAAACATCAGAACTTTTAATGACAATTCCCCTGCTTTTTATAAAAATATTACAACCCTGCTTGAACTTTCCGCGTTTTGATATTTTGCCTTTAAAATCTAGTTTAACATAAAAGCTCTTGGAAAAATTGCAGAAATACGATAAACTTTGCCAATTATCATTGAAATTAGCTTGCATAAGAAAAATTCTTGACACTAGAAGATGTATTTCAGCATTCCAATTGGGCAGAAGTTAAAATGCTTGTTTTGCTCCTATGCAAAGTAACTGTAGTTACCAAAGTTCCTGTTTTGTGTGCTTATGTCGGATTCATAATGTGTTTATCACAATGTTTGCTTCTCCTGGGTGTTTAAAATGTAAGTCTTTTGATTTTTCCCCTGGCTATGCTTATCCTCCCCACCAAACGTCGCGTTTCACCCCTGGCGGTGTCTCAGTTCACCCTTGTAACATCATTATATTAAATTCCAAAACAAACTTTTATGCGAAATAATACGCCAAAACAAGTTACTAGTGCTAAAAGGGTAGGGGTTTTCTTGCAACATCAACGTTAAGATTAGCATGAAAAATTATTGGCAAACTTTACCAACCGTATTGTACAGCAAACACAAGCTAGGAGGCTCCTCTTCGCAATGCAATAGAGCAGCTAAAAACACTCTGTTTCGTGCCTGTTTCATGTCAATGTATTCCTGCAATTTGTGGTGCAAGTACGCGCAGTCTGGTATTAAATGCATCCTGTAACAACGCCTACCGAAATTTGCATTATGTTTTTGTTAGCAATGCGCATCTTCATCCAGCTTTGTATCCGTTCGTTTCAATTGTCTGATAGTGTTTACAAATCTCCATATTTCCATATTTCTCCCACTACCTAACGTTTCTGTATGACGATGACCGAATGCAATAGATTTTGTTAGTGCTTTGCTTCATTGTTTGCTGCTCTTCAGTCTTGGCTGCGTGTACCACCAAACACCTACCATGCGATGTGTTGTGTCTAAGTATTTGTATACCTTGTGTTTTTTTTCGCTGTCGCTGTGACATGGACCATGTGTCTGAGACAAACACGTAAGCAAATGAATAGTTAATCCATTCAAAGAGATTATAGTGTCCTAGTTTACCCAACTCTCAACAAACGCGCCCAGTGATTTGTTCCCACTCAAAATGTTAAATAAAATTTATTTTTTGTTGTTACCACATCATTGAACATTAAGAACAGCCTTGAAACTTGGAATTTGACTTGCTAGAAAAGATTACTGCTGCTAGGTGACGTTTGTTATAAAGCGCGGTATTTGACTTTTACCTGGAACGAACCTGGCACGCCTTGCAGGGAAAACAAACGAGTTTAAGATTTAAGCGTTCTTGTTCTACGCTGGACTTTCAGTAGTGGAAGGTTTCTTAAAAGTAACTCCAAATCAACATGGCAGTAAAGATAGCAATTGCATTTACTAGAAACAGATGTAACTAGTAACCTCTAACAGGTTTTTGAACAGACCAAGGAACGTCAGTGCGCAACGGACACTTGACTTTGGCTCGTGTCCTACTTTACAATACAGAAAATCGCTAGGTCTGTGGCTAGTCAACCAGGTCGGCACGAAAAGCAAACAAAAGCTTTGATAACGGTGCCAACAATACAGTTGGCTATGACAGCATAAATCCTATTGTTACGATTGACTTACTTGATCTGGGTTTTCTGGCGGGATAAGATTGTGTGCTTTCGCCTCGAAGCAGGTTTAAATAACTTCACACTAATCATAAAACTGCCGATGTCGCTGAAGCAGCCACTGCAGGATGGTTGACGTGGTTTCTGAATCAGTGGAAGAAGCGAATTTGCCGGAAAAATGCTCAGAATCAACATTACACTTGTGGAGCAAGACCAAACACAAGGTAGGCTATATACCCATATTACAAGGCTGGTAAAATATCGTTACTAATCGAATTCGTGTCGTTCCAAAGCGTTTTCTAAGCTTATTGTTTTATGAAAAGATTTCTTGACCATAGGGCTTAATGCATTCCTCGTCACTGTGAATACCCGGCTTTTGCCTAATTTTAGACTTACGACAAGAAATGCAACAAAACTTTCAATGTTGTGTATTTATTTTAGAGAAGCTAAACTGGTAGCGCAGCGTAAAGTCGACAGAGTAAAACAATACAGTACAACACGACCAAGACAAGATTCAGAAGCACTCATTTCGTCAGACTTGGTCACAGCAGCTTCAGATCAAGACTGCTTACATTTCAATACACTTACTTCTTTCTTCATCTCCAGTTGCCAGTGATTTATGTACGGTGAACAATACCAGGAAACAACTGCGTCGTATCAGTCAACAGTTGTTTGGGCTTTACTAATTTTTTTTACTCCGTCTGCTATGGTTTACTGAGTCAACGTCAACTAACATTTGACGCTAAACTGGGAGTAAGAAAGTTTTTAGATCACTATGTCTTCCTAAATTTTCTCCTTGTAGTTTGACAAGAGAGAGAGAGAGAGGAATTTTGATCGTTCGGCACTTTTTGTGGTAAGATTCGTTACCTCTATAAGTCAAAAGCTGCCACCATAACTGCCAAAATTCTGCTATGAAAATTCAAAAAGTATTTTCTTTCAGTTTGTAGTTCACAATAGAGCCTTCAAGATGATCTTTAAAATGTTTAGGGAATTTTGGAGAAACCTGTCAAGCCATTTGTAGCTGACTTGTCGCCATTCTTGCTGTCCGATCAACACCAGCAAGCACTGAGTGAAGATATGAAGCGAAGCAGAAGGTAAAAGCATAATGCCTTGCGCATTGTTTTATACAGTATAAAAAACCATTAGCTGTGCGGAGCTTTTCATCCTTTGCAGAAACAAAGCGACTCCTCCGGATTTGATCCCTAAAGCCAACCCGGCATTACCGTTGTACTTGCAGGATGTCGAACGTTTCAATGTGGAGCTAATGAGACCAGTGAAAACTGTTGTGAAATCCATCCTTCCCACTCCAGAAGGTACATTAAAATGCTTTTCCTCCAACTGTGTTTGCCATTAATGATTATTTTTTGTTCTTCAATAGGTTGTTGTTTTTTAACCATGTGGAGACATATTGTTTTTTCTGAGTGCGAAGACGCGTGAGAATAGCATCTCGTTCTTGTCTGTCATTGCTTGTCGCAGAGAAATTTTGAATTATAGCTTTTTTCGCTCTCTAACTGTTTTAAAATCCTAGACGCCACAAACCTTGAATTTTAGAGCAATCGTAAGATCCCCCACTTCCCTTGTTTAGCGCTTGTTTTGATGTTTGTTTCTGCTGTAGGAAACATCAGGTTCATTCTGATATTTCCCGATTGGGTTCTTCGATTTGATTTAAATATTTCTTTGAAACGATGAGCTTTTCAGATCTTTATAAGATATGAATGTCACATAATTTTCAGCAAAAATCGCAAAACTGGTTTTGTTTGAAAGAAAACCTTGCAAGCAATTTTGTATCTGGAAAGAAAACCTTCTAAGCTCATTTTAGCCACTGTAAATCATTTCCTTTTGTGAGACACGCAACATTTCGAAAAATGTTTGTAGTGAAAGATCTTTGATGAAACCGATAAGACCTGGGTGTGATACAAGCATTTCATCGAAACTATCTTTTGTAAAAAAACTACTCTAGAAACCGCTCAAAATTGTCAACAATATCACCAAAAACCACACGCTTTTTCATAACCATCTCCTGATTGTCTATGACAGGGATGGCCAACCAGTCAGGGACCAAGCGCTACATTTCTTACTGTGTTACCGCAAAGAACCATATCATACACATGGGCACACGAACATCACCCAATGTCTATATCAGTGGTTCCCAAACTGGGGGAATATGCAATTCTTCGAGGGGTAACGCGAAACCAAAACCACAATGTGGTTCTGCATTATTGTTTTTATGACACAAATATTAAGAGTAATAAGACATAATCGCTACCATGATTTGCGTAACGACTCGAACAAGTTTGGGAACCACTGGTCTATACCTCACTTGCACACATACCTTTGTTCAGCAAGATTTATTGTAAATATCACACATCAACATGATAATGACAGAACATTTATTGTCATGAATGTTATTTTGTGGGACTTCTAGTAATTACGAAAGAGTCGCATGAAACCAGGCAAAGAGCCGGGGTATGGCCACGCCTGGTCTATGACAAAAATTCCGATTTCATAGGTCGATCAAAGTAGACATAATATTTATTTCAACCCAGAGTTAAGATTTAAATATTTGGCTATGATCCCATTATCTCAGATCGCCAATGATGAGCTGCTGCAACATTAAGGCAATAAATAAACCTTTGAACAAAAGGTGTAGCGAAGTATCGGTATTTGCATCAATAGTATCGTGGACTAAAGCTACTACTAGAGGAGTGAACAAAAATTAACTATCTATTAAAACAGTTTCCAGCATTTCCTTAGGTAAACCTTGCTGTAAAACCGTTAAACTTAAGGGCTGTGAATTTCAAAACTATTGAAAACTTGAGAAGTGCAGCCTTGCTCCGCACAATGCACAACGAGTTGAAACACGATAGTTTGTTAGAAATACTTGAGAAGGATGAATATTCTGCTTTTATTGAAAGCAGACTTTATAAGAAAATTTATCGTGTTGGTTAAGTAGCAAAACATCTTTTTAGCCTTTGCCGGAGCTAGTCAGTGGAACGAAGCCAGCTTTAACTATTGAGTAACAATGTGCGAGCAGCCTTTCTGAAAACAAAGGTGTTCCCATCTTTTTCAATCAATTCCAGTTTGCTGATGGGATTAGGTTTGAATTAAAACAACTGACAAACTATTAATATATAACTAGTTATTTTTTATTACCAAATACTGTATAAAATCGTACAGCACGAACTTTAATTTTGATATAATATTTTTGTTTTTAGATGTAATTTTTAATTGAGTTTGTTGTACAGTAACAATTCAAAGGGCACGTGGTGACTGATGCAAACTACAGTAATTATTACTCCACAAAGAATTCTCATAGTTCTTAATTTTTGACATCGGCTTGAAGCTGATTTGGCAGCAGGGAGTATGGACTTTGATTTTAATTTCAAGGCTGCCATGGCATAATGTACTTTTTCTGCTGTGCAATTAAACAGGTTAATATAAATTTGAAAACGCAACATATACCTCTATATTTTCACGAATAAACATGATTCAAACAACTTGTGATGCCAGAAAGATTCTGAAAAGATGTCATCAAGAATTGAAAAATGTTCTGGATTCTTTTCTGTTTTTTTTTACGAATACGTAATAAACCGATAAAATTTTATATAAGATCTAGCTCATTTGCCAGGAAGGCAATGACGCTCTGGTACCCTTCGGAACAGAATAATCAAAGTTGTAATTCCTTTCAGAATTTACTCTTTCGATCTTGAGTTACCATCTTGTGAATTACCTTCTTTAATCTTTAGATTGTAATATCAACAAATGTGTACTCCACTTCCTCTTTCATTATTCACGTCGCCGAAAAGAATGTGTTGTATTCAAGCTACAATAGATGGGAAAGTTGAGATATGTTTTTGGAAGGAATAATAAGATTATATTTAAGTTTGACGAGAAACGTTAAATTCATGGTCGTGAATCGCATCAAACTCTTCTGTGTATACGGTGATTGAAAATGCTGCTACAAGCTGTGAAAGACTTCCTAAAATCACCCAAATATATAGTAATACAAGGTTTTATACAACTGCAGTAAACAGTTTTGATGTTTGCGCTCGCCTCGGATGGCCTGCTTGGGAAAATCTGTCAAGCTGGGACAAGCCACATTGATACAATCACACTATTCAAAGAAAAACGATCACGCTTTTGCAGTATTGCTAACTTGCAAACATATTGCTTGCAGTCATGCTTTGAATGTTCAGTGCACGGTCTACATTCAATTATTACAATGGTTATTGTGCCGATGTATTTGGTCAAATCGAAATTTTTTCATTGTGAAAATGCGTACTCGGGCGTTTAGCACCTCACAGCACAAAATTTGTACTCCCGTGAAAATGTTCGCAATTGTGAAAGGCCCGTCAAATATTTCACATAATTGCTTCTACTGAAACTTATATATCTGTTTTTCTTGAAAACGGACTTTCTATTAATTTATGCTATGCGAATTTAGTCTGTAATTGAAGAACCCCACTGAATCAGCGCAGGGAATACTGTTAATCAAAGAAAGTAAGTTTTGGACACCAAGAAACTTTCGAAATCTTACTCTTTTGGTAAAAAAATATTTCGAAGCTGACATTTGAGTCACTGACGTTTGAAACTAAAACTTGCGCGGAAACAAAGGACCAACATTTACATTAGTCAGTTATAGACTTTTACGCGGTTTAGGACAGTTTAAAACAACCCAACACTACATGATTTTTTATGCAAGTTCAGATTTGTTTGAAAGTGGCTGGTAGTATGCATAAGATTACTGCGCGAGACGTCAGAATACATACAGTCAAAATGTGACATATTTCGAATTTCTGCTCAGTGATCAAGCAAGAAAAGGACGTGACAGAGATGGAACTTGAGAAGTCATGGGAGCATGGCCTAGTTCTCACTAACAAGGAGACTCTTATCGATCCGAACTGGGTGAAAACATCGGAAGATAAAACTGTGGAGGAGTCAAACAGACAAAACTTGATGGAATCACCATCCGTAATTGTTGGAGTGCTACGCCAATGGCCAGTGTGATAGAATCGAACTGCAGGCACGGTTTGGATGCCGGTTTTGGAGATGCAGACAACTGACAGAAATCGCGTCCGGTCCGACCACATGGCCGTACATCAGTGGCTTTAATATTTTGCCACAAGCCTGAATACGTGCACAGGAGATTATGTGGCCTGTGCCAAGCATAGATGTAGACAAGATTTGCAGTTACTAAATTAAAGGTAGACCCACCAGCAGGTTGAGTGCAGCAGGCTGATATATTTTGATTCCAGTCACCTGGAAGGCTACACAACAAAGCATACTTCCACTGACGTGATATTCTGTCAAAAACGATCAAGCAAGACTTGACCATTTTTCACTGAAAAATGGTACGATGTTCACTAACAAATCTAAAACTTCCTTCTTTTAGTTTTATAAAGGCATTACGCGCTACTTCCAACCTTGCGTTATGCAAAGAAAGACTGTTTGAAGATTAACGCCTTTCACAAACGTTTTTGTTCGTACGCCAAACCAGCAACTCTACGTCGCCGGAACTCGTTGCTTACGGAAGGTTTTCTGCTGTATTTTGTATTACGTAATATTGACAACATAAAATTTAGTATATTTCACAATAAACTTGCAAATGAATATAAACAACAGTTATTTTTCAGTCATGTGAAGTGAACATGCTTTGCTCTTAGCAATGGAGGCTAAAGTAAAATAATTGTTTTAATCTGCTGTAGTTTTCCTTTACATAAAAATACGACCATTACCAGTGACGTTACTAGTCAAGCAACACCCATTTCATGCAAAATAAAAGGCTAAATTTTAGATAGGCTGTTAGGCATTTACACCAAGCTTGATTTTGGAGTACCTTTGCCATCACTTTCGGATACATTGCTTCAGAAGTTTTATAACTTTCCTATAGTACGGCTAGTACAGAGTTGTAAACGGTACTCATTTTGAAGCAGGAACCCGGCTCGAGTTGAAGCCCGATTCAGGCCCGAAATTCAAAGTTACCCAGTGAGTCAAGATAGGCTGCGCGCAACTGCGGGGTATCAATAAACGTAGTGTACGGGTGTAGCTACAGGTACACGGTTTTATCACACCCAAAATAACGACCACCTTGACCAAAACATTGGCTTAAACAAGCACAAACTTAGCTTGTTAGTCAACGATAATACTGCGGAATGTAAAATTTCTCAAAAACAAAAAAAAAATTATCACGAAACTGACCACGATGGCCCTGTAGGCATAAAAAAGTTATCTAGGATAGGGATATAGGCATGAACAGCCGGTTTGTAGGCCATCGTTTCTCAAAACAAGCCAAGAATTGCAGAATCGCCTAAGTGATTGATCTTTTCGAAGCAATTCCATCGCGTACGAATTTCCTCACCGCTGTCGCCTTCTTATAACGATTGTGGGAATAATCCGAGCAGTGAACAAGAGAACGCTGCTGTGTTTGCAAATAGAATTCGCTGAAGAGGAAAATGACAATCACTTCACTAGCGGTAAGCACAACAAATGTACCTTATGAAAGAAAACAATCGTTGCTCTGAATGTTATGAAAAAAATTTGTATGTAGGCCCGAAATATTTTGACAAACTTAAGCCCTTATCTGCTCCGAAACGCGGCCCGACCCGACAGACCGCCCTACCACTCTGGGCTAGTCGTTTCAGTTGCACTGAAGTTTACTACAGCAACTAGTACGGCAGTGAAAGATTAATGGTTTTCTAATATGGTATTGCTTTTTCGCAAATTAAAAGCTGGTTTATGTAACTTGTTTAGTGATTAAAACTGGTCTATCCAACTTGTTTAGTACATCTGCCCTTGCGGTATTTTGTATAATTGAAAGTAAGAAGGCTGTATGTAAAATAGGCCTAAACAATTTCAAGTCAGTGGTATGACATTGCCCTATACCAAGCACGCTTTTTCAGATTAAAAATTTTTCACAGCTATGTACCCAGCAAGTGGAAAAGTAGGCAGGGTCGAATTACTTCTTGCAAATGAAATACAATCAATTATCTTTTCGTTCGGGTTTCAGTGAAGGACTGCAACATGGGTGGGAAGCCTTCAGACCTCGGTTTATATGCGCCCTGCGTGACTATAACGTGGACCATGTCAGAATTTTCATTACCCAGTATTTGTTGTTTTTTTGTGGAAAGGTTAGATTTGTGTATTAAAGTGAAAAAACAAGAGCGCTTGATCTGAAATTTTATCATAAAACAAATTTGAAACTATATGCAGTACCCCGTGATATTTCACAATTTATGTGGCCCACGATAGAACAGTAAATATATTGGACTACAACAACTCTATACAACAACTCTTTTGGACTACAACAACTGTATACAACAACTACAACAACTCTTTTGGTCAAGGTGGTCGTTATACACTTAACAAGATGCTAAATTGCATTAAAAATTTGCACTAAATTATTAAGTCAGCGTGTTCCAGGTCGAAGACTATATCCGCGGATGTTTTGCCCTTGTCTCTCTAAGAGGGATTACGCTGCTAATAAAGGCAACCCTTCAACGACCGCGATTGGTCGGCCCTTTTTTGGCAATAAATCGGCAGCCGCTAGAGCTAGAGAGCTGTTCAAACCCTCTGCGGATTCAGCAAGTCTTCCAGTTGACATCGAAAAAAAAAACGTTTTTCGTTTTCGGTGGAGGTTTCTGGAGGTGACGTCACAATGAGGGCATGTTTTGGAAATTTTGGTCACCTTTGGCCGGCCCTGGGCCCCAACCCATTGACCCATTCTATTGGCTCAAATTTTTGTTGAAAACTAGGCCAAAATCCGCGTCTGTAGAGCCCTTGATTGACTTGCTAGCATATCTGTAGTCAAAGTTATGGGTCTAACCCAGTTTTTGGCCTAATTCAAAACTTTTCAGAAAAGGCATAATTTGGCAAACTTTGGCCAGCCATAACTCGGCAGCAGATTGAGTTAGAGAGCTGTTCAAACCCTGTAATGACTAGTGGCGTCGTGTAGTTTAGATTTAAAAAAAGAAATTTTAATTTGGTTTGGGGGTTTTGGGCCAATGGGATCATGACAGGGGCATGTTTTTTGGTTAATTATATGACGTCATCATCCGATCCCACGCGCCAATATTTTGACTCGCAGTATTTTAGGACTCTAGGCGAGAATACGCGTTTTTAGAGCCCTTGATTGAGTTTCTAGCGTTTCTGGTTCAAACGTTAGGCCAAAAAACAGCTAATTGGTAAGGGGCTTTTCT
>JGI24158J21664_10000867_pt1 | contig 30987 bp, 20 predicted proteins | sample Ectturendosymbi3_FD_21664 | JGI IMG/M metagenome (IMG submission 21664)
TGTCTGTTTTTATCAACCTGCGTTCTGCAGAGTGTGTGTGTTCATACTATGGACTTCGTGTCTGCTATAAACAAATAAATTAAATTATATTTTCAAGTTAAACTGATATTCGCAACTGTTCCAAATTTCCGTTTTTGCTGCCACACTAAGAGTTTTCGCATCACCGCATGGCGGTTAGAAAACGCAGAAATGTTGTAAAGCCTATAGCAGTACGTCAAAGCAACTGATCAGCCATGACGCATTATTTGCTCTTTCTGTAAAACTCTTATGAGCAAAACTTTTTCTCAAGAGAGTTCTGAGGCATTTTTGAACTTAGAAAAAGTCTGCATTGCGCAGAACAAAAATAAAACTTCACCAGGGTGTTTTAACAGAGTGCTTTGAAAAGCATTTCGAAAAAAGGACATCGTTTCATTTGGCTTCTCAAAAAATAAACTTTTTGGCACTCTCCCACCTCTTCTCAATAAGCCTACGGGTTTCATAACTAAACTCCTGGAAAAGCAGTTCAAAGATAGTCCTAAGCAAAGTACTCCCAACGTCTCGCTGCAGAGATCATGCGCTGCGGTTTCATTGGAACATAGACTACACATTTTTACTGAATTCAGTATCAATTTTGAACAGGGCAGGTCTAGAAGGCAAATTTTTTTCTCCATCTCGCAAATAACATAACAACAATGAAAGCTAGCCACTGACCTCTGTGAACGGCTGAATTTTAAACAATCATTTTTTAAAACCGTTTTTTAACTCCTTGCAAAACTTCATAAAAAATAACTTATGCAAAGTCTCTAGACGAAGAGCACGAGACCGAGACCGAAATCCTTCGAGACCGAGACAAGACCTTCGAGACCGAGACTCCAAAAAACGGGTCTCGAGACGCGTCTCGGGACCGAGACCAAGTCTGGAGACTCCATCACTGATCCATACTTCCAGCTATCTCCAAAATTTTGAAACATTAATTTACAGCAGATTGCGGTTTCCCGCGAACTTGGGCTTGTTTTTTTGTGGATTTACCTATTTTTCAAGACTTGCGGTTGCTTGTTTTTGGGTTGTTTTGATTAAGATTTGCTCCTTTTTTGGGCTTGTTTTTGCAGATGTCTGTTTTTTGGATTGCTTTTTTCAGATTTTATGGTTCTTTTGCTGTTTCAATTTACTGCAAAACGAAATTTGTGCGTGTTTTTGTGTAAATTGCACATTTTTGGCTTGTTTTTTTCGGATTTGCTTCCCTGCTTTTATTTTTTTATTTACTTGCTTGTTTGATGTTTTTTTAAGTTTTCTACCAATCGCAACTTTGGCTTGTTTTTTTTCCGTTAAATTTCCTATCTTAAGCTTGTTTTTAAAATTTGCTTCCTTGTTTTTACAAAATAAAGTGGCATCACTGTGAGACTAACTAAACACAAATTTGCTGACTAATTGCGGTCATCAGTTCGTGACCTTACCTCTGTTGTTGAGCTAACCAGTGTTGGGCCGCATGAATTGTGGAATGTCACTGGCGGGCGGCAAAATTAATGAATTTTTGTGCTACCTTCTTTTCACGTACTCATCTACAGTACTACTCTACTACTGTAATGTCTACGACCAATCGTCATGTTCAACATGATGATGTTGGCGTGTCATCGTCATGGAATTTCGTTTTGACCACGGGATGTTGTGTTCTACTGTAATTGGGCAACGAAAAATCTGATGCGGGCAATACGAACTGTTAACGCGGGCCGCATTTAGCCCATAGGCCGCAGGTTCTCCACCCCTGAGTTAAATAAAGCTTGGCCAAAACCAGACAAGATCCCCAGCAGGTAGGTACGCATAGCAGCCGCCAAGGTCTTAAGGTGTAGGCTACCTAAGGGGAGGGGTTAAAAACCCCCACTTGAGCTTGATATTTTACAAAAACTTTAGTAACTGCGCAAATGAGATGTATTGTTTTCGCATACTTTTTGCTTCTTAATTTGTCGACTTAATGCAAATACCACGGAATAAATTTGCATGCAAGTTTCAAGGNNAATTGTAAATGGGTTAAAATGTAATAATTAGGTTTTGGTGGGAATCTGGGTTATCCTCTGCATCCAGAAACCATTTCACCACTTTTTGCAAACCTTTNGTNCACTACGCATGTTTAAGAGTGTGTTCCATGAGATGATAGTTCACTTTATCCGAAACAATTATCTTTGTTTTGTCAGTTAAAGGCTGAGCNCAGTGGCTACATTACCAATTTCAGTAGCATAACAGAACTGTTGCACAATCTCAAAAACGGCAGTTTTTAACACAATGATCTGATGCAGGCATTTGATAATGCCTCATTTCAGCAGGAAAAAAGGAAAACTAAAAGCGTGTTGTTCTATGCAGAAAAAAATAGAAAGTTTTCTTGCGTACTTGATGCGCATTCTCAATTCTTATGTAGTTTAGCAAGATTCAATCTTGCAAACCAGGGTGTGCGCCATCCATTCTAGCCACACACTTTTTATGCTCAACTGCTCGTATTCGACAAGACATTAGCGCATCCTCATTTTGCTGTTGTAAATTACTCTGACGCAGTGATGAGTGTGTTTTACTTCTCTGTTTTAATGCGCAGCCTGATATTTTTACAGTTATTAACTGCTTTGTCTTAGCGTTGAGTTTATTTTTCCTTCGATATGGATCCTAACTTAGAGTGCTGATAGTTTATAAAATAAGGGAAGTGCGTGTAGAAGAATATGCGCATTATGTCAACAAGCTTCGCCAAAACGTTTGGTTCGGAAACATGAATATGGCGTCAAATTGTGACGTCACAAACAGTGCACACCACTGTTTGTGATGGGCACACTTTTAATGCTTGGCACAAACCATTTCGTGAGTAGCTAGAATACGTCAAGTCGCTAAACCTGAAGTTTTTGATCTTTTTGAATTCTCATAAACACGCAAATAATAATTCCTTATTACGTCCAAGCAATTCCTCCGGCCGAGTTACGCACATTACTCACGCGTTGATTAGTGCAGCGCCTGCGAGCCGAAGAAAACTGTTGGTAACAGATTGCCGTGTGGTCAATGCTTTTGAAATGTGATGCGCGTTGTCATGCAGTTGAATTTCTTTTCGCTTGTAAAATTCCATTGTTTCTGATCGAATTTGTGTTCGCCAGGAATTTATTCGTAACTGCTTGGTCCTGGTACAGACATTTTTCTGAAAGCCTGTTTTCCTTGAGTTTGTGACTGGTTGTATATCGACTGGCCGTGCTTTATCGGCATTTATCTACGATCGTATCGCTGCAAGCGAATACAACATCTTTCTTGGACTAGTTTCGAGTTTTCGGAGGCAGGACTTTTTGAGTACCAGGCTTATATCGAACTTTATCGTAGTAGAAACCAGAATCTCCTCCTGGGTGCTACATTCCTGCTCTTTGTTGAATGCTGTTCTTTTCCTCATGTTGCATTTGTGTGGTTTCGTGATTTCAGTTACAAAAATGCATGGTTAAATCATACCATATGGCATTCCAGACCACTTACTTTGGCCTCAATTCTTTTCTAGCCTCGCCTAAACATGGAATCATGGGTGAGTGCCACGAAACACAAAACAAAGTTGCTGGTATACTGTACTAACTTTTCACACCCACTTTTCCTCTGGGGAGTGTTGTAGGGTCAGCAACCATACAAGGTCCTGAAATACCTTGTGGTTTTCACTCCAAGATGGGGCCAAGCCAGGTCGGAGATATATATGTTTGTGGTTGACCCTGGCTGTTTTGCCATGTGTGGAGCCACCAAGACTTGCCTTGCTGTATCTTTCCTGAGGCATTCTATGCAGCTATACCTACTGTATATTCAATTGCAGTTTCAGTGTAATTACTTTGATTGTCATCAATACTTCCATATTAAATTGCAGCTTCAGTGTAGTGGCATTGATTGTCATCAACACTTCCATATTAAATTGCAGCTTCAGTGTAGTGGCATTGATTGTCATCAACACTTCCACTTTTGTGCTGGATTATTATACTTATATTAATAATACATTCTGTATAGTAAATGCAATCAAAGTGGAGCTGCTATTGAACATCATAAACATACTGTAACATTTGTTAGCCTGGGCTGATTTTGCAATTGGGCAAAAGCCTAATGGCCAAAGGCCTAGAGTAGACCAACTGCATAACATTGCATTACTCTGACCAATATTGTTGTTTTTTAGAAAAGTACAATAAGGTTGCATTCATGGTTAGCCTATAACAGAAAGACTGTTTATTTTTTTCAATATTATGTTTGTTTTAATAACATAAATAATTTTGACAGTGGCTACAGAACCACCTGTGGATCTTTAAATTTTAAACCTTATTTGACCACCTTTTGGAACGTGACACTAACGCATGACGAGTATGCAGCAGGCTTGGTAGACACATAGTAAATGAAAAAGATAAACCTAACCGTAGCCCTAACACTAACCAGATGCTATCCGAACTTTAACTTAACGCTAATGACCTAACATTAACCCCTAAACTGAAACTTTAGAAAGTTTTGAAAAAAGTAAAGAAAAAGGCCATGGCTATAGAACCGCCCATGGAATCATGGATCTTTGAATTTGAAACCTTATTCAACCACCTCTTGTAACGTGATGGTAACACACAATGAGAATGCAGTAGGCTTGATAGTAACATAGTACCTAAAACCTAACCCCAAACTTAATGCTAACCATAGCCCTAATGCTAACTCAGGGTTAATAAAAATCATGATTTTTTTAAAGAATCAAAAATTTGGATTTTTTAAATTTAAATCTGATTTTTTAATTTAAATTAGATTTTTATGATTTAATGTGTACAGGGTGACCACCTAACACGTAGTAATTTTTAATTTTAAAGAGTTTGTTTTAATATCTTTTTTGTGCTGGTTGTTTTAGTACAGCAACTACAATTTAGCTGAACTTTCATTCAAACTTACTTCACAATTATGCATCACGCTTAATGCAAATCAGTTCATAAAACCAGTACTGGTGTAATACACGAAATATTTATTAGAATGACAATACTCAAACCATCAGTTCATCAGCTACATTAACACTTATGGCATGTTAAAATATTTATTAAATGAAGCATTTCTTTAGGCATTAATTACATGGTGTTTTAAGAAATTAGCATTAATATAATAACTCTCAAAAAGTGCTCAGCACTTACTCAGCTTGTTGTCACAAGGTGAACCCTTTGTAATAAAATGTTAAGCCCTTAGTAATTTAGTCCTACCTTCTACTGAACTACCTCCTAATACTATCCACTCTATCAGATGTATTGCAAATACCACATGATGTAACATGTGGATATAAAACACAGATATCCATCTGGGTAGATCTCACAACCGTTGCCTGAGTAGATCTCAGAACTGTTGCCAGAAAGTTTTCAATAGGGGGGCTTTGCGTTTCTGTGGGGGGCTTTGGGTTTATCCAAGGGGGCTTGGCATCAAAAAATTGACAAATATTCAACTGATTATAGTGTTTCATGTTTCACTTTGGGAGGTCTTGGGAGCTTTGTCTGGGGGGGCTAAGCCCCCTGTGGTGACAGGACTGGTAGATCTTGAAAATAGATTTACGATGATGTTACCACGTAAAAAATCAATGAAGAAGCCTAAAAATACCATGGTAAAATAAATTCCTATGGGAGATTAATGTTACCTCCACACAAGCATGTAATTCTAAAAAGTTAAGATGCTTTTAATTCCTAACTTTCACAATGGCTTTAGCCATTCCGTGAAGGTTTCAACCATTGTGAAATTCACCTTGTCAAAAATTGTCCAGCTCAAAAACAAACATGTTTTGCAATATATCTCTTTCTGCAAACGCAATACCATTATTTGTGCCATCATTATGGTGTGACTGCTTTCAGTAAAATATCTGTTTTTGCAACACCAGGTTTGTCATTATACATCCATTAACAAGATCTAATAGATATTCATCTTTTACAAGGCACTTAACTTGCATATTGCATTATATGTATTTCCTAGAACAGCAGATCCCAAACTTTTTTGAGCGTGACCCAAATCTGAGTGTGGTGAACACCACAAACAGCGTATGAAAAAAATAATGACTGTGTGGATGGATTTTGGCAGTATGTTGCTAAGTTCATTTTCAATGTCACGAATCTACTCACTTCTCAAATACCTATGCTACAGACAGACACACACAAGCAGTAGCAAAGCTGAAAATATACAACCCAGGTTTGGATCGTCTTGGTGTGACCCATTTTTTGATATATCACGACCCATGCATTGGGAATCATTGTCATAAAATGTTTTAGCTGGAATTCAGACAAAGATGTTATTGTTGGTGGTCTTATGTAATGTTAAATTTTGTTATGTGATTTAATTTTTTATGTTTTGTCATTGCAGTAGTGTTTTGATAAGCACCATGTTTCGAATTATGATTAAATCTGAAAAATCCATTCGTAGAATTAAACGTTTAAGTGGTATATTGGATGAAGAAAACAGGCAACTCTTTTTAGCACGAAGAAAGCATGGTAATTTCAGAATTAGATAAAATTTTTTTTTGCTCAAATTGCAATGTTGCATCAACTAATTTCAGTGTACTATCAGGGTTTTTTTAAGGAAAATATTAGGTACCTGGTATGGACCAGCAGCGACCTGATTTCTCTGATTCTAGGGACTCGATGATAATTTTCGCTGATTCCAGGGACCTAAATCAGGTCCCTAACACACTATAAAAAAACCCTGGTACTATGTATGTAGTCATTTGGACTGTTAAGGCAGTGAGTGAAGAATGCTTAGTACTTGATGTATAGCACGTATTTTTGTACAGTGATTAATTGTGTTTATAGTTTAAAATTGTGTTTGGAAAAGGCAATTATTTCAGCTTCGATGTGATTAGAAACAAGGTAGTATACAAAGTTAAGTGCCATTAGCAACAAGATAGTATAAGTTGTAGTTACATAATGTTATTCTTTAAACTGATACCTTACAAATTTTATCTACAAAAACAAATCAAAACTAAATTGCTAACGGGGCCATGCTGAAATAGAACTTCTGTATTTTACGCAGTATTATTTTTTTTGGTTATAGACCAAATTTTTTTGAAATTTCCCAAAAGAATTAAGTCAATTCGGTCATAATCTCCAAAAAGGTAGGATAGTATATACTGTTACGGTGAGTTTTAATACTAAATGAGACAAATGACTGAAATGTCTCAGTGAAAAAAAACACCTTAATCCATTTGTAAATATAGCTGAAGTACAAAAATTGCTGACAGATTTTGATGATATCACAAGTGCCATAGCTATCTGTTTTACCATATGGTGTTTGTGTGCACAGCTAAACTGTTTATGTTGGCATTAAGATTTGACTTGCATTTACATGATAATTTTTGATGATATCTATTGTTAGCTATGATTAAACTACCTTATTAGTTAAGAAAAGATGTGCCCACCTCATTGAAAATTTGCAAACCTTAGTAAGTACCAATATACCTAACTAGCAATCTAGTCAAAATAATTTGGTGTATGAAATCTGATGTGAAAAATATTTGCAGGTGGTTCTTGTTATACAGAATATATCATTAGCAATTTATAAAACGTGTTGGTTTTTGTTCAAGTTCCAATGTGAATCTATCAATTTATTGTTATACAGTATGAGTTTTGTTTTTCAGTGTAAGGAACAAGATAATTTTATATGTGATGTTAAGAACTGACCAGTGGTGTACTGAGGTCAAGTTACATCAAGATAATAATACTTTCACAACCATTACATTCAAACTTTATGAAAAAGTTTTGCAAAACTTTCTAAATTTATTCCTAAAAGAATGAAGAGCAAACAAATGGCATCCACTTTTTCTGGGCCACAATGTTATGCTAAAAATTAACATCTGAACTTTGTGTGCATTTTAACTTTTGGTGCGAATAACATGTCAGTTGATGCATTACAATCTCTTTATCCTTTTGGTATGCCCCTGGAACGAACAATAGCCTTACGTTAGTGACAGGGTTGCCAGGTTGGTCTCTTTTTAGGCCAAATTTTAGAAATCTGGTCTTGTCCCAAGTTGGTTGGCCTTAAAAAATTTATTTGGCTTTTTATCCCTTTTATGCTAAAAAATTTTCCTTGGTAAAAATATTTACTTTTCCATTTTTTAGGCAGCACTTTTGAAAAATTTTTGTGATAAATGCTATCTTGACCAACACCTGCCTTCTGAAATTAGTAAGATTTTAGAGAATTAAGATTTGAAATAATTCTTTTATGAAATTACTGAAAATGCATACGCTGTGTGGTGTGTTATAAGTACTGATAAAGGCTCAAAGGCTAGCAGACAGGTCTGCAATAGAAATGCGACAATGACATCACGCAAGTGGAAAAGCTTTTATGATTCTGGTTGTAAGTATAGGAGTGAATGGGAGAAGCCTTTTGTAGGGTGCAGAAAGCTGCAGATGGATCATTTTGTAAATTGTGGCATTACCATACCCAAAGTGTGCAATCTCACAAACCATGAAAAGTTAGAGAAACATCAATAATGAGCTCCAGTAAAACACTAAGCAAGACTTAATGTCAATCTGAAGAAAATTTCTAGTGATATTCTTATGATTCAAGTGTTTTTTATGACAAAAGAGTAGCAATACCACGAACAAAGTTTGGATTTTTTCTGGCCTAAAATTGGTTTGCTTTTTTTCTGGCCTTTTTTTGAACTGTTTGGCCTTTCATTGAAATTTTCATCTGGCAACCCTGTTTAGTGACAAGAAAATAGTTAAGTAGTATAAAAAATTGCTACAGGAATTTCAAAGTTATTTAAGGGCTACATCACTTAGGTATCTTGTAATCTATGAAACCAAACAGAATTGTTATTTATAAGAAGGCATAGTCTATTTTAGTTCATGACACAAAAGCACTGCTGGAGCTATTTTGCTGTTAGTCAGACATGATTGGCTTAAGTGGTCACATGACAAGTTCGAAACACATGACTAGCTCATTTTGACCATGATTTCTATAATTGTTCCATCCGATGGATTAGTTTTGTCATGGTTTTAGTGCTACCAAGCTGTTAGCAGCTTCTGTGTTGTGTCAACTGTAGGCTAAATCCTAACTGTAAATCGTATCCCTAAACCCTAGCCCTAATCCTAAACCCTAATCCATTGTATCTTTGCCTCATGAGGCAAAATAGACACTACCTTTCAAGAAAGAAACAATGACATAAACTGAACATTCAAAATTTTATTTTTATTGCCATAAAAATTCATGGAATGAAGCACATTTAAAAGCATGCATGTGGTGCATATGTACCAAAAAGGGTGCAAAAATAACAGCACTTGATTTATTAGAATGAGCAGTGAATTAGCTGGAGTCTACTATATGTGAATAATACATCATACAAAGTGGTAGTGTGGAACTGGAGTCAACATTTAATGAGGTTACTGTATTTTTCAGACCATAAGACGCACTTAAAATCCCTTAATTTTTTCAAAACTGGAAAGTGCGCCTTAATGCACTGCGCATAATGTGCGAATCTTGTTTCTCACCTAGGACCAGTTTATGTGGTAAATGGCGCCATCTATTCAATTGCAAATTTTGATTTTTTTGTAAACACACCATTGTGTTATGTAACAAACCAACAACAATTGCAATGAGCAGCATATGTGGTTCTGCGAGTAGCTAGCACATACCTTAATGTTGAAACACAGATTGTATTACACTGTGAGGCTACTGTGCACAGACCCACGTGTATTACTTCACGAGACTCCTGACTACATTGGTGCACATCAAATCAAACATGCACACAGCTTTTAGTTTATTCTCTTCATGTCTAGCAGATTTAGGCATGTGTGGCAGATTAAACGCCCTTGTATGTAATCTTCCATCTTGCACTCTATAATCGGGTACGCCTTATGCATGAAGAAAGAACAGCTAACATTAAAAAATTGCAAGTGCGCCTAATGGCCCATAAAATACAGTAGTTTTTCTGGATTAACAGCTTTTACGTCATAGGCGTTTATGTTGTTGTTCCTTGCTCTGATTTTGCATAGCTTTTGAGTTTGCAATTATTCTGTATTATTACTTGGAAAAAATAATTTCAAGCCTGAAGCAATATTTCTTGCTGTGTAACTTAAGCCAGGTTGTTCAGGTTGATTGATAATTAAAATGTACTGTTAAAATGTATGGAAGGCTTTGGAGCATAATTAATCAGTGAAAATATTTTTCAGATGGTGTTATTTCAGTTGGAGGCTTACAAGTACACATTAAAATCCCCAAAAATCCAGAGTATGTACCATATGCTTTTGGTGAGTTGTTGTTCACAAAATTTTAAGATTGTACAATGTTAAGTCAGGTCTGAGACAGCATTGTTCAAACTCAACTTGTTTAAAATATGCATTTTTTGCTGACATTTAATTTGTTGATGAAATTATGCCAAGCAACCTGATCAATCATGACTTTACAGCAGTGGTTCTTAATCTTTCTACCACGCCTCATTTAAGTATATGTCCTTTGTTTCAAGACCCCTGACTTGAGATATGCTGTAAAACTAAATTCTATTTATTGGTAAATAATTATTGATTAAATTTTCCATGTTGTAGGGCGCACAAAGGCTTGTTCCTCCGGAAAATTTCTTGATGCCCGCCTGTGGTGGTGCACCCTCCAGTTAAGAGCCACTGATTTGCAGTTTTACAGTTTGAACTATAGTCTTCATTGATTCTCATTGTATCACAACAGAAACTGTCCTATATTGGTGTGGAGACTGCAGATGTTTTCAAGGTAAAGTCTGGTCATATCAAATTTTAAAATTATATTTTATTTATGTACTGAAGTGCCTGAAAATGGAGAGTTACCCCAGTCAGTGATCAGGCATTTGCGGTGGATGGCTCAAAAAGATTTGCTTGGTCAGGACATATTTCTGATTGGACCACCAGGACCTTTAAAAAGGCTCATTGCCATGCAGTACTTGGTGAGAGTATATTAAAAGTCATTTGATAAACTGTGCTTAAATTATTAAATAGTTGTTGTGGTTGAATGAAGTAATGATTGCATGATTAGTTGGTATAGTATTTTACAAATAACTCATGCTTTTTTGTACCTTATTGATACAAGCTGACTCAGTATCAAATAATTTTGAATTATAACAATGTATGCAAAGTGAATGAACCATGATCGTTTGGAAATTCGCATCAGTTTTTATTTGTAAAAAAGCACTGTGTAGAGAAATATTTGTGTTTATTCATAAGATATGTCATATTTGTTTTTGAAATTATTAGAAATGTCTGAAGTTGTATGTATTATTATTGAAGGCTTTAAGTCTTCAGGTGAAGGTAAAAATGATAAAATCTGCAGGAAATCAAAAAACTATTGTACAAACACTTTTTCAATAGTATTGGTGTCCCATGTGTACCAACAATTGTTTCAATACACTGAAACGAAAGGTTTTACTTTATCTTATTGGGTTGGAGAAGGAAGGACTCCTTGCAAACACATATCTCAATGTTGCAAATTAAAGTATAGATCACTATGACACGCACAAAACATTAACCAAGAACTATAGATCACTGGAATAAAATGCAAAGTTTTCAGTGCAAATTACATGAGCAACATGTTAGTTAAGATCTATGTGTTCCAGTTGTATTAATTTTCAGGTCCTTGAAAACTGGCATCGTATTTTTTCTTTCCAATTATGGCGTTTTTCAAAGCCTACTTTGGGTAAAGCTTGCACGTTTTTGCAGGAACTAACAAGACGAGAAGTAGAGTACATTGCCTTGTCACGTGACACAACTGAGAGTGACTTGAAGCAACGCCGGGAAATAAAAGGTGGAACATCTTTTTATATTGACCAGGTATGCCTTTTTCTCAATTGACACAATAGGTCATTGTTATTATCTAAAAAGATGTCAGAGTTAATTTGTTTTTTTTAAACGTGCTTGATTGTGGAGACGTTTTTCATTGCACAGCCGGATGTTCATTTCGTTGATGGCAGGAGTCTGCTAGTATTATGTTTTCATGATATGTAGTAGCACTCATCTCAAGATTTTTGTAAGGAATCCGATATACATTGGTGATTTTTTGTGTAGCAGTACATTTTCGTGTTTTTTCAATGTTTTACTGACTTTTTCATCATTTTTATCTGAAGTAGACAGAAATAGTTATTCCGAAATTCAAAGTCATAGAATCAAAGCCCACTTACTGAAATTTACCATCTTAATGTTTTTACTTGTGATTTGTGATACTTTTTACCGCAGCACTTTTTTCCCGATGAAGAAACGTCATGGTAATTAGGACAGTTTTTTTTAAGGTGTTTTAGGGACCCGATTCGGGTCCCTAGAATCAGAAAATTGTCATCGGGCCCCTAGAATCAAAGAAAATCGGGTCCCTAGAATCAGAGAAATCGGGTCCCTACAAGTCCATACCGGGTACCTAACAGTTTTCTTAAAAAAAAACTGTTAAGGATGTAGTGTTTAGGTAAACCGCAGCCTATTTTTTGCAGTTCTAAATTGTCTGAAAAACTAATCGTATCTCAACACTGCATGGGCGAATTCTACAAACTTGCGCAGGTGTATGATACGGGTGTCACACTCATGGGGAAAACATTTTTGCACAGCAAGCCCTGAAAGTCTTCTCGCATTTTAGCCGTGACCTGTATGTATACTGAAGCACATGTTGCACTGTCTTCGTCAAATGGCTTCTTCAGTATTTCTTGACACAAGGCCGACACAGTGCTTTATGCAAGTGACTCTGAAATGATTACCTTGAAGTCATTCACTGAGTTGCCTTCTTGAAAAACTGGTTGTGTTTGCCACATGTTTGAGCATTAGCTGCTGTTGATCGATTCGTCTGAGTTGCCAGTTGCCTAAGAGCGCTTTTTTAAATTACAAACAGCAAATTACTGAAAACTTGGTTGGGACTGATTTTTCTTCCTACCGTTTTTGCAAACGAGAGCGAAAAATTTGTGAGCAAGAAAATTATCTTTCTTGTTTTGCCGCGACTGGAAAGAATCCGGTTATATCACACATAAATAGAATGATTAAAATCTTGGATCGAGGTATTTTCATATAGCGTAAGCCGCGTTTTGTGACAGTGGGCAACCGTTGTCTTCATCGTTCGCTGATTACATTTTAAACGACGCACAATGCTTCGCAGTGTGCGGTTCGGGCCGCCACAGAAGGACGTGTGTTGGTGTTGGAAGGTGTGGAGAAAGCAGAGCGAAACGTGCTGCCGGCTTTGAACAACCTTCTGGAAAATCGCGAAATGCAACTCGACGATGGGAGATTTCTAATGCATCCTAAGCGATACGACGAGCTTTTACAGGTACGTTGCAACTGCTTACCTAGCTGCTGTTTTCTGAGCTGCTGTCTTCACTCTTTCATCAGTTTCTTTAGGTAAGAGCCCGATTACATTTGCTCTTTTCATTTTTCCTATTTTCAGTAGACAACAGGCAGTTCGTTCGACCATCAAGGCTAGCCTACAAGTTGTGTCCACGAACAGCAATATTTTTTTCCATATAGGATTCCGAAATCCATTTCGGATCAGGTTATCTCGCCTAATGATTTGCCGAGCAAGATGCGCCACTTTATGCTGTGTGCCAAGACTAGAATTGTGTACTTCTATTTTTTTTCTGAACTGTAACAAGATCAGACGAGACGCAGACTACTTATGCAAAAATTCCAAAAACTACCGTGAACGTGAACTGATGTTTTACTACCCGTCCATTTTCTGTGTTTGTCCAAAAAATTGAAATAACCGTCTTCGGCTGTAGTTTAATGGTTTTGTTTTTTACAGTTTTTTTGTATTTTAAAGCGAAATGCAATTTCTGCAGTTGTGAAATGAGATCCAACCGATGTAGATCATTTGGTTGCATTCATGAGCCTTGCAGCTCGGAAGTAGTTTTTTGGATGCACCAACCAATGCATCATTGGGACAAACATTTTGTTTGACGAATCGAAACTTGTGTAGTGGTTCCGCTAGTGGTGCTACGTTTAGAAAAGGTGTAAATGTCCAGAAAGCATCATCTGGATAAACAGCTAAACTGTTTTCAGATCTAACTGGCTCCACATGCTAACGACTAACAGCGGCACTATTGCGTAGGATTGCTGGCAAACGAAGGCATTTGGTCTTTTGTTCTGACGTCACCTGCTCTATTGTCTCGTATCTGCGATTCGATTTGTACAGCTGGTTATTGAGAGGGGCACTAATTCCTTTGAATACAGTCGGTAACATGTGGAGCAAATAGTCTTCTTGGTACCCGGGTTGAGGCGAATGCTGCCACAGGCAACGTGTAGTGTTCCATGTTCCATTGACTAATGTTTTCAAGATAAAAAAGCATACGTTCGCTTTAGCCAAGTTTCGGATGTGCCCAAATAAGTGACTGACGCGATAACCAAGATACAGAGTTCCTTTGGACCAGTGGTTCTTAACCTTTACAAACACGCCGAGCCCTTAAGTAGTTTTCCAAGCTTTTGTTCAACCTAATTTTTTCCAGTATAACAGAAAGTAAAAATGGGTTACTGAAATGAAATCAATCAACAGTGTATATTTAATTATACAGTGATATAACTACGCTTTTAGTCATGTTTCAGATGATCTTCGTCGAACTCCTAAAACCGCTCTGTCGAATCGTAGGGGTTCGATCGAATCCAGATTAAGAACCACTGCTTTACACTGTTGTTGAAACGAAAGATGGCAAATATTGTTTATTTTTGTGCGCAGGAGCATTCCAAGGAAACGTTGGACAGCTGGCAAATTGTGCGAGTGAGCGAGGACTTCAGGATATTCGCCCTGGGTTTGCCCGTCCCGAAATACAGAGGACATCCGCTTGATCCTCCTTTGCGCTCCCGTTTTCAAGCGAGAGATATCTACCACATCTCATTCAGTGTACGAGTTGTTGTTTGGGCAGATTTTCATCGAAACCAGTATCAACTTGCAATCAATACCTTATACAGCTTCTTTCGCGTAAATTGGCATGCGTTTATAGTGCGCAACTTGGGTCCGTTTCTAGACCAAATATTTTGAGCGGAATATCTGTTTATTGTACGTGTTCTTCAATGTTGGGTTCGCGGATGAGCGCGTCACCTTAACTTTACTCTTGAAGCTACCGAAGATGACGGTTGGTCAGACTGGCTTGGTACAATAGCACTCCATTGCGCTGCATCATCACTGGCTGATGATCAGCTGCAGCCACTGCCTAATAATCGTTTAATTCACGGTATTCTTTTTTACTTTTGTCTTTTGAAGAGCAGCCTCTTGAACTCATCGCTTTCTTTTGAAGTTTTTTTTTATAAATTTTCGGTAACATTCTCAGATTTTTAACACAAATTTGAATTGTCAATATTTAGATACTCAATGCTGCTTTATTTTTTTAAATAAAAGGTATCGTTTTAGGGATTTGTTAAAGTGTAGGGATTTTCGGAAAAAAACATTTCCTAGAAATCGCGGCAAGCCAGTTCGTATAATGGAAAAAATCCAGTCTGGTGCGAATTTCGGCATCTTCTTTTCATGCAGTGTGCATTGCCGTGACCCCTAGGCAACTAAGAAACTCTTCCACAAGACAATGTTAACGGGAGTTGTGTGGTTGAACCTTGTTCTTTCTTTTGACCAGGATCAACTAAACGACATATACGCGACCGCACCGTCGGTCAGTTCCAACATCCTGGCTCAGGTGCTGTCTTGTGGCAGCACCCTGGTCACTTCAGACTCGGCCAGCCTGGGATTGCCTGACTTCCCACTCGAAAACTTGTCGCGCGTTTCGTTCATTCTTGAACTGGTAAGTCGACGTCGTTGTCAAGCTTCGATTTTTCTCAAAATCTAAAAACTTCTGCTCTCTGTACGACTTTTGCCCCAAACTGCCGCAGTACTACACGCGATATTTTAGGTTCCGGATTACCCCCTGGCAAATCTGATGTCACGCTTGTACCCCTACCATCTGTTACTGAACAAAGAAGGGACGCAAGCGGTGGAGGACGCGTACCAGGTATACCAGGTTTTGTTTCGTTTGCGTCTTGGTTCGGTTTATTTAGCGCATGCTGATGAGTCTAACCAGTCAAATTTGATTTTGAAGAAATTTGACATTTCGTCGCGAAAGTCAGACGCGAAGCTTTTTCTCCAGTCGGTTTCTTGCAAGAACAACGAAGCCGTCGCTACCATTTCACTCAACAACAAGTCTCACCCAGTCAAGGTACATATCTTATACTGTGAATGGTTGTCCGATTCAGGAAGTGCCCGCATCGCGTTGCCATTAATTTGTTATTCTTTCACTCATTGTATTCGGGAAACAGACACACACAAAAAAAGCACAAAAATAAACAAGATAAGATAACACAATCAATAAAAACACGCTTTCTTTCGGTTTCCCCGTGATTCAAGCTTTCAGTACTTTATCTGTTATTTTTTGCTGAGACATTTGGGTCATTTGTACCATAGTAATATTGAAACTTGCCGTAACACTATTCATTAGTCTATATTGCTGACTGAATTAACTTAAATTGTTTCGGTCATTGTAAAAATTTTTCGGTCTTCGCAGGTGAAGGCTGGATCGCACGTAGCAAGGTCAAGCGACAGCGATCTGTTCGTCGCCACTTCGTACCATCAGCGGTTGCTGGCCGACGTGGTCTTGTCGCATTCGGCGATGGACATGTGCATTATCGGAGGAAAGGTTCGCATCCTGTTTGTTTTGTTGGCGACATTTCGTTCGATTTATTCGTCCTCGCAGGCAACTTCTCAATGGAAAAATTATGATCGGAATCACAAAGTTTGAAGTTTTGATCAAGCGCCTGCAAAACTTCAGCATAAAGCGCATTTTTCATAAACCCTCCACGCTTCAGTGCTTCTCAACAGAGGCTCTAGCTGAGAGATTTGGCGCTCACTGAAAGCCGGTATCCCCCAAAATATGAGCACAAACAATGTTCCCTGTAAGTTGCGCAAATGTGCAGTACCGCCAGAGCATTTGCGCAGTGATATCCCAATCTCGCGCACTTGCAACATTCCGATTTAATATCGTATACGTTACGCATAGCGCTTTTACCGCTTGAAACGCTGCATTGGTTGCGTTTCTACATGTTTGCGCAAGTTTCTGCTCACCAAAAGAAATATTTGCTCAATGTCAAATTTTCTTAGAGACTGAGCACAACACGTAACACTGAGCACAAACCCGTTTTGCTAAGGGCCATTGTAAAGGAAAATCGAGCACCACCACCGCTATGTGTGATGAAAACTGCGTATCTTACGTTTTGAAATGAAGAAGGGTTTATGATTTTCCGATGCTCGCTGTTTGGTCCTGAACAACAGCTCTCGTTGCGATCTCTGTCCAGGGATGTGGGAAGACGAGCCTGCTTCGCGAATTCTCCAGGCTCTTAAACTACCGCACTGAGCCCGTGCTCATGTACCAAGACATGACGGCGAGGGATCTTCTCCAGCAGCGTTACACTCTGCCCAACGGTGACACCGAATGGCGACTTTCGCCCCTGGTGCAAGCGGCCCTGGAAGGAGGCCTCGCTGTCCTTGACGGCCTGAATCGAGTCAACCCCGGAACTTTGTCAGTCTTGCAGAGGTTGGTGTCATTTGATGGAAACTGTCGCCAAAAATTCGTTCGCGGTAGAAAACTTTGCAGAAATCAAAACATGTCGGGCGCCTCTGGTAAACACCGTGTGCCACTGATCGTGATGACGTCATCATGCAAAAACGCGACGTCTCTCTTCAGTATGGCTTTTCGCTGGCAGGCTGGTGCACGACCGCGAAATCACTCTTCATGACGGAACGCGATTGTTGCGTCATGACAAGTATGACGAAATGAAGCACAAGCTTGGAAATAGCGACGAGGACATGAAAGCGAAGTGAGTTTAATTTCTGCTGAGAAAGAGCAGCGAAGAACGCAGTTGTCCCGTCTCTACGTTAGGTTGACTACGACCTACTTAAGGTATCTTAAGTAAGCCGTGGGATGGTTACTAATATGCAAATATATTCCATGCCTTCCGTCATAGACACCTTGATTATTTGCAAAAGTTTGGTTATCGGTTAGAGATAAAGAATGTCGAAACTATGCACTGTGCTGTATTCGCTTGTTTTCGATGTAATCACTATTGTTTTCTCTGCTGAGCCAACAACATTTGCGAGGATAAATTCTCTTCACGTTGATTGATACCGTGACTTCGAGCAGGTCAGTGCATCGAATTAATCCTTCGTTCCGGATCGTTGCCCTTGCGGAACCACCCAAGCCCGGATCGTCCGCGCAGCAATGGCTCAATCCGGAGCTGCTGACGCTTTTCATGTACCACCACATGGCGCCACTGAGCAGGCAGCACGAGACCGAGATTATCCAAAAGCTGGTGAGTGACGTTTAGGAGTCGCGACTTCATTTGGACGTTCGCTGTGTCTTAATTATCTGCAACAAACCTCTGTTTACTCTGCGATATATACCGCGCAGGTGCCGGGGATGAGAGTGTCTGATGTGAAAGGACTGCTCAAGGTGTGCCAGCGACTGCGTTCCGACAAGGACGCCACGGCGCAGTCGCTCGCCGCCTCACTGTCCACCAGGCAGCTGATACGTGTAGCTCGACGCATGGCCGCGAGCGGTGATGGGGCCGACCACAAGAAGCTGATATCGGACGCGATTCATCGCGCTTGTTTGTCGAGGCAAGGAACATCACTAACTGTTTGCGACCGGTGCCCCGTTCTGCTGAGTGATCGCGTCGGTCTGCTTTTTTTGATGAACTATTGTCCTGTAGAAACTTCTGCTGGAGTTTCAAATCGCACGTACACCTCGCGAGCAGGCAGTGGCGTAACTACAGTAGCCCAAACTTTTGGGAGGGCCAAATAGTTTGTATTTAAGCAAGCAGCAGTATTTGGTTTGGGGCACCGCCACGTCTCGCGGCACAAAACGACAAGACATGCTATAATTTTGGGGGGTCATGGCCCCTTTGGCCCCCTCCTGGCTACGCCTATGCAAGCAGGTGACCATAGGTTCGCAGCTTCTGCGCGTTTCCGTATAAAGTCTGGAACGCTTGGATGATGATGGGTTGTTTTGCTTTGAAATGTGTTTAAATGAAGTATGATTCCAACCACCTTATCTTCACACAGGTTCCTCCCGCACACCGCCCGCGCCGCTCTTTGCGAGGCCCTTGAGAAGAGCGGCCTGCCTCCCGAAGCCACACTTGTCAAGAACCTCACTCTGCAAGACATCTCGTGTACGGTTGCGATCTCTCTGCGCTGGTTCTTATAACAAAATAATACAGAGAAATCTTGGCACCTGGTTTTCGGCATTTGACGACTGATCTTATCTGAGCAAAGCAACGTGCCAGTAGAAAGCAGCTTGTCTGTGCCGCCGTCGAACATGTGTAAAAACTGTTGTTGTTTCTTTGTTGGCTGTTGGTGGCAACGAGACGAAAGATGTTGCATGCTGCAGTCACGGACTGGCATATTTTGATTTAGAAAGGAACGTGTACTTGCAGAGATAGCACTTAATGAGCCCTTTAAGTAAAGTTTAAGTGTTGCTTTAAACTTTGTTTCTCTCTTGAGGTTTTTTCTAAACTGCGAGAACACAAGTTTTGACAATTTTTGTGCAAGAGTTCAAGCTTTTATTTTTAGCACAGTCATCCCACACTTCCATGTCACGGACGACGTGACCGGTGATCTGTTGAACTCCTTCATTAAAACTCCATTAAAAGTTCCACAGCTTGAACTCCATTAAAAGTTCCCCAGCTTTTTTCGTTGGCTGTTTTATGATGAAGTAGGGATTATGTCAATGACTGCTACTCCGGAGACAAACAGCTTGTTTTAAAATGCACGCGTGCGCCTCATTCGAATCTGTAACTTCCTCTGGGATCCTGTTTTGTTATGTTTCAAATTCTCTGCAGGTTCCGTCGATGACGGAATTTTGCGCATCGGCGATCAAGCGTGTCCTGTCTACGGCCCCGAAAACGGAGCGGAAGTGACGTCGTCCGCTGCAAAGATCCCGAACACGTTGTTTTACGACAACGCTCAGCATCTGGCGGTGATGCGCGACATGCTGCAGGACTACCTGCTGGGAGAACATCTGCTTCTCGTCGGAAATCAAGTGCGTTCTTCCGGTTTCCAAGACGCGAGCTCAACGTTAAAAAGCCTTTTTTTGGTTTGAACCACGCACATTCTTACGCTTCGCTAGCACTTTTGCATTAAACAAACATCTTCTCTCTTTTACTTCTCTCGTAACGGTGCCACGTCGTCTGGTGATTTCAGCTCCTTTGCTGGCGATCGTTGCATTTGACAGTTTGAAACGCGCACGCACTGCTATCTTTGTGTGCAGGGAGTGGGAAAGAACAAGATTGTCGACCGTTTCTTGCATTTGCTCAACAAGCCAAGAGAGTATTTGCAATTGCACAGGTGGGAAAAATGACCTGGAGTTTAGTAAATCGAACAAGCTCTGTCGCAATTGCGTTACACTTCTTTCTTTTCACCAGAGATACCACTGTTCAGAGCCTGACGGTCCAGCCCACCGTCAAAGACGGCGTGATCGTTTACGAAGACTCGGCCCTGGTCCGGGCCGTGCGACTCGGCCACGCCCTGGTCGTCGACGAAGCCGATAAGGCCCCGACTCACGTGACCTGCGTCCTGAAAGCGCTTCTCGAGAGCGGGCGCGCCACTCTGGCCGATGGGAGGAAGATCGTGACAGGTGGTCGACTGCAATAGTCATGACATCATGGGCCTCAGTGTTTTTGATGTTTTCGTGTGAATGTTCACGCCTGTGGGCCCCGACAGAATATTCTTTATTTCGCTTTCATTCAGAGTGTGTTGGGAGATCACCAGTTCACAGGCTGTCCTTGTTACAAAGTTTTGAACCTAAACTTGAACTAAGGTGCTTTTTCAACTGCAGGAAATATATTTGGAATGTGTTGCTCCGTTCAAATTTGTCAGATCGAATCACTTTTCCGATGGAGAGTGTTTCGGGATTGACGTTCCTACTTGACCACACAAACACCGCAACATGATCGGAATGTGACCAATACATACCTTGCGATACGTTAGTTATTTGAAGTGGCTCGTGCTGCTGAAGAGTATTTCCTTGTTTTGAAATATATTTTTGCGACAGATTCTGTAACCCTGCATGCATGCGTTTCCACACAGATCCATCAGAAATGTCACATCTTTCCAATTCGGTCTCATCGGAGGAAGTGATCCTCATGCATCCCGGATTCAGGATGTTCGTCCTTGCCAATCGACCGGGATTCCCCTTTCTGGGAAACGATTTCTTCGGAGCGATGGGTGGGCTGTGTTTCGTGCGCAAGTGTCGAAACACATGTGTTGCGAGCGAAGTGTAATCGTGTTTTGTTGTGGTTTAAATCGTTGACGTGACGCTCTGACCTTTGGAACTGGTCGATGAAAGGGACCGCCCTCCTTCGGTAAATTGCAACAACGTTCACAACGATTCATGTTATGTCGCTTGGATTTCGAAACTGGGTGTAACTATAAAACGAGTCTACTGCTCTCGATTTCAGGCGACATGTTCAGCTGCCACGCGGTCGACAACCCCAGCGTCAGTTCCGAACTCGACATGCTGCGTCAGTACGGCGCCAATGTCCCCGAGTCGTCCTTGCGCAAGCTGGTGGCCGCCTTCGGGGAGCTGAGGGACTTGGCCGACCGCGGCCTTATTTCATATCCCTATTCCACCCGAGAAGTGGTCAACATCGTCAAGCACTTGGAGGTGAACGCCTTTGCTTAAGGCTGTGATCTCTGGTACTGTAATAATAGGCAGGAGTTGTTCAGCCGTTCGTAGCAAAGCTCCTTTATGATATTGTTTTCTGGGCACTTTGCGCGATCTCGTAATATTATTGTATTTGTTCACGAGTAAGTCAACGGTTCATGTGAAAAGCGTCCAATTTAGCAAACACTTCGGTTCGTTGCATTCCTTAGTGCCGGACAACCTCAATCGCTTCGCGTCTACTGCAGCACTGAAATCTTGGCCCCACCCTGGGTTTTGAAATTTGACATTTTTCTATTAAGGGTTGTTTTCTTGGTTTCGTGGGTAAAATGAAATTTCATCACTTTTCCCCCCTCCCTGGAAAACCCTTTTTCTCCTGGAAAAATCCTTCCGACGCCCATGCTGGGAATAGTTTGCTTCTTTGTCGAGGTTTGAAAACCGACCCTCACTTTTTCTGCAGCAATTCCCCGACGAAGGTCTGGCCAACGTGGTGCGCAACGTCTTCGACTTCGACGCGTACAGCAAAGAGACGAAGGAGCAGCTCGCCTCGGTCATGCACAAGCATGGAATCCCTGTTGGAGCGAAGCCGCATGATGTTCGCCTTGCCAGGCCGTAATAATTGCTCCCAAACTTTCTTCTGCCTTTCGCTGTCAACTAATTCCTCCGCCCGTGTAGTAAGGCTTTTGCGAATGGCGGCGTCTCGTACCAACACAAAACGGGGCAGTGCCTGTCTTCAGAAAGCACAAATTTTGTTTTTCGAGAATTGTGAAGGTGACTTCCGGGTCCATGTTGATCAGGCCAATTTACATGCGTTATCATCGATGCCACAGTGTTAAATATTTGTTATTTATTTCGCGATTTCAACTTCTGCGATGCTTTCTGTTAACCGTATGAGCTGAATTGTCGCTATGGCTGTTGCTAGGCGGTTTGGTACGACGTCGCTATTGGTTTCGCGCGCGATTACGTAAATTCGAAGTTCATGACACTTTGCGTATTTTAGGCCTGAATATTGGATTTCGCGTTGTTTTTTGGACCGTGACGCTTAAAGTGTCGTGCAATAAAATTTTTAAGTCTGTAAAGAAAGCGTGACTTCAATTGTTCAGGTCTAAAGTACTGTTTAAAGCTCGGTAAAGTGCCGAACTGTTCGAAAAACGTGGCATGAAAAGGCAGATAATTTTGTGAAATCACCTGTTCCAGAACAAAAAATGTTCGTTTTGGAGGTTTTATTGACGTTTGAAGCTAGTAAATGGGATTTCCAGCGGGAAACCAACGCCCGCTTTCACATTCAAACGTTGAGGTGTAAACGAACACGTAGTGAGATAGGAAATTATTTTGGCTTTACCTAGAACGGATCATCCATTGTAATTTTGTTTCCACTGCTGCAAATAAAGTAACAAGTCTGTTTTCTCAGGGAGAAAAGCTATGCGGTTCAGAAATTAAACAGCCTTTCTACCAACTGTTCTAGAACGCTCCTGAATTCGATCTGACCATTTTCCCACCTCATGTAGAGTCACAAACGTAATGCAATAAATTAGTTTCGCAGTCTCCTGCTGCTTGCCCGCAAGACCTCACAATCAGCAACAGCTGGTCCCAGCAAAATGCCGACATTCATTTTAGTTCTGCACTAATCCAGAAACACGATTCCACTTGCAATGACTGCTGAGCGGTAGCCACAAATATGCTGACAGCAAGTAACACAAAAAGGCTGTTGAAATCTTCCAGCAATGTGCGCGTAAATCTGGTCCCAGCGTTCTGGTGGAAAAATCTGTCAAAATGTGAAAGAATTTCTTACACGTTATTCTATGCCGGATGTTGCTTATAACACAGGCCTCTCGTTTCCACTTTCCAGACCGAGGTTTACCATCTGAATGCCGCTGATTCCCACCTAACGTGCCGGAGATCCTAGTGCGACAAGAAAGTAAACACTCATAACCTTACAAACGATCTTGCGAGGGTGCTCCCACTTCATGATTTGATTGACCATGGTGCTGCAAGCTTCCGAATATCTGACAAGGCTGCCATGCACCAGTCGAAATGATTTGGTGGTCGCTGTTGTGAAACGGAGACCACACTACTGATGCTCTGTTTTTTTCTTGGCAGTCTTCCGCTGGAAACGCCAAAGCTCTCCGGTTACTGGAATATTTTGAACCAATCCAGGGAACAGTGCGATCTTAAAAAATACCGGATGTCTGTGAAGGTAATGCCGCTGCAACTGCTGTTGTTTTATTCTGCTCAGGGATCATGCTGAAGAAGGATCATGGGCGGTCCCCGACCCAGGGTTTTTTTCTTTTGTTAATTTCATATACTTGGGAAAATGTTAGAAACCTGTGCTTCCATGACTTTTCCTGATTTTCAGAGACAAAGGGAATGGTGCCAAAGTTATTTTACAAAAATGTCCCTGAAAGTCTGTGTAGGATATATGGGCACTACGCTACCCAGGTTACCTGATGTGTAGCAAATTTCGGACACCTCACTAAGTTAACATTTCAATGCAATTTTAGGTGTAGAACCTATTTGCCCAGATGTGACCACCAATACCTTGTGTGTGAAGAGTCTTCCTACACCATGACTTGATTTGAAAAAAAGCGGATCTAACAGGTGCATGACGCTTTCTACGCACAAACGAAAAGTCCCCTTTTTGGTGGTTCCCGGCGTAAAATTTGTATGATATGTACGTTTTGCTGCGCAGATACAATTTTGTTGCGGAGGTGATTAACAATGGACATATGAAAGTAAAAAATAGTTTGGTCTGGAAATTACGGATGTCACGTGTCCCAGGAAGACGTATGCAAATTAGGGGTAGCATTATACCCTACTTTTATTGTGGCGTATATTAAAATAAGGATTCCTGAGGAGGGTTTTAAGAGAGGCAGATTTATTGGAAGGAATGCCCGTTGTACTTCACCTACAGTTTCTTAAAACATCTCTCTGGTTCCGAACGAGCCATAAAAATGGGCCCTGCCTCAAACGCAACTCGCGCCTATTAGTTTTTTTGTGGATCGTCTTCACAGAAAATAAGCCGCGATTGTTACGTCACCACCACACACGCGACCATCAAGCTGAGGTATCATTTTACTCTGGCGAAGATAGGTTGTTAGATTAAACTGGAAAGACGTGACTATTGATTTTGTATTTATTGGGTTTTCATGAGTTTTTGTTACAAAATGGAGTTGTTTTTTTATCGAAACATCGAAGGTTTCGCGAGTTGTGTAAGAAAAGTGTATAAAAAAATTTCCGGGCACAACAAAGTTTAAGGGGAGCACTGCCCCTGAACGCCCCACCGTGCTTACGGGCCTGTCTCGAGTTGTGTAAGAAAACTATCCAAGGAAGTGCTTATCCACAAAACCTACCTTTGAAACCTGTAACAGATTTTGTGCGACTGACTTTCGCACTAACAGTTGCGATTTCAAGCAGACGTGAAAAACGTAATTCGTGCTTTCTCGATAGATGTGAAAATAACGAGTTTAACTTGACAGGGGCCGATATACCTTAATCTGCAAGCATACGATCTTGAGAGGACCGAAGATCGGGGACTCGATTTCACGGAGCAAAGCGCACACTGGAACCTGCCGCAGTTTTACCACACCAGCATTGTCACCGATCTCGCTGTGACGAAAAGTAAGAACATCGCACACGGGTGCGCAAATGGCTTGTGTTGTTTTTATCGTAGTGATTAACAGAACGCTGTTTCGTGACCCATCGAATAAAAACTTGATGTTTTATTGTGATGTAGAAAAAAACAACGACAAAGCAGTACGGAATCAATCGAACCTAAGTAAATGGCAGAAATTTCGGTCGTTTCGATAACGGTTTTTACACAGGTTTGACGGAAGTTAGTCCTCGTAACACATCGCCAGGAAATTGTTGTTTTCTACTTTTTTGCTTTTGTATTAAATTTTCGAAAAATAGCAAGTCCTTATTTTGTAAGCCTCATCCTGCAAACACTTCGCTGCTGACCATGATTCGTTTCATTTGCTACCTTTTTACAAGCGTTCAAAATAATACTGCAGTTTCAAGCTTGACAAAGAACTAAACCGATGAATTGTGTCCGAACGTAAACATGCATATTGTGGAATTGCGCAAGAAATTTTAAAAAGGTTTAAGCATCTGATTTTAACTCAGACTCGCCCGTTGACTCGATTTATGCGGCGATCGTGAACTCGTCGGCTTTGTTCGCTACCGAGAAAGGCAGCTACCGGATTCGCTTCGTTGATCTTTATGACGTGCTTCCCAACGTCGGGGCCGTGACTCAGTCGACCGTGAAGCTGGCTCCCATGGGAAATCCCCTCAGTGGCCAGGTGGTCGTGTTCGAAGAAAAAGTGAGTTGGTGTTTTCTTATTTTCTTTTTCTTATTTTTACGTGAATTGTCCGGTAAGAAATGAATTCGTCTCCACTCGTGTGCTGTTGTTTGTATTTTCCAATTTTCGGCGTTCAGATGTTAATTTCTCTAAAAATCGCTTGGCTTACCTATGCGTGCTCTGCGCACGTAAGAAAAATTTTCCGTATCGCACAGTTTTCTTGTAAGCTATTTGGACTACTTAAAAGTTTTGTCGACTGAAAGTGTTTTTATAACACGGGGATCGTGAATTTTCGTGGCATTGTCTCTTTTACTCCTGGAACTTGCATCAAGAGCAAACTGATCCTCCTGATCGACACCCACACTGGCGCGACCCGTCGCCTCCACATCCCCGAGATGGAAGAGAGTGGCATGTCAGGAGGGATGTTGCGACGCTTCACTGGAAACCAAGCCGCTTCCACGACGGTCAGGATGTGTCCCGATCTCTCTGAGGACTTTTGCTCCGTGCTGTTTTTCGAAAGAGAAGGGTGAGCTTCGAAATTATTCCAACTCAAGCTCGGGCAGTTTTGCACGCGCATTGTAATGGAAACTAATGAGGTTGGCCAAAGTTGGTAGCGGTTTAAAATCACCAATAGAAATCGCAAGTATCAGTCTGTACACTCCAACTTTAAGTTATACACTCTGTCTCGGCAAATGTGTCACGCATTGTTTTTTCTCCAACTTAGTTACCAATGCATGTGAGTTTTCCGAATTTGTGTTTGAGTTGGATATGATGTGATCAGTGTTGAAGTATTTGCAACAGCAAACTAAATAAAGTTTACTTCAAAATTTTGACGGTGTTGGACAAGCTGCTTGTGTGAAAACACGAGTACGGATTGAAAGATGTCATGTCAGTCAAAGCGCTAAACTGCTGTGAAGATGGCAGTACTCCGACATTGCAACTTTCGTATAATTGAAATGAAAACAAGGAGTTCACTGCTTCCTTTCAGTCTCTTTCTTTGCGGCCTGCAAAAAACATTTGGTTGGTTCTTAGACAAGCCAGATTCGCTCCTGAAGACAGGTTGTGGCGATCATCTTTTTTTTGAAAGCCGACACTGTATCGGATATTTTGGAGTTTCACTTGACTGTTACGAGACTTTATGTCTGGATGTGAGGGTTTTACTGGTGGCACAAAACACGTGCTGTTTTTCTTTACATTTAATTGGACCGCATTTTACAAAGGTGAAACTTTGATGCTAGATGTATTTTTAAAGATGTCCACAGGCTCACAGCGTTTTTTTAATAATCATCAGAAATTTTTAAAACTGCTGCACTGAGAAACTTGCAAAGGGAGAAGGCGCCTCAGGTGCAACCAAGTAGAGTTGTAATGCGATGGAGCCATGGAACACACGCGAATAGGCCCTCGCTCACATCCTGATCAGATACTTCGATTTTCTGCAGAAATAAAATCGTTCACGTCAACGTTTTGGAAGGAGAAGTACATTGCGTCATCGTTCCGCTGACAATAAAAGATCTTCAGGTAGCTTCGTTCAACAAATGGCTGCTCACCGAGATGGACAGCAACAGGTGGCTGTTTTCTGTGAAAGTGGTTTATGTTGTGAAACGATTTCGATTTTTGCGAATTCCGCTGTTTTGGAAGCTCAATATATTTGCTACCGCAATCATTTCCTTGTCAATCGGAATCCAGGCCTGCTTGATCATTACGCTCTTTGTTGTTAGAGAACCTGGATTTTTGTTCCCAACTCAAGCTTATTTCTTCTCTTTTCCAGTATTTTGTAATCAGTTTCAACTTGTGCTTTGTCCCCAGTAACTTTTAACTTACGGTAAATGCTAATTGGCGGTTTGCCTGCAGTTAATTGCACTTGCGAATTTACAGAAAGTATCTCCTGGATGTGACGTCTGACGACGACATCATTCCCGTTGTGTTGAAGCCGATCAACGAAGAAGGTGTGGACATGGGTTTCGGGACGCGCTCAAGTGAGACATTATAACAAATCTTTTGATCTATATTAAACCAAAAGACTGCATTTAGATACAGCCGTTTTAGTTCGTGGGTTCGCGTCATAGCTGCATCAAGGACGATGTTCACAAGTCTAAGCTTGCTTGATCTCCCTAGTAGACTTCTGAGGGCTAGCAAATACTATTTAAAATATCAGCACACTGATAGTATAAATAGAGTCATATTTTATTGGAAATAAGACATTTGCAAACTATAAATTAAAACACTTACCAATTTGGCAACGCATGAAATCAAACGGACTCTCTCTGGGATCGTCTTTACAACCAGCAATACAATTTTAAAACCTCTAAAGTAAATTTCTTAGCTGAAAACCTGTCGTTACATCAACTCTTCGTCAAATGAATGACTTACAGTTGTGGAGAAGGGCTTTTGACTAGTTTAATCGTGACGGGCGTTTCCAGCGTTTGGAGTTTCGTCAATCAAAAGTTTGTTCGTCAGTTTCCGAGTTTACAGTCACGATTTCAACGTTTTTAGTTTTGTCAGCCTTGCAGATTTTTTATGTAAACAAGTTGAGTTTTTGTTGGAGTCGTTTGACAATTATCTTACAACATATTTCATTTAGGACAAGCCAATTTTTGTGGTTTTTGCAATGCTAATTTAGTGATGACAGGGATTTATTCGGACAAGCCAAGTTTATCATTCTGAGTGTCAGAACTTCACTCGGACAAAGCCAATATATTGTACAAAGTGACAAGGATTATCTCGGACATTGCCACTAGTGTCGACTGAAAACAAGTCTTTATAAGTGACTTGGTTTCCAGTCTGAAGCTGAAGCTCAAGCTGCTGAGTGTTGCGGTGCTAACCCCAACAGCACTCACAACTAATCCGTCGAGCTAGGAAAAGCTGCAAGGCAGAGCTTCGTTTTACTTCTGATGCAAAACCAAAGTGGTTTAAACAACCGAAGGAGTTCTTTCGCCGAGATCGACAAGCGAACTGAACTTGACTGCGGAAATCGGCCCTTATATACCCAAATTTTCTGGAAAGTCCCTAATTCAATGGAAAGTACCTAAAGGTATTTGCACGTCCTGTCTGGCGTATCACATGATTAGGTCGTGGCAGGAAGTGAAGATAAGAGCGTTATCAGAACGTGATTGGAATGAGAGCAGAATAAGGTTCCGNTCATGTTCAATATGTAGTTCATGCTTGCTTCTTGATGTTTGGCTAGTTTCGATGTTCCTCGGAATTTCTTTGTCTTCTCAGTGCTGGTGGTGAATCCAGTCTTCTTGATTGTTGAGTATTGTTTTGTTTTGTAATACCTTATTTTAGATGTAGTAGACTTTATGTCTGCTACAACATTTCATGCATCGCCAGCAGGCGTTGCCTTCGCAACAGTCGCTGTGTTTGGGTTTTACTATTGAAAGGACCATTTAAAATTGTTAATCTGAAGATGTCGTTGGTCAAAAGACCTTGACAGAGAGTTGAGAGCTGTCAAAGCTCGGTTGATTGCTTCACGATGTGCCGCGCTCACTCAACTCAGATTGCAGTCCACTGATTACCGCGTGAAATTGATTACCAGTACATTCGCTTCCGAAAGACCTCAGGTTCGAGCATGGGTCGCCAAACTCGTTCCTTGCCCCGGGCGCCATCTAACCTCGTCACGCCCCTGCATCTGTAGCTTCTCGCGATATTTTTGTGTAGCGTACACAGTTAGAAACCGTGCGCTGCAGCCGGTTAACATCACGGTTGTATGTGAATATTCGAATCTTGAGCGCTCTGCCCGGGGAAGGGTAACTGATGTGAAAGCACGCAAGTCCTTTGCCCCCTCGCTCGCGCCCATCACCGATCACGTGACGTTCCAGGTAGCGACACGCCGGAACACCTGCTTGGAGTTTCCGCTCGCTCCCTCGCGGCCAACGAACTTTCTCGAACGCTGTCGCAATCGATCGATTCGCCCAATCGGATCGTGGCTGACGATAACAACTACGCGAGATGTCTCGTCGGCTTTCCTGATTTGACGGTGAGCGGGTCGTTTCATTCCAGAAAGTTCTTACGGCTTTGAAAATCGAATAATGCTACTCGAGTGAGAATGCTTAAGCGGCAATAGTTTGCGCCTAATGAAGGCGCGTCGCTGAATTTTCATGGCTTTGCCTCAAACGTTCGCAAGCTTCTTTGAACCGTAAACTAATTGCGAGTGGTTTTATATCGAATCTGTTGTTTGTCGTTAGTCGGTGAACGAGGTTTACGCCTTTCCTCGGACGAAAATCGAAAGTGGCCAGAAGTTTGACAGCAACAGGACCTACTACCGAGGCCTTTCGAAAGCGATTCCTCCCAAACCTGCTATCAAAGTGCTTTCGTCTGTCAATCAAGTTGTTCGGATTGTTCCTATGAGTGCAGTGCCCGAGAAAGCATTCGAGGAAGGTACTGTACGCCTATAGTGTGTGGGGGTTATGGTTTGGTAGATGCTCGCATCTGTTTGAAGGACCTAGTAATATTATTTAGATATGCGCGCATTTCTTTCCAAAGAGCTCGGTGTCTGTTTCATCTCAAATAACTTCGAAATTCCCGATCTGTTACGACAGGAAAAAGCTTTTCTTGCAATCCCTAAGTTATAGAAATGCTTTTTCCCAATCGTGTTTGAAAACTTGCTGACCAGCACCCCGGTAAAGGTTCGATCTGTTCAAGCGCTGCTCCCAAGAAACGTTCTTGCTGCCGAAAAAAGGAAACCGAGCCTGCAACTAAATAGTTTGGCCGTTGCTTGAACCCCAACGTGCTCCGCAGGGTCGAGACCCGGAATCGCCGACTACAGCCTGGAGGTGGTCGATCTCTCGCATCACAAGCTGAGATACATTCCCCTGCCACCGTGAGTGTCGTGCTTCTTGGTTCCAAATACCTCGCCTACTTTGTGCTCTGTTGATTTGTGCTTTTTCAGTACTGTTCTTGCTGCACCTTGACGCTTGTCTTCGTGCGCGAGCGATTCCCGTGTTTGGATTCAAACAGTTTTTTTCCCGCCAGTATTGTCGCGTCGATCTCATTTCGACCCGCACCGTCATGCGGCATTGTACTGCGTTCGGCACTGTGCTCACCCCAATCAAATGAAAAAATACGTTATTTCGCTGCTTGGGTGCACCATCTCAAGGGTTTGTCTTCGAAATTTCTAGA
>JGI24158J21664_10000868_pt1 | contig 30975 bp, 14 predicted proteins | sample Ectturendosymbi3_FD_21664 | JGI IMG/M metagenome (IMG submission 21664)
AAAAAAAATAACTCTGTGTTGGCCTTCTGACAAAACATGGTTAAATGATTACCTTCCAAGAAAACATGGTTAAACGCTTACACAAAAGTTTTATGAGCCCATCAAAGCAGATCTGAAAAACTGAAGAGATGTACTTCAACGAGTGGTTGCAGTGCCTTTTGCAAAAATGATTTTCTCCAAAGATTGGAAGCAACTCCTCATTTGCTGGAATTTGTTGCAAAATTTGATCCCTTCCTATGTATGCTCATGTAGCAGTAGGGAAATAAAGGAACTGCATGGCTGTAAATCATACTTGTGCAAGTCCAAATTACTAAATAGATTTCTTCTAGAAGTGATGAAAGATACCAAAACAGGGCATGTTACAACGTTATCGGAGTGGGCTTCGTAGCGTATTGAGAACAGAGCCTCCTTTATCCTAGATCTGGCCTAGCAAGCGAGTTATCTTTTCCCTTTCTAAGCTATTTTCAACTTCCCTCACTAGTCAAAAATTTTCTTGTGCGTTTTATAAGCGCTGAATAAATTTATGAAAGAAATGCAAGCCTTTCCAAGAGTGCAGTAAAGCATTGATTTTTAGAAAAATTTGTCAAACATTTAGTCTACTGTACTTTCTTTTTAGCATTCGTGTGTATTTTGCTCACTTGGGTGCATTATAGAGAAAACATGCTTAGGCAAACAGACGACCTAAAATTTGTTGAAATGTTGAATGTTGTTTGCAAAGAAACGACAGGGAAATCCATTGTCTTCAATCTAACTTTCTTATTTAGGTTTTGTTCTGGATTTTCGGAGGAGGATTCACCGCAGGCTCTAATGTTTATTACAACGGTCAAGTTATATGTGGACTACGTGACGTTGTCCTGGTTGTTCCGAACTACCGCGTCAACGTGTTCGGATTTTTAAGTATGGGACAAGAAACAAAATGGAAAGGCAACATGGGTCTCATGGATCAAGTGATGGCCCTTGAGTAAGTGCTTATGACGAGAAATTTACATAAAGTTACAGAGGGCGTTTTTGTTTCTGAAGCAACACTGCTTCATCCGAAAAGAAAACAGAGCATAACCCACAGATTCAAACAAAATCATGCTGAGCTTTTTGAAAAATATCTGTAGCCTATTCAAAACCAGCACAATTCAGCGCATGAAGCGCAAGACTTTGATCTTCGAAACATGGCTAAANCTCAGCATACGGAAAAAGAAGCACATGGTGTATATAATTCAACGAGATCGTAATATATGTGCGTTAGTATTGAAAAGACTGATTGTCCACCAGAAACAGTGCTGATCACCAACGATCATTCGACGTTAATACACGTTTCGAGTTGGTGCATTAATTTATTTTGCCCCGTTTTTTTGTCCGTGATAGATGGCTGCCAGTGACGTTTTGGTTTCAAAAACCGTCATCACTTCCTCTAAAGCAGTGGTTCTCAACCTGGGGTTCGCGGACCCCAGGGGTTCACGGGAAGATTTTCAGGGGTACTTGGATGACAGTTGATTTTTCATGAATTGTTATTTTTTAATATCCGATACCAGAAGAAAATGCGTGCCGATTGAAAACTCCGCGTAGATTTTGCCTGATCTTGCGTTGTTGTGATGCAACAATGTGAAATTTGCCAGGTAAACTGGGGGTTCGAGTTGATTGTTTTATGACTCGGCAGTATTTAAAGGGAAAACGTTTGAGAACCCCTGCTCTAAAGTATGCCTTTTTATCCAAAAATTTCATATTTCAAGTGATGCCTTCAGCGACTACGACTGCGTAACTTATCCTTTCAGAAATTTTTCTTGGGCCGCTGATGGAACCCAACTGGACTTAAATGCAGCATGTTGTACAACATACCTTTGCCAAATATGAACTTTTTGAAATACATCCGAAGGAAGTTCTCAAAAAATTATGAAGCACGTGTAGGGTGTACCTCAAGAAAGCTCCTAACACGATCATGAACGAGCTCAATTTTTAGTCACCACAAAGTGAACAAGCTCCATCGTCAAGCCAAAGCCAGATCTTGTTCCAAAAGAGCAGAGTCAATTTAAGGGAACAAGTTCTAGAAAAATCTATTTTGTTTAATCCGATCTTATGGAATATTTTATACATAACTGGAATTCTTTAATATTTGGCATTCTGGACAAAACGCTCAACTGCAATCGGTGCAGAGACTGCAGTTTGGGAGTTCTGATGAGGGGGTGAACTGGACAAGTCTCTTAAGCCATTGTTATTGATAGGACGACTTTCTCGTGGGTGCTGACATTTCGAAGGGCATAGCTATGGATCAAGTAGTCTCTTTTTAGAGCAAACTGAACTTCTTAGCCATGCAAGAATCAGTCTAACTATGGAAGCCTACAGGCAGGCAAGAAATATACGTGTTGGCCCCGACTTTTCGTTGGACTCACGAGAGAATGCGATTTGTGGTCCACTGATGATCGGGCAACTCAGTCACCCAAATCCTTGCCCGAGCTCGCTTCGAAAATTTTCAAAGCTATTATCTTCTTTCGTAGAGAATGTGGCATGCAACAGTAAAATGATTTGAGTGCTTTGGAATGATGTTGTTGTTCAATGCAATTTGCTGATAAGTTTATCCAAGTGCCTTGTCTTAATAGTGTTTCCTTGGCCAAAATTAAATTAATTTTGTTTTATGAAAATTTGTCTAACCACATTGCAACCTGACATTTATAACGAAAAAGTATCTGTAGATAAATTAGGAAATACGAACGGTCAGCGGAATCCAACATAGTGGCAAAAATCACCAGGTATTCAACATTCTGATATCAATTGTAATGCCTTCTAGGATATGAAATTAGGGTAATAATCTCGAAACAACCTTGTGTTTACAGAACTGCAAATGTACAACAAAAGTATGATATTTCCAAGTTATCAGAAAGGCGATGCAGTGCATTCAAAAGTCTTAGAATTTTAAAATCAGCATAATCAGCAACACATTTATGTTGAATTTGATTGCCATATGGAGTACAAAGAATCACTTGATTCAATTAAAAACAATGTTTTCATTGCTAACGAGACTTTGCAGATGATTTTTTTAAATACAAAAGTAAATCATTTTTACAGAAACATAAAGTTGTCATCAAAACGTCACACTGTTTTTTCAAAAATGGAAAAAATGAACTTAGCTGAAACACAAAAACCTCTGGGATTACTAAATGTCAGTAGCTTAGCAAGGGGGGTCCGGGGGGCTCCGGGTCCCGGGCGGCACCTTCTGGAGGGCGGCACTTTGTTGATTAAAATAAATTTTTGAAAGGAATTTAGAAGTTCTTACTCTTCTTTATTATTTTTTAATTAATTTTCAAAAGTTTTAGAAGTTCTAACTCTTTTCAGTTTTTGTGTTTAAAAGCCTAGATTGGTAGGCTAGCCTAAAAAAACACGACATGTGGATGTCGGTAGAGCTAACTGATGAAATGTTTAATCAAAAGTCTGAGTCAAATCCAATGCGCTGAATAGCCCCGGTGTTTGTCTTGAAATCAGGGCTTTTTTAACACACATACTTGGGGGCAATTGTGCTCCAGTCCCTACACTTTCGTTTCTAGACAAAGATATTACCGCTACCCCAAGTCTTTTGAAAAAAGGAAAGAGATGACATTCGACAGCAGACGAGCCAACATTAGTGTCCCGGTAGCTCTTGGTTTATATTAACTCTCCTAAGAAATTCTGATTAAAAAGACTTTACATGAAATCACGGTAAATAGTCAAGGCTAGCTTATTCCTTTTTCTCTTATCGTTGGTTCTTCAGTAACGCCCAAACACCTATTATAACATAACATGACACCTAGGGATTGGCGACGAATATTTCACTGGGGCGAAGATAGCTCAGAGGCGTAACTGTCGGGGGGCAGGGGTGTGCGCCACCACCCCCTGGCAGGCTACATGTAAAAAGTGGGCCCCCTGTTAACTTGTATATTGGTATTTAGAATTCTTTTGATTTTTAGTAGGTTTTGGTTTTTTGCGTTTTTCAAAAATTTCTCGGAGTGTTTCCTGGTGATTTCGGGTGTCAGTACAGATGAAATAAGTTAATCGCATAACCAATTTGTCAAGATTTTTGTATGTGTTTAAACCGGAACATGCGATTATCCGTATTAGACAAATATCCGCAAGTTTAACGCCTAGCGACACAGGGGGCCCAAACGTCACTCCCGTGGCTACGGGGAGGCTTTTGTGGGTTTAGCCCCCAAACAAAACTTCAACCCCCCAACTGAAATGTAAAAAACTAGAAATCAGTATAGTTTTCATCAATCCGTGTTCTGTTTTTCCTGTAATTTATAGACAGAGCAATACCAGCCGCTGTTACCTAGAATAACATCGCCTGATAATTTTTCGTACATTTGTGAGGTAACAAACGTGTTTGTGACTTGAGCGTAAAGCGGCACTATTCATTGCTTGGAGCAGTGATTCCCAACCGGGGTCCATGGACCCCCAGGGGTCCACAGAAAGATTTTAGGGGGTCCATGACCTTTTCTGTGAAGAAGATGAAAGCAAAATAGCGAATACCAAACTTTACACGGTGGTGGTCTATCCTGCAAAAGACATGTTGAGCGCAACTCTACAATCCAGCTACAGGGTAACGCAAGATCTGGCTCATATGAATGAACATGTTTATGCACAGAGGTATGCAAGTTGCCATTTCATCAACTTCGATGGTAGGCTTAATACTGTTTGTTCTTGAGAAGCTTATCCATACGAGAAGTTTCTCTCAGAACACATCTTGCAATCATCGTCCTATTCAAGGCGAATTTTGGGTGTAGTTTTGATGAAAAGCATTGTTGAGAAGCCGGACTCGAAAAACAAATATTTCAAACCTAACCCTGATTTCAACCTTATGTTTGACCCTTATCACTAACCCCAACTCAACCTTTCAACCTTGACTCTCACACCGACTAAAACGTCGTGAGGTGACCATACCCTACAGCAGTGTTTTTCAACCTTTTTGCTGCAGCAAAACCTTCAGCAAACGTTTGCATTGCTCATGGAAACGTATACAATGATCCAAGTGTCTATATTGCTACAACCGCATAGAACTGTGGTTGTGAATTTCGTCCCAGGCAATTTCGGTCTCTTTCGGCGGAACCCCTGACAGCCACTCGCAGAACCCTGAGGTTCCGCGGAACCGCGCTTGAAAAACACTGCGCTACAGATTGGCGTGGTGGCGATAGCTCAGTGGAAAAGTGTCAGATTCTGAACTGGAAGGTTGGTGTTCGATCCACAGCTACTAAGTGAATCTTGGTCGCGAGCGTTCACCTCAGCCCAGGGGCGAATCCAGCCAGTAAGGTTAGGGGAGGAGATTTCAGCAATATTTGATAGTCAAGTCTCACAACGGCTTCGCTACTGTAAAAGTGGTGGAGTGTACTTCACAACACCGCTGTGACAACACAATGGATCACAAAATGGTCCTACATCGCGAATGCTTTTTTCCTGATTGCAAAAATCATGGTCAATAAGGTTAGTTGGTTTTATGGGGGGCGTTAGCCCCAATCACCACCTTGGATCCGCCTCTGCCCCAGCCGCCTCGGCTAAAAGCAAATTTCAGCCAATTGCCGTCACCAAATCAAATTAAAAAAATTGACGCCTGAGGAGCAGGGTTGTGGAGCCGGAACTCAAATTTCAGGCTCTGATTCGGGATCCAGCTCCAGGCATCTACATTTGTTGGCTCCGGTTCCAAAGCTCTGCTAAAGAAGGCGAGTTATAGAGACGGTGTTGCTGAATTCCACGTTGAAAAAAGAAAAAGTTAGCTGGATTTCGTCAGGAAAATTTTTTTTCATGCACTCGAAAATACTATAAAATTTCATTAGACTTACGCCTGGGTCCAAGCTTCTTTTTTGTCACCAATTTGTTTCAAGTGTCACAAGATTTTGACAATTTGGTGGCGAACTTCACCATCGAGGAACGCTGTTGCTGAAAAGTTCAATGCCTGGTGAAAAAAATTTTCACATTTTCCCACCTAACGCCAATTATATGCAAATATCCCGCCCTTCGCAGCGATTATATGCAAATATCCCGCTCTTCGCAGCGATTCTTAAACATAATTCCACTCGTTAGACAGTTTGATTGCTATGCAACAATGTCAATTTCTTCCGTGATTAGATCCATGGAATATTAATCATGATTTGTGGCGCGCAAAGCAGATACTTCCTTTTTTGTGGTAGACCACTTGTACATAACAGTATTGACCATGGGTGGCGGAACCTTTTTCAAAGTGGGGGGGCACAAGCGCACGTTTAAAAGAAATTATAGCAAATTTTGTGGTTTGAATTGGCAACTGTGACGTCACAAACATTGATATCTGACGTCATTACATATACACCACATGAAGGTCTAAATTACACGATTTTAGACAAAATTTCACCACTATGAAAACTTATTGGTGAATCACCTGAAATTCAAATAGGCTGTTACCGGGGCGACCCAGGTCATCAGCGTCACTCGGGCTAATCATACGATTTGTTCTGACTGAACAAAACCGTTCGACATTTGCGTCACTGAAATTTCCATTTGCTTTCATTCTGGCTGGCATTATCGTTGCCCTGTGACGTTATGTTATGTAACAATAAATGAGAAATGTTTATGATAACTTCTCCATTGTTGAGTAACGTCCGTCACAGAGTAATGATACGCCAGTGAGTCATCCGCTTACTAGGCTCATTCATATTATCCCGAGTTCCTGGACAATTTATCGTTCGTTTGAAATTATTCTCGAAATGGGAACTGTCCGTTGGATTGAACTTAAAATTCAATGTTCTATAATACAAATCCATTGCTTCGAAAAAACATTCAGTCCGATATGAATTATGTTTCATAAAATGCTTAGCTGCATAGGAAAGCTCGGACTCTAATGAATGAGCCTGAGTAAAGCGCGAGCGAACGAAGTCGTGAGAACGCCTATTACGAACGATATTGTTTTAATCAGGTCACCTGCAACATGAACGTGAAAGGCCAGATATGGAACGAAAATATAGAACAGTGACAACGCCAAATGAAAAGGGCCGGGGTAAAAACTTAGTGAAGTGGGACCATGAATGGTGGAAAAAACATACAAATCATGCAAGCTTGCGTTCTCCGATATAAATCGTAATCGAAAACTCGGGTGAAGCCCGAGCAACCTGTATGCCGGAGTAGCCACTGGGCTGTTAAAAACACCAAGAACACAGCTTAAAAAAAACAGGCAAAAATGACACAGCATTGATACCTGTCTTAAACACATTCAAAATCACAACTTTTCCTCATCTTGAACACAGAAGTATCATGACTGAATACTCATTCTACAACTGCATTAGATACCGGAATGCAAAGACAAGACAACACATACGTAGCAACTAGCAAGTTGTCGGTAAGGATGCCAATTGTGTTGCCAATGCAGAAATATGGCTATTTAGCGTTGGCAATGCAAAAACAAAAACACAATTGAAATTGATCAGTGAAATATTTCATTTTGCGTATAAGATTCAGTAAAAAATCACTAATTGGAATTGCGTTATAACGCTTGAAATTACCCAAATTTTTTAATGGTGTGGCACAAACGTTTCTTGCACACAAGCATATGGGCGTCGGAAGAGGGGCGGGCAGGAATTTGAAAATTTCAGCAAAAAATGCTGTTTTCTAAATTTTGAGTGGTAAAAACCAAGTTTCACCACTTTTTGCCCCCGTAGAAAAACTTTTGGAAAAATCCACTAGTGGCCCCCCTGGAAAAACTCCTTCCGGCGCTCATGTGCACACGCATGTAAACTTGACACTATTTTTGTGAAAAATTGTGTTGTATTACACCGTCTGGCAACAATACATAGCAGGGTGACAGACTGTGCACGGTGTATTCTGCCAAACAATTACGAAATCCTGCCAAATTACAAATAATATGTAAGAAATAATATCGACAAAATACTGCCAAAATTCTGCAACGTTTTTTTCATTGAACCATTTACTTTATCACCGGACCCAATACTAATTGTGTTACTTAAACTTACGATATCTAGGTAAAAAAGTGGGGGCCTAGGNCCCCCAGAAATAAAAGTGGGGGCCTAGGCCCATGCGCCCCCCCGGTTCCGCCACCTATGGTATTGACTGGTTTTATTAAAGGGGTCCACAGCTCCCAGCTAAATCGTCAAAAAGTCCATGACACTGAAAAGGTTGGGAACCACAGGCTTGGAGTGTTGAGCGTTATACTATCCTATGTGCATAGTTGTGTACGTCCAGAAGTCAGACTTCCACCTGATGAATGTATTTTGTGTAATGATTGCTATGAAAAAAAACTATTATGGCTACCTCAGGCAGTCTTGTCGTATTTTGTACTGCATAGAAGCAAGATCTCTTTAGTGCTTACGACCAAAGTTACACATTTGCGCAGCCTGCTGTTTAGACAGCAAGGTGGAGTTAATAGTTTAATTATAAGAATATCACTGCTAAGCTTGTCCCAACCGTTTAGTGCAGATAGTGGATTATGGATGTTAACCATGGTGCGTCCACGTAGGCCCGCTTGGTCTAGATTTGTCAGCATTTATAGTCTACTTGAGGTACAAACGTTGTTAATCTAAACATGTGCCATGTACCAGGAGATACAAGTCTGAACATCAGAAAAGTTTATGCATGCTTATTTCGGCCAGTTAAAAGCACGATGCGCATGATTTTTAAGCAAAATTCACTTAAGCGCTAATGAAAGAAAACGTTCATCGCGGCGCATTGCTTTGATCGGCCTCAGGTTTGTTCCTTCGGTAACAGTGTTTTCATAACTGAACAATAGGCTTGGTTCTGATTTCCTGCAAATTTTTGTTAACATTCGCATTTCATTACATCTCTAAATAATCGTCGTTAATAAAGTGACAATGATTCAGACCCAATTCGTTTTGTTAATCTCTATTCTCAAGACACGTCTTGATGAAGTTTATCCTAACGTATTTATTGCACTTCGGATTATGCTAAACGGACCCAATACTGTTGCCAGCGCTGAAAGGAGTTTCAGCCAGCTGAAGCTGATCAATACCTCCAACAGGCCACATATGACAAATAGCAGACTATCCTCATTGGCCATGTTGCCAATCGAAACTTCATGTGTGTGCTCTGTAGATTTGGCAGATGTCATGAAGGTTTTTTCATGCCAAAAGACTCGTTCCAAGTCGTTATGATACTAATATAATATGACTTATGATATTTTCATGGTTATTGTTATGTAATATTTTTCATGTGTGCTACTATACAGTGATTTCTTTTGTTTTGCTATATGACCACGGTCCGCCAGTTGAGTAGCCCTGCAATAGATAAATTACAGCGACAAATAAATCACAATGATGCTAATACAGCAACGCTTTAGAAATCGCCGATAGGGGACCCTGTAAGTATTTTGGGGAGGNAGAGTTGGGCTGCTACGGCATTGTTCATACCTATTTGTAATTGTTTGGTGTGCAGCTCCATATTTGTTTGGCATTGTTTGCTGAGTATTTGCTGAATGAATGTGGTTTTATCACTGATGCGGAATGATCACTGAACTGCTAAAAAATTCCATTTTGGACTTACTACATTTGTTTTGTTGTTTACACAGACAGTGCCCAGAATCTACCCCCATACCCCATCATTAAGTCAAGCATTTGGGGCTTAGAAGAAAAGTGAAATTAATTTAGGAGTTTATTACTATGATTCAGGTGTAGTCAGGGGCTTAACGAGAGGAAAGAGGGGCACAATTACCCTGGTGCCGAGTCACTAAGGGGGCGCCGAAAAGTCCCAACAATGTTACAAGTACTTTCTTTAAAACAGTATATTTGCATACGAAAGACATCCGGTTCAAACGTGGAGACGCCAAATTTGCTTCTTGCCCCAGGCGCCATCTCGCCGCGTTACGCCCCTGGTTGTGGTGGATCTTACAACAAATCATAAGCCAACTTACCCAGTCACAAGCCATTGGTGGGTATCAATTTCAGATAGGATATGTTACATAAAAACGTGTAATTCTACTTTAAAATTATTTACCATATTGAAGCTCATTAAATCAACTGACAAAATATTTTATGTTTTTGTGGAATAACGTATATGAGTGTTTGGGAACTAATTATTGCATACCCAAACGGTGGCCATTGGGCCCCCTTCAGCTAAGTTTGCCCCACCTGGCTCAAACGTCTAGTTACGCCACTGCTCAGAGGCAGGGTCCGGCTCTCAACTGGAAGCTTGGGTGTTCGATCCACGGTCACTGAGTGAATTGCCGTAGCGCTCGTTGGGCAAGAGCGTTCACCTTAACTGCCTTTGTAAGAAGCATATTTACGGCGTTGGTCTGCCCCTAATTGCCGTTACCAAAATTATAAAACACATTTCTTGGCACATCTCATGCTATTTTTTAATGTTCACCGAAATATTTTCAATAAGTACCAATAGCTGTAGCCTAATCATTACGTGGGCTTTTGAGGATTAAATTTTGGCGATTGAAGTGAAGTACTCTGTAAAGGGAACGTTGTTAAGTTTCAGTATACTTGCTGTTTTTCTTCATGACGTAATGGTATGGGAAAATGACGTTCTTGAAACGGAATAGTGAAGTTGGTGTGTTTGCATGGGTATCTTGAGCTTAGATTGTCGGTTTTGAACCGCAAGTACAATGAATCAGAGCTAGCCGATAGGCAGTGTGAGTTTCGTAAAAGTCTCCTTTGTTCAACGATATGCTGAACATTTGCAGTCATAGAAAAATTCATTTCAACACGAAAAACTTAGAAAAAGATGTTGCTCTCATTTTGATGAATTTGAGACAATAACCTTAGTCTGAAAACCTAACGCAAGGGTAAACGATATTTTTAGATATGATTTTGGTGAGGGCTTTTGTTAAAAGGGGCGTTGAGCGCAACAGTTGCACAACTTGGCAGTGGCTCTACTGAATAGAGTTGTTCAACACAATTGCCGTCGAACGTAAGACGTTGTAATCACTGCTGAGTATTAAAACGGCTTATGTTCCATCAGGAATGGTTTGGTAGAACAGTCTTCGAAGTAGACGTTTGTTGGCAACCAGTCCCGTCGCCGCGGTGACTAAAGCTCCAAGCCTCTCCAAATTTAAATGTGAAACACCATATATCAGTAGATTTTTTGTCAAATTTTAGAATGTCAATCCCCTCTGCACAAACGTAAGTCCCCAGTTGAAGACCTTCTGGCAATGGTTATGTTGGTAACGAACGAACGCAAGGAATAACACTGTGTACGTGTAATTTGAGAAAGCCCAACAGAGACCAAGAGTGGAGGTCGCAATGAAGGCTGCAAGTCAAACGTTTCTCAACCAGAGTCAGTTTTAAGCCTATTTGACCTATTGTACTATCAAAATTGGTCCCCGCACCTATAGAGGGCCCCGCGCAAGTGCCGACAGAGTTAACGTTTGAAGCCTTGTATAAATTCTACGAGATTTAAACCACTACTGAAACGTTAAGTGAACAATGAAACATTCATTACATCAATGAGATTGTATTATCAGATTTATTATTATGTCCTGCTGTATGCAGCATATGTACTTTTTTAAATAATAGACGGGGACACCGCACAAATTATTAACATACATAAATGTTTACATCTGTGAAGCAGCTAAGCCGCCATTACATCCCTTAATTTTTTCATTTGATCCCCTGGAATGAGTACACTATTGAAAAACCATACGGTGGGCTTACCGGGAACCAAAAACCAAAAGGGAAGAAAATTGTCGGGTTTGTATATGCATATGTAAAGAAAGCAAAAAAATAGAAAAAGTAATGATGAGAAAGGTAGCGGCAAGCAGAAAAAGCAAGTCTCATAATCGACAATGAAAAACAAGACACATTTGTGTGTGAGTGTTTGATTGTGGTCTTCAAGACGCTTTGTTCAACCTTATATCTTTAAGTAAGCACGAAACATGATCTTCTTTCATTTTAAATCCTTGTAAGCAAATTTGAGGAGTGGAAAGGGCGGTACTTTTTATGGTCGGCCGCGGGCTGCACTTGGCCTTGCTGAGCCACTGCTAAATGTCATATACCTGAAAATTTTAAAATAATAAAATGAATGAGACGTATAAAAAAGTAACACATTTCATTAGATCACAAAGTTTTTATAGCTGCAACAATTTCACATACAGAGTAATTGCGTATTTGGGTGTCTAGCATATTGTTTTGATCACAATCGATGGTGTGGAAACTTTTGCAGCATTGAGATTTACAAGAAAATGGAGATATTTCCCAAAGGTCTCTACTTAAAACTCAAATTTATTTGATCAATTAACCTTGAAATGCGGTTTGCATTGAAAAGCAAGGTCTTGCAGTTGTTCATTCTATGCCATCCCAGGACAGCACTAATTCATAAGCCAGTGATGAGATTCTTATTACAGTTGCGGACCATTTTTAATGGGCCGAGACCACAATAGAGGAGCATAAATGTCTGTTGGTTGCATTGGCGCTGTACGTGCCCAACTTCTTCGACATTTGTTTGTNTTAACAAGGAACGTCTATTACCAAAAGAGCTACCTGTACTGCAAGTTTTTGCTCGATTTCAAGATTTTTTTGCATACGAAGAACATTTTAAAGAAAACATTAATCATTTTATAATGCGAGTCACTTTCGGTGTCTGAAGGCCATTTTCTGAAAACCTGAAAAAGACACCGCTTTTAGTCATTGGTGCCTTGCGTCCACAGATTTCCAACTGCTGCAAGCGATGAAAATAAATAATTGCTCGTGTAGGTACACCGACAACTGATCCGCAAGTAAATTTACTGGCTGGAATTTGTCCTTATTCAATTTACTCCCATGTTGCGGTAGGCCAGGCGTTAACCTCAGACTCTCTGCAGAGTTACAAGTTATACTGCTCGTGCAAGGCCTAACCTTGAACAACAGCAAACCGCGAACAACCTTTTGTTTTTCAAGAGATTACATGTAAGTGCTTACTACAAATAGTAAAAAACACTGCTAGCACCGCACCTCTGTGACAGTAGCTTACAGGCAATTGCACAAGCATATCTGCATTAAAAACGGAAAAAGGCGGTTAATGGCAGTTGGCCATGCACAACATTAACACTGACCATAACCATTTAACCGTGAGATAAAAAAAAACTTTCTTGTGCAGGGTAACTGAAGTTCACTAAGGTGATTAAAGTCAGTATATTGGTTAAAAGTACAACAAAATGCCATTAGGACCACAAAGCTTAACCGTAAGTGTCAAGGGCGCACGCAAATGGTGCGTGGGCGGGGTTAAACCCCCTCGAATTTCATAGTTTACAAAAACCTTGTTAACTGCGCAAAGGAGATTAATTGTTTTCGCATACTTTTGATTGTTAATTGTCGATTTAATGCAGATACCACGGAATGAATTTGCATGCAAATTTCAAGGAACATTGCAATTGGGCCAAAAAGTAATCATTAGGTTTTGGTGGGAATCTGGGTGATCGTCTGCATCCAGGAACCATCTCACCACTTTCTGCAAACTTTTTGTCCACTACGCATGTTTAAGACTGTGTTCTGCGATAGTTCACTTTATCCGAAACAATTGTCTTTATTTTGTCCGATATGGCTGATCAGCGCAAGCGCTGACCCCATTAGCTATATTACCAATTTCTGTAGCATGATAGAACTGTTGCACGAGCTCAAAAACAGCAGCTGTTAGCATTCGGGCATTTGATAACGTCTCTGCAGGGAAAAAAGGAAAACTCGAAAGTTTTCTTGCGTACTTTATGCGCATTCTCAATTCTTGTGCAGGTTAGCAAGATTTGATCTTGCAAACCAGAGTGTGCGTTAAACAGTCCAGCTCCACACTTTCTATGCTCCACTGCTCGTATTCGACAAGACGTTAGCGCAGCTTGATTTTGCAGTTGTTTTTTTTGCAATTATGAACTGCTGTGTCGTAGCGTTGAGTTTATTTTTGTCCGATATCGCAATTTGGGGCGTTGACGGTTTATATTCACTGCAATGACACATTAATTAAGGGAAGTGTGTGTAGAAGAATATGCATATTTTGTCAACAAATTTCGCAAAAACGTTGATTTGGAAACATGAATATGACGTCAAATTATGACGTCACAGACACCACACACCAAATACAAATGACCACCATATGCCTTTGAATGAAACCTCCCCAATGAAAATTTTCTGCGTACGCCACTGGTAAGTGTGCACGGTCACTTATTTGCTACGTAGAAATGGCAGTTCGAATAAATCACAAACTCAAAAGCATGCAATTAACCCTCTTCAGCTACTTTTGAGTTCACCTACAAGTCATCCAAAGATTTATTTTTGTTCTTAACCTACCGTTAGTGCAAAAACAGAATTAGAGAAATCTTGTATTGACACAGGGACATGCCATATGTCAGTGGAGATAGGTTAAATTTTTCTCTGAAAAAAACTTTCACAAAACTGACAAAAAATTCACTAGTCTGGGCCATAGTAATTTGTAATTTATTAGGGGAGAAATGTTTGCCTTGAAAAAGTTGAAAGCGGCGTTATTGCACCTTCACCACGGAAACACCATTGTTTCAAATGCTCATTTGCAGTTTTTCCTTAAAAATACTATGCCTCGCAAAGCCATTGTGGTCATCCTCAGACAAATGTTTTGTTCAATTCTTTGTTAAGGCATTTTAAAAATATTAAGCCCATTACTTTTTAGCGTTCGAGGGACGCCTTGGATGCCATAACGATGGACTACTTGTCACGGATCCTCTTATCCAGACTGCAGGCCATGGCAAAGGAGCGTTCTCGTTCATGCGTAGCATGTGAAAAATGGCCCATCTTTTTGAACCAGCTTCAAACTTTTTGTGAATTAATTATATGGGGTGATTTTAAACTGTGTTAATTCCCCGAAAGATTGCATAGTTCGACCAACAAAAATAGCCACTTTCTTGGCCTTCTAGCAACCACTTTTGTGTGATACCCAACGATCGTCGCAGAGAACCAAGGGATATTTGAACAATTGAGACGGTGAAGACTTTTTGGCGCCCCCCTATTTGACTGCCCCCCCAAACGTCTGGCCTGGATCCGCCACTGGGGAAGTTTTAACCTCGTGTTTTTTCGCGCGACTGTTCCTTGCGTTCGATTCTTTCCAGTCTGAAAGAGTAACAAACACTCGAATCATAAATCTAGCAGTTGTAACCAATTGGGTGCATTTTGATAGACTAGACGAATTTTGTAAGGAACAGCAACTTTTGCCATTCATTAAGGCGTGTTGATGTGAGAGATTTTCGGAGCCGTGGCATGGTAAGCAAGTCTCAACGTGGTCCTCACTCCCTTGTGCTATTCTGGATCCTATAAAAATACGTAGGCTGTGTGTTTGGTCAAATATTTAACCGTGACATTTTCGGTTGGATTGCCGGTGGAAATTAAAAATCTTAAACCCGCCAGCCAAGCACGATTGCATAATTCCGTGTCATTGAACGCTTTTGCGTCGCAGGCAGAAACAAAGGCAATGATCGCGGGGCACTCTAGTAAAGATTTAGAGATTTTTATTGAGCACTCTTGGAGAGCGTCCATGATATCGTGATTTTCGGCTCTACGCAAATTCATCAACGCTTTTCTATTTTTTCTTTCGTAACACTGGAAGAGGAGGCACCGGGCCTCACAAGTGGATTAGCCCAGGGCCTTGCATCAGCTAAATCCGGCTCTACATTAAGGTAACCTTCAGATCACGGGATCAAGGTCATGAACATTTCACGTCTTTCGTGTTGTTGAACTAGCTTGCGTAATTTGCAAAATTGCAGTTGTTTCTCTTACCCTGTTTAACATACAGTTTTCAAAAGTACTGCACGTCGCTGTTCCTGGCAGTTCTGGTATCTTGATGCACTCACACTCCAGTGGGAATCTCTTAAATCTTAACTGTCTTAGTTCCAATACAAATGTTCATCGTTTATTGGTGTACGAACTTCTACCGTATATCCAAATGACGGCGCACTGGTTTCTCAGTATGCTGAAGAGATGCATAAAATTAGACCTACCATACGTCCCGGTTTGGCCGGGACTGTCCCGGTTTAAACGTCTGTCTGTCCCGGTTAGCAAAATGTCCCGGAATTTCACTTCAGTGAAATTTTCAAAATGAACTCCAGCTTGATGATGAATTGTTATGAAATAATTCCGCTCGATAGCCATTTGTACAATTGGGGGGTATTGTTGCGTCATTTTTCCATTGTCTTCAATGGAACCACAGCAACTGCTGCAGTTAGAAGCCATTTTGTATGCTTTGAGAAGGCAAGATAACTTTCAAAGTTTCCCTTTTAATCTAAGTGCAATACTTTATATGTGTTTTCAGACAATCTTCAAACAAATAAATAAGGTATGAAATTTGCCAAGCACAGGCCTTCGGCCGCTCGTCAGGTGATTTCATTCATGGTTTTGAATTTGTCCCGGTTTAAGCCTAAGAAATTATGGCAAGTCTACAAAATGAGTAACTCATCTGGAATTGGAACTGCTTGATCCACGTTCTGCCTGTCAATCAGCCTGAGAAAGACAATGTTGCTCTATCAGAATATTTCTACTCAGCCAGCGATCAAGATCAACTCCAGCGCCTTACGGTGGACAAGTTTCGTTATCTCGTCTCTGCGGTTTCCAGCAGGAATTCTTTGGACGTAGAGATTCAAGCCCGGATAGAGAAAGCGGCAAATGACAAATGTTTTCGGTCAGCTGCGTTCACCAATGTGAAACAATCACAACCTTTCAGTTCCTCTAAAAACTCGTGTTTATGATTCCCGCGTTCTCAGAGGTCTCCGGTATGGTTAGGAAATCTGGTGTACCTACCACCTTCTCGAACATACGTTGCACTTTCGTGTCCTGCGCTCTATGCTCAGTTGTAGGGGTCACATGGCACTGGCATGCAAAATCTTAGTAACTGAACAAAATGTAAAAGTGATTAAAGCATGCAAACGTTGTGGTAGCTAAAAACATTTTTGTCTCAACAATTCAATAAAGTGAAATGAACGGATTGCATAAATGTAAACATATGTCAGTTGAAGTTAGTTATGGCTAAGTCAATTTGGCTAAACCTTTTGATAAATATTGTGGTGGCAATTGGCGAAGCCTTGCGCTGAAGGTCCAAAAACAGCCACCATCCTCTCAAAAAACTTTTGTTACTGTCCAATTTATAGCATTGTGGGCAGCGTATGATGCTTCTGCCTGCTGTATTGAATTAATTCAAGGACAATATTTCAAATCTTCATTCAGCTCCCCGCTTTTTTCAAAAAAGTTGGTGATGTGTATCTACTCTTTTTTGCCAGTTCACTATCCGAGTTTTTCGTTTATGATCAATTTTATAGTTACGTAATTTCACTGCATTTTGAAAACCGTTCGTAGCCGTTTGTTCTCCATTTTAGGAGAAAGTTTGACGAATCTAGTTTTCATTCTTTTTGATGTAATACAGGTGGACAAAAGATAATATTAAAAACTTTGGTGGAAATCCAAATAACGTGACCATTATTGGAGAAAGTGCTGGTGGCATTTCCGTTGCTTTACACGTTGTTTCTCCGAGATCGCGAGGACTTTTTCATCGTGCTGTCAGTAACAGTGGTTTGGCGAATATGCCAAGTAAGTTCAAAGTTCCAGTTCAGTGTTATGGATGTGCTTGGCGGCCTCCACAAAGCTTCGAACTATTGGGAGACATTTCAGTGAGGTATATTCGTAGATCACCTCGCTTGTGAATCAACAAACGGTTTTTTTACTTTGAGAGCATCTAAGGTCACTTAAGGTCAAAGTAGCTCAATGATCGTTAACTGAAGTTAACGCAATGATCTATTAGTGGTAGTGATTGAGCGTTTTCGTCCTCTTTGTGTTGTTTTGCCCCCTGTCGCCCCCTTTGTTTTGTTTGCCGTTTCAGACAAAATTTCAGACAAAACATTGAGAATTGAGGCTCAACTAGCACAGACAAATGGTAAAGCATTTTGTGAACGTCCACTAGCACTGCATCGTCAGCAGCCTGAAGAGTATAAGCCAAGTTTGTCAGCCTGAAAAGTACAAGCAAAATTTTGTCACTGATTTCGATCTAATGCTTGGGTCATAAAGCGTGGTACTGTTTGGTTTAATCCTTTTAAGTCACTTAAAAACGATAAATGCCAAAGTTGTCAGTTTCCTTAACTTATACAAGGTCGCCCAAAAACTGGGTCTGGCCCAAAAGTAGATATAGAGTTATTAACTATGGTTCGGGAGAAGAGGAAGCATTGAATGGCCACCACGCTCACTTGACCTGACACCGATGTATTTCTTTTTTTGGGGCGTTGTAAAGAACAAGGTTTGTGAGAAGAGTCCGAAAACAATAAATGAATTAAAATATTACGTTCATGGCGCATATGTATACCTACATTTGGGACACCCTGCATACTAAACGCAGAAATAAAAAAGCGCTACAATTTTGACGTGTGGTGAACAGCGTAAAAATATGAAAAACTAGCTTTGATATTCAAGTGCGAGGTCTCCAAAAGCGGGAGGTCCCGAGAAAATGCCCTGTTTGCCCAAAGGTAAATCCGGCCCTGACGTTTTTCCAGGGTCTAAGTAAACCATAAACATACTTTTATGCATGTTGTGAGATCAAACACTAATATTAAACCCATCAAATATTTTGCAGCCTTGTCTTGCTGGTTGTTGTAAGTTGGAGTGTGTGCTTGTCTACTAGCTTTCACCTTTCTTAGAAAAATTTTATTTGCGGTTTCTTGAATTTTTTATAGACACGTGATTATTACAATTAAAATTATCTCTATTTTAATGTAACAAGTAAACACTAGCAAATTATGCAGAAATCTGAAACGTGTTTAGTTTGTGTTCCACATTTGTGTTTGTATGACTGTTAGTTTTTGACACAGGCGTTCATGTGTGCGCCAAACAGTTACTGGCAAGGTTTAAATCTTCACTAAACTGTGGTTGCTCCATCGTATGCAAACCTCTTTGCATCCACTTTTGCAAATATGCAACATAAACTCTGGTGGTGCAACAAAAAGTTGCAAAAAAAGAAATATAATTTTTAACAGTTTTCAAGCTGGTACTTTATATCCCAGTGTTGCGGATATGCAATATTCTGGGCTGGTGACCTAGCCTAAATCGAAATGCCTTCAGCCCTTTACAACTTCAGCATTGAATTTTAAAATTGTTCCCTCGAGTATGATAGCTATTCTGACAAACGGAAGGCATCCGGACGAACCCAGTCCCGCTTACAAATTATATCCACACTCTGTTTTGAGTCATAGTGGCATGTTCCCGTCTGAGCGGGTTTGTTGTGTTGCTCAATACTGGACGTCAGATTGTTTTCCAGTTCCAGTAAAAGCAATTATTTGGGAATGACTTATTTTCAGTTTTTTGCTAGCCGCAGCTTGTGTTTCGATTTATTTATCTTGGTCTTGAGTTTGCTTGTTTTCTCTGCTCTTGATTTAGTTTTTCCACGTTTCAACCGCAAGAATTGCTTGCAGATTTTCAAGAATGAGGATGCGTTATACTGTTATGTGAAATCAATTTTCTAATGAAATATTGCTGATGGATTCATTTTAGTCACCTTTGTGTGGACTAGTCGCTTGAATCAAATATAAAACAGATTTTTCAACATTACTTTTCAATCATATACACGTGCAACTCTTTGACCGATAATAAGATAAAATAACTAGGTTACCGCTTAAAATTGCTCTCATTTTTGCGTTTGCAAGCAATTTTTAACTTCTTGAAGACAAAGATTTATTTTTGAACTTTTCGAAAGCACAGAGCTTTTTGGTTCTGCAGACTGCCAAAGCGTTTTTAATATAAAAATTAACAAGTGTTTTCTCATAATTTGCTCTATCCTGACGTATTGTCCTCCAGTGCTTATACAATTGGATCAATCGGCCCTTCGCAAGTTGCTGTTGGATGAACTCAAGATCGAAGAAACTGAACCAGAAGCCATCATGAAAGAACTAAAAAGAACTTCAGCAAAAACTATTGTCAAGGCTTTAAAAAATACTGTAAGTGTTTGCTCGTTGTTTTCCTCCATAGATGCTAAGAATGTTATTTTGCCATGATTTAAAAAAACTCAATTAGGTCTGAGCTAATATTCAATGAAAGATCTCCAATGTTATCGATTGGCCACAGATGATAACAGTCGACTATTTACTGCTAAATCTAAATGAAAAATGTGTTTCTGTTGAAATGTATGAAATTACAATTAGAAAATTTGTTTGCTATTAGACATAAACGGTTTGTTTCATCAGCCTCCTGGCACTTACTTCCAAATTTCTATTGACGGAACTTTCCTTCCTGATACACCAGAAAACCTACTGAAGTTGAAAAACTTTGCTCCTGTTCCCTATTTATCGGGAGTGAACAGCACAGAAGGAAGTGGGATGTTGTCTGGAGAATATCCACCATCATTTTTTGAAGGGTTTGACCAAGAAACAGCAATGGAAGTTGCTGGAGCATTGGCCAGTTCATGTTTCCCAGTAAGTGTGTAAGGTAAACTACGTTTATTCCAACAAATTTTGTAGGACATTTTATACAAAAATGAAGGTTGATTTTTTCATTATACAAAAATTATGTTTTGCAAAAACGCAATGAAATTTAGTTGTTCCTTGAGAAATACTTAAGACATGCAAAGCCTATTGGATATAACGCTGTAAAATCAAAGAATAAACAAACCGAGTTTGGATGTCTCGTATCCGGTTTCATGTAGAATCATCAACAGTGCAACATGCGTTTTCAGGAAGCTCGCGATTACATTTAATTCAAGTGTGTTTGTTGTGCAAATCAGGTTGTTCGTAAAGTGCTTTCATAAAACGGCTATGTAGTACAGTTGATTGAGCACGAACCATCAAAGCCGGGAGGGTGAGTTCAATTCCTGGTCGGGTTGAACGGAAAACTTGAAACGCAGTATACGTGCTGCTGCCTGTTTATCCTCATGCTCGGAGTTGATGGGTGGGTGCGAGGAAACGGTTCAAGTGCGGTGCCGCCACTGACTCGCCACCAGTAGAGCATTCACTGCGAAAGCAGCCGCGTTGTTCACGGCGCAACCAAGAGGAGATAGTCTGAGCTGAACATTGACTCCGAAAGCAATACAAAAGCCTGTCTTTACAAACACTGTTCAGTTTCTGAACTGCTTTTGTATTGTTATTTCTATGATGACAATATTGTGGAAAACATTCTTGGAAAAATAGTGCAAGCGAGCTGCAAACATTTCACCTGTGTATTCTAAGAGCTTGACTCAATGAAAAATTGCATTTGGGGTTTAGTCCAACTTCAGCAATCCCGCCCAGAAAACGCTCATTTCAAAGTTGTGACAACAGTACTGGTAGAGGTTAGAAAAACTGCTTGGGCATCGTAACAGTAAAAATTTACTTACTTGGAAACAGTTTTGAACGGCATAATGAAAATCAAAACTGCACAACATCAAGTGGTCAAAGTTCGAATGGGAGTTTTAAAACGAGTTTGAATCTTTCTTGTGAAATGGCAAGCAGTTTGAGCCATATATTCTCAATCGAGACCCGTAATAATGATCACTTTTTCGTCTGAATAGCCATAGAATAACTCTACGGCCTCAGCGCTAAGTGTTTTCAAACAAGCTTGTTGCTTATGGGAAATTTAGCTGACCAGAGCAGCTAATCAACGCAACCACATTAATTGTTTGACTTTCTCCACCTTAAGTCCCTATCAGTGTCTCACAACTCGATGTCGTTAGCATAATATCCAACGTGCGATCTGTGGCTAGTTCCTTTAACAGCTTGGACGACGAGATTGGACAGCGTATTTGCAAAGCTTCCATCAAATCTGGATGGTTTGTTTCCCGCATATGGTACAATCTACATGTCACCATCAAATCGAAAATCAGGATCTGTACCGTATGCACAATGTCCGTCCTTCTGTATTGTAGAGCACTTGGTCCACGTACCATCGCCATGAGTGTACGCTGAAGGCATTCCACTTCAGATGCCTGTATTTCAAAATGAACGCCTCATATCGAGCTCACATTCTCAAATCGAATGTTTTCCTGACCTCATCTACATGCTGAAACGTGGCAGCTTTTGTTGACTCGGTCGCGTATGCAGATTGAAAGACGGACCCCTACCAAAGGATATTGCGTACGGCCAGTTCATGGGCACCGGAAAAATTTTTGCAGGGGGGGGCCACTAATGGATTTTTCCAAAACTTTTCTAGGGGGACAAAAGTGGTTAAATTTGATTTTTCCACTCGAAACTAAGAAAACAACATTTTTGCTAAAATTTTCAAAATCCAAGGGATGGCTTTCCCCCCCCTTCTGACGCCCATGGGCCAGTTGCGTAACGCACAGCGCAGACCAGGCCGTCACAAGCTCCTCTGCAAGGGCTGGGCAAAGCATGGCCTGGCAGGTTGTGTTTCCATGTCCTCCTGAGAGAGGATGTCTTCGAATCAAGAGGCATGAGGTGGCACCCTGAAAAAGGCTTTTCAAACTTTCTTCTATCACATGTTTCGACCAGTTAGAAAGCCGAGTTCATCGTCGTCACCACGGGAAGGACATGATGAAGGATAAATTCAGTTTTTACAAAATGTTGTGGCAAACGTTTTCTAACTGAGACGTTGAGAATTGTGTGTTTTTGCATTCCTCTCTGGCTCGTGCAATCTCTGTAGCTACTCTTATACCGATTAATATCATTTTTACCATCTTCGAAGCGGATATCTACCAGCAGTTCTAAACCTGATAAACAAAGTTTTGTCTTACCGTACGTGTATCACGTTTTGCCATAATATTATGTGAGAAAGGTGCTGAGACAATTTAACAGAACCAATTAAAGCGCGCTTGAAATGACAGATTGATTTATTTTCTATGGAGGAATACTTTTTGCACTATAGAAGGACAAAGCTGAAGAAGCTTTGAAGTTGGTGAGCAATGAATACATTAAGAACTATGGTCAGGACGACCGGTACAAATGGAGTTGGTTTGTGGGAGATTTGATGGGAGATTGTTATTTTGTTGTTCCGGCGATTGAGCATGCGCTGATACATTCAGGTAACGTCTGAGAAATCTGAAAAACTTGTTTATATACGCATTAAATCATTTGATAATTGTTTGAGAACACTTTCTAAAGTTTGCATAAAAATAAGAAGTGGCTTTACAAAAAGTATGCCAAGATAAAATTCTGTGCAAAGCAAAATCAATCCAGTGCGGTATAAAGGTGCACTCATTGCAATATTTCGCGATAATATATCGACATCATCATGTTAATGCTAGTCTATGGTGATCCATTCGCCGCATATAAAATTTTTATACTTAAGAAACACTGTATATTTTTTCACGAAAATTTATTTTAGAAAAAATTATTCAAATTGACAATTTCATTGAAACCAAAAAGATGAAAGAATATTTTTCGAAATTATTATTTAACAAAAATTTAATGAAGATGTTTCCTTTGTTACAGCACTGAACTCCGTCAATGAAAGTTTGCGAATAAGCTATGCTGTAAATTCATACGTTGCATGATTTTTACTGCAGTTTGTTTCATGAAAGAAACCATCGCTAACTTTCTTTCGTCTGCAGCAGTGGTCTTCAACCTTCTTTGCACAACAGCCCCCTGCGGGGACTCTGTTTGAAAATCGCCCCCTACCTATAAATTTTGCGTTAATGAAAATATTACTTTGTTTTAATAATATTTTTCAGTGCTAATGAAATATGAACGGGCAATCTAGTTAGCACAAAATAAAGCGAACAAACAAAGGAATGCAAATGGATTCAGTGCTGTAGGAGGCGAGGTTGCAGGGGGTGCAAACGCACCCCCAAGAGTTTCAATTTGTTGAAAATCTGGGAAAAATCCTTAGAAACCTGGGCAAAAATGGCGTCCAATGTGGTTTGACCTCAAGAAATGGCGCCCAACACCACGACCCTTGTAGCTCAAAGCTCTTTCAATACTATTGCCGTTTACATATATTTGAAAGGAATCTGTATTGACACGTTCATTTGTGATAAAACCTACATTCTGTTTCAGAAATGTTTAGTGAAAGCTAGTTTGCAGTTAGCCAATCAATTACTTTTGCAATTTCAGGGTTAACCGAGTTTTGTAATTTTTCGAAATTTTTATTCCCAACTGAAATGGATGATCAGCAAATATAGTTTTCTTAGAATGAGAAGTGGGTAAATCAATTATAAATAGGAAAAAAAACAATGTGCTTAAAAATAAATTTTGGGAACGCCAAAAACAGTTGATTTTGTAGATGGTTTGGTGCTTCCCCGTTAAACGTACTGTTTTCTGTTGTAAAGGTACGACTGCATTAGTTTAAAATGCTCTTCTCTTCCTCTTAGGCTCTTACGTCGTAGTGTTCACGTTTTGTCAGCAATATGGGCACGGAGTGATTTACTGAATCGAAGGCTTTTCTAATACCTAAGGTAGTGGTGTAGTAGCTGGGGGTGAAAATGCACCCCCAAAAATTTTAATTTGTTAAAGCCATGGGCAAAATCTCAAAAAAACTTGCGCAAAAAATTTTGATGTTTTTTAACAATGCTAACAAACTTATATTTCTTTTTATTGAGTGTATAAATGAACGTTTATTATGTCAAAAAAGCACATTTAATATATATAAAACCAACAAACCATTTCTAGTATCTTCGTGTTTTAGTATGCGAGATTTGATGAGCAACTGACTCACTGGCAAGTTTGGACAAAAAGGCATTTCATGTACGTGCTGCATTAATCGTACACTGTGGGAATCGACTATTCTGCAGGGCACCTACTTCATATTAGTAGAGTCCATGCCGGGCTAGAACAAAAATGCCGTGTTTTTAATTTTACTGTAGGTAGCCTAAAGTGTTAGGATGAACACATTTTAACATACATTGTGATTCATGTTACCCATATGTCCTCAACTAGATGTTAGTTTTCTTGGAGATAGCAACAGCTGGAATGGGAATGGAACGCCAAACCTCAGAACTTTGAGGCAAATACTCCAAGTACTGAGCCAGCTAGCTTCTGACAATGTGCTTGCACAGCCAAGCGGACCTGTTAGTTGGGTTGAACCAAATTTCAAGTAACAAATTCTTTGTTTTCTCATAGTAAGGCGTATCGCTGCTTGAAAGAGTCTCAAGATTTGTGACTCCATATCAGAACATTTACTGATTATTTTGTGTACAATGAGACTCTTTAAAGCATTTAAATTGAAGTTTTTTTTACGGAGACATCCTTTATCTGGCAGCTGCTGAAGAATGACGGAGATATCAATCGTTTGGCAGCGGAAGTGTGGTATTCAGCTATAAGATAGTTACATAAATGATATTTACGATGTCAATGAATTAACGTTTGTCATTATAGCAATAGAATTTCGGTTCCTGTTGCCCGCTTTTTAAAGAAAGCTAAATGCGCATTGATACGTTGAATGCTTTATTGTCGTTTCCCGGTTTACTTTCTGACAGTCACCTTTACCAACAATTCCCGCTTGTGCTAATAGGCTAAAACTCGAATATAAGCGTAACTAACGCAACTGCACAGAAATAAGACAAACTGACCAAACGTTTTGTTTTATGACGGAAAACAGAAAGACGTAATGAACTTCGACTACTGTTATCCGTAAAAATATGGAAACTCCCTCTGCTGATACAGTAGAATGACGCTCGACAAAAAATGCGCACCATCGCTGCTATCATCACCGTACATGAATTTTTCCCAAACCAATCAGCTATGCACAACCACCAAGTGTAATCAATTTAATGCCAAGGTGGAACTTACGGCAACAATCGTCTTAAAGTAACAGAACATGACTTGAAATTTGGGGTGTCAATGGAAGTCATAGTCTAAGGCAGGGGTCTGAAAGTCAAATTTCTCAGTGGGCCAAATGAGGACTACAAGATAACCCGCTGGCCGCGTTGTGACGCTGACGCAACTTATAGCGGTACCTGAACCTAATTTTGCATCTTATTTCCTGTGAAAGATGTTATGAATTATAGGCAAATCATTTCTAGCCGTCTCTACGTTCGTATTAACCAATTCTATCTGTCTAAGGAACTTGTTCACTCGTTAGCTGAGCACTTTTAAACACTGGTGAATAAACTAACGTAAATTCTATTCATTTCATTCATTTCCACGCCCGCTTTTCCTCTAGGGAGGGTTGCGGGGGTAACACCCATAGGAGAACTTGGGATACCCCACGGTCAACAGCAATTCCAAATAGTTCTGCTGCCTCCACACCAAGACAAGGCCAAGCAAGGTCGGAGGTGCGGTTGCTCCACCTAGGCCTTGGACGACATGTGGGTCGCTTTCCCGTGGGTTTAGCCAGCAGGGCTTGCCTCACTAGTCTTTCGTTGGGCCTTCTGGATACATGGGCGAACTAACGTGGTTGTGTTCTCCCAATTAGAAGTGGTTCAACATTCAGGGCTCTGCGAATTTCAAAGCTGCGCACTTTGTCACGAAGTGTCACACCAGGGGCGTAACGAGGGGGACACAGTGCCCCAGGTGCCGAATCAGTGGGTGGACTCCGAAAAGTCGCAACAATGTGGCAAGTTTTTTCTTCCATGCAGTACATTTACTCCCAAAATACCTTAGATTCAAATATGGAGGCACCAAACTTGTTTCATTTCTCGGGCGCAATCTCACCTCGGTACGCGCTTTTGTCACACCGTGAACTCTTCGCCAAAACCCATTTTTGGTGCTTGCACCTGAGTTAATATTCTTTCAGTCATTAACCAAGATTCATGACCATTGGTAGGGACAGAACCGTCGCCAGAAAATTAATCGTCTATAGGGAAGCTTTACGTTTGTGCGGGGGTGCTTGACATTCAAATTTCACAAAAATTCCACTGATTTATAATGAGTCATATTTCAATTTGGAGGGACCTGGAGCTTTGTTTGGGGGGCTAAGCCCATCAAAGCCCCCAGTGGCGACGGGACTGGGTAAGGATCGGAACAAAGATCGATTTGAAAACTGACAGCTTTGCGGTGTTTGAAAGCTCCCGTTGTGTGGCCACAGAGCGATAAAGCTCACGCAGAACTATGTAGCTTACCAATCCGTGTATCAATCTTATGGCACTCCGCCTTCTGCCACTCGTAAATACCACCCCTAGGCACTTGAACTTATCCAACTGCTGCTGTGTATTGCCGTTCACTTGCCGCGTACACTGCCTTGGGTTTGTAGAGACAGAGAGACATAGTACCTCGATGTTTCTAGTGCGGATTTTCATTCCGGCTCGGTCGCCCACAGCAGAAAGTCGATCGAGTGCATGCTGAAGACCAGGGTTCTTTCTAAGGTGTTTTAGGGATCCGATTCGGGTCCCTAGAATCAGAGAAAATTATCATCGGATCCCTAAAATCAGAGAAAATCGGGTCCCTAGAATTAGAGAAATCGGGTCCCTAAAGATCCATATCGGGTACCTAACATTTTCCTTAAAAAAAATCTGTGAAGACTGTTGAGAAGACGCTAGAAGTTCCAAATCGTTTGCAAAAAGTAAACGGTTGATCCTGCAACTCCCGACTGTGACACCCTCGTCGACTCCGCTGTGATTGTCTACCAATGCATGTGGTTCTCAACCCCGGTTCTGAGGGCCGCATTCGGCTCCCAGGCACCCTTTGTGCGGCCTTCAGCAGTCTTTCAATAAAACGTCTAATATTTTGTGTAACAGACTTCATTCAGCTGTAAAACAAAACGTGTCAGTTGAATTGGGTTAAAAAGTTTTACTAAGGATCTCCAACAAAATCGTAGCTCTGGATTTGGCTCCCTTCAGCGAAAAGGTTGATAACCACTGATGTAGACTATGAATATAGTGGTGACAGCATGCACCCTTATCGGAGTCCAACACTAACGGTGAACGGTCGTGAAATAACTCTCTCGACACGGACACAAACGTCTGCGCAGGAATGTAGGGACTTGACGGCCAGTAACAGGCGGCCGTCATCATCGTACTCACGCAACACTCCACAAAGCTTTTCACAAGGAACACGGTCTTTCTCGAGGTCGGCAAAGCATGTGAAGACGTTGTCCTATTTGGCGTTATTTTGTTTTCTTGTAATGTCCCGAGCGCGAGTGTATTTTTGTTGCGCGCCGTTAATTATTTGGCATTCGTTGATTGTTTGCGACCAGACTTGGACAACTAGAATTTTTATAGCTTTTCTAAATTAGATGAGAATCTAACTCGCTATCACAAATTAGAATAGAATTAAAATAAGCGAATTCGCGAAAACCAGAAATTGAACTAAAATTCAAATTAGAATTAATGAAGTACTGCATACTTACTCAAATCAAAGCAACTTTAATGCAAGTTCAATTCATAACCAATTGTGGATTCATTCTCATAAGCTTGAGAATAGCAAAGATTCGTGCGACAAGATCGGCGCGTTTCGCGCTGTACAAATCGCCTGCATTAAAATTAAGAAAATTTTCAAAAGCTCATCTAATTATTGCGCAAATTATCGGATCGACGCGGATCGACCCTCACGTGGTTACGATTCGAAAAATGACAAAGTTGTCACGGTTCTCTTTCCAAAGACACGTTCCATATCACTGTCATACCCAGGAGTTCTCGAGCAGCAGCCTTGAGATGAGGGAAATAATGTTCGTTTTTCCAATATCCTAAAACAGGGTCTACCAAACTACGGCCCGCGGATCAAATCCAGCCCGCGAAGTCATTTCCTCCGACCAGCGAAGACGTTTTTTATCAATAATGGAAGAATAATATTGTCACGAACATGTGTTGATTTGGTAAAATATAACATATCCCAAAAATGTCATATTACGTAGTCACCATCTTACGTCGTAAGATGTGCGGCCCTCCAACTTTTGCGCAGGTCCGTAACCAGGGGAGGCGCAGGGGGGGCAAAATTTTCGCCCTCAGCAAAATTTTGGCTCCCCTGGAAAAATGTGTTGGACATGGTTTGAAACTATTGGACATAGTTCAAAAAATGTGGCTCCTCTCAGAAAACCCTTCGCTCCTCCTGGTGTCTCAAGCTGGTTACGGGGCTGCTGTTGCGTGATAGCTCATGTGACCCTCTGGCAAGAAAGTTTGGAGAACACTGCCCTAAAACATCATAGCTGACTGACTGTCGTAAGTACCTCATGTCTATTGTGATTTTTGCGTGTAAGTGGATAGGTAATGTGATGTAATAAAATCATTGGCCACATAGTCGTAGTTTGTACTGCAGCTGTCAATGAGAAAAGAAATTGGTCGAGTTTTTATTGTTCTCACTTTTCAAATGATGGGATAGCAGCGTAGCACTTGTGACCATTTTGTTGCATTTTCCTTGCACGAGGGTTCATTCTCGTTTCATCTTTAAAAATATCGTTGGACAAATTAGCATTTTTGGCAAAACCGGAAATTAGATTTGAACTAAAATTAGAGCGCTGAAGCTTTTAGCAAATTAGATTAAAATTAAAACTACCGTCATTTTGCTCTAATTCATCAAATTGGAAAACTAGAATTATTTAGTTGTCCAAGTCTGTTTGCGACGTGGCGTTGGTTCTCTGTGCCTCCCGCTTTGTTCAGAAGTCACTGTCCGGTTGACATCGTGCATCCGCTTCGGTGCTGGTAGGTCTGGAGTTCGACTCTCGGCCGGATCTTACCAAGACCTTGTAAATTGGCACTGTAGCCTTCTTATCAGGCGCACAGTGAGTGGAAGAGCTGCAGGGAACACACCCAGAACACAAAAATAGACCAGAAATTGCACAAACTCAGTCGTGGCGCCACAAGACCATTGTACAGTAGTTATAAAGCGCCAGCAACAAACCACCATATCAAAAAAATTTACTATATGTCGCTTGATCGTTTGCTGCTGACTCGACGAATAAGTTTAATAAAGCCTTCATTAGGTCACATCAGACGTCTTTAGCATACTCCCAAGATATCTCAGAATTTTGCTGGAGAGTGAAATGTGGTCTGTAGCGCTACGGCCGGGAAGTAAACCGCATGGGGTATCATTCAGCTTTGATTCAATTATTTCGCGGCATCTTTTTTCAAGGCACTTGGCAACGCAAATGTTAATTATTTGAAATTTCCCAAAACGCATCGCGGGCTGCACAAAAGACCTTCGCGGACCACATGCGGCCCGCGTGTTTGAGACCCCTGGTCTAAGGCTAAAGATGTCATAAGCACCATCTAAAAAAATCAAAATTCATAAACAACTTAAAGTTAACTTTGTAGAAAGATGAGCATGATTTATCATCACTACAGACACAGTCTAAATCAGCTCTAAAATCTACTAGACCAGCGTGGTCCAACTACAGGCCCGCGGACCACATGTGGACAGGCCCATGGACAAAAATTTTAAGGCCCGAGAGCTTTCTTAGTATTGACTGTTGCGTATGTGTGCTATAGTAGATTATTTTAGTTGAAACAAGCATAAAACTTTTTAATGAAACTGAACAGCATTAAACGGCGTTAGGCTGGGCTGTAGAAAGCTTCTGGAAATTAGTCAGCAAAGATAAGATTCCCAAACTAAAAGATTTCGCACTAAAAGTGTACGCCATGTTTGGAAGCGCATACGTGTGTGAGAGAACCTTTTCTACCATGAAGCAAGCCAAATCTAAAAACAAAAATCGAAGTGCACACAAAACAGTGGACACTAGTCTCCGACTTGCTACCACCAACATATAGGGCAGTGCTATTCAATTATTTTAAGAAAGGGTCCAGTTACAAATGTCAAAAATTTTCGAGGTCCGGTCACTCCCATAAAATCATTCAAATGTGACATTTCTTGGATTTTTCTAACAAAAAACATAATATGAGAATTTAATGCGATTATATATAGATATACAAAACTCGGTAAATGGATACAGATATTAACAAAAGTTGTCAGCGTTATTTATTGTTCTGCTGGTGTGAGTAACGGCATTTTGTGCTTCTTGGCAGTTACCTAAATTTTTGTTCCAATGTAGTGACAGCGAGTAGAAGGTAATGCTGAAGGTTTTATTCGTCATGCAGATGGGAAACTTGTTCTTCATGAACTTCCTTTATGAAAGCGAGGACTGTCATTAGTTAATGGCGTAACTGGAAGTTTGAGCCAGGAGGGAAAACGTAGCTGAAAGGGGTCCACTGGCCACTGTAGGGGAGTCACTAGCAACACTCAGAAAAAAAGTGAGAAATGATGGTGAATCCGGATGTGGATGGCTGTACTACTAAAACCCTAAATCACCGAAAAATACTTCGAAAAAC
>JGI24158J21664_10000870_pt1 | contig 30961 bp, 32 predicted proteins | sample Ectturendosymbi3_FD_21664 | JGI IMG/M metagenome (IMG submission 21664)
ACCTTGTTTTTAATGTATTGTTCCCTGAATGATTCTGTCCCAATTACTGATCCAAGGAGGCATTCACCTTGGTCTGTGATTTTGATTCCATCACCTTCGAAGATTTTTTGTGCGGCTTGCATTAGACTGCTATCTTTTATTAGGAGGATTGTCTTTGCAGGTTTAGGGCTGTACCCAAAGTCTGGTCCATTGGCCTGTAAGTATTCCCACCATTTTTTACTCTTGCCAGTGATCCGACTGCAGAGCTATCATCTGCGTACCACACCTGTTTCACTTCATCATTTGCAGTTTCGTTTCTCAATGCTTGTATCAGTGGTCGTGTGGATAGGGCATACTAAATCAAATATGTTTAGGCCTTCCTCAGCGTCACACCAAGTAATGCGGGTTCGTTTTAACTTCAGCTACATTTTTACGAGGGATTTCTCATGAAAGGTGCAACAGCTAGCCTCAGAAATTGTGGTCGCAGTATCAGTCAAGTGTTGTATTTCGAAAATAGCTTTTTCAGAATTGAGCAGTTTACGATGTTGTTTTCTGCGCAAAAAGTCTTATGTTGATTTTGAGTAAGTCACTTTTACATTACGATGTAAAATCACTGGAGCAATTGCAACTCCTCCGCAGTGATTTCGCAAGTATATTTATAACACCACCATCTTTAACAGACAGCGCTCAACAGACGCAGTTGTGCAGCTGATTGTCAGCTTCGATTTTATAAGTGTATGTAGGTATGGATAAACAGCTCTCATTGCTGTATGGCTGACATTTGGTGAATGTTCGACAACCCAAGTATCTTTTCAGCACCATGTTCTTAGGAACAAACATTGATTGTGATGAAATAAATGCGCTGTGACCAAAAGCAATGATAATTTTAATATCTTTCCTTGTGTTTCGACAATAAAGTCAATACCACTATCTGTTCTAAATGGTTAGTTGCGCTAGGCTACTAGCCCTACTAATCCTGTTTGATTGATTGGATTTCATGTAGAGCGCGATCGATAAGGCTTTTTTGGGCCGATACCGATGTTTTTGTTTTTCATTACCAACGACTGATGTCGATATTTTGCAACACTCAAACCACAGTTGAAAGACAATACTTAGTTGCGATGAAAAAGCACTTAACATGGAATTCTATGCAAGCCTGGGTCACTAAGATAGTCAAAAACCACGGCCTTGTTTGCAGGCAGCCATCTGCTGACCGCGCAATACCTGGGAGTGAATGTTTCGTCATAGACTTGTTTATTGGGACGATTGCCGAGTGGTCTGAATGTTGCGCACTGCCACTACTTGATGCAGTCGGAAGGCTGTGCGTCGTAAGGAACAGTACTATAGAGAATTTGCGTTAATAAATCATAGACGAAGTAGCAACTTAAGTTTCCAAACACTCAGTGCAGAAACCTAGCATAGCGGCTTTTATGAGCTTTATATACTGTACATCAGCAAATTTTTGCCGACATAACTTTAGCAACATCGCAAAATTCATCGGTCGATTTCTAGTCTTAAGAGAAGTGTGGTTTTATGCTCAAAAGTGATATCAAAAGCTGCCCTTCCGCAACAGACTCTTTTTTTCCAGGCTAGATGCGCCACTGATGGAACCACATACTCTGGGTACCTTTCTTACTACAACATTTGATGATACCCTAAGTTCTTGATCCTGGTTGTATATCAACGCCACAAAATATTATATCAGTGAATTTGTGAAACGTGCGAAGGTAAATTTTATTTTAGATGAGATAATAAATTTTTGAAAAACAGTCGAATGCTGAAGACTCTGGGTCCTTAAAAGCAGTTAGGATCTATATGTTGGAGGTGGCACCTATAAAATAATGTATAAATGAATTTCATTTCAAAAAATATATGGACTTTTTAATAACCTCTTGGAACAGCAACTTTGCAACATGGGTGAATGGCATGTACATTGACATACACATGGATATAGGATGTTCTATACTAGTGATTCTCAAATGGGGATGCGTCTACCCCTTGGGTTACGCAAAGGTGCTCCAAGGGGTAGTTTTAAGTGTTTTCAAAATGAAATTTAACAGGACAATAATTATAGGTACGTCTGTAGTTATAATGCTCATGATTATAATCAAGAAGTACTTGATAGACAAAATATTACCCAAAGGGTACATCACTTAAAATGTTGGCAACCACTGCATCTTTACAGTAGTATTATTACAGCCACCAAAGTGAAGAATACAAACTGGAAAGGGATTTTATATTACAATCAAGTAAACAATCTCAGGCTAGTTCTGTTGAAGTAAGGCGACTTTGGATGTTCAGCTAATAGGTTTCAAACCTAATGAAGGTCTGCTGATAGGTTGGCCAAAATTTCCCCTTGTTTGTTATGATGTTTGCAAAAGTTGTTTATTTTTATTTGAAGTTGTTGGTCAAATAGCAGCATTTATCCAGGATTTGGATTGTCGTAATGTTTTATACTAGCTTGTTGCATGATCACAATGACTCTTGTTTGATGTTTCTTATGTGGAGTTTCTAGCCAACTATAAAACCTATGAGCATTTAGCCAGTATTTGTTTGCAAAAATAATTAGCTGTTATTTAATAGATTTTTGTTATAAGCTCCAGTCCATAAGATTGAAAACTTTGGCACATATCAGAATGCTAGCTTGTTTTGTTTCTGTTTAAAGGTTTGGTTAAAAACTGTATCAGCTGAAGTAAATATGATAGCAGCTTGACAAATCCGAAGGTGATTATGGAAGCGATTGAGGACATGGGTTTTGAAGTTAAAAATAAAGGTATTTTGCAGATTGATATTCAAGTTTTCAATGGTATGTTCTGTTTCAATTCTTTATAACAGTTTTCTTATTGCAAAGATGTAGAATGCATGTGCTCATACTGCTCCGCAGATGGAAAAGGTGACTGTGGCAGCCAGTTCATTCACATCTTGCTTGGTGGCCACAGCAGATGTGCTTCGCATTTCCACAGCCATTCTTAACAGTGTAAACAGATGACACACTTTTATCAAATTTAAATTACACCTTTGTTGAACTGGACGTCATAAGGAACAGGACAGACATTTATGTTAATTGATCAGAGGCGAAGTAGTAACTTGGGTTTCTGAACACTCTGTGCAGAAAACTAGCGTTGCAGCTTATATAAGCAAATATCGCCGATATACTGTATATCGGCAGAATTTTGGCGATATGATGATACTTTGGCAACATTGCAAAATTCATCGGTTGATTTCTAGTCTCAAGAGAAAATGCAATTTTATGCTGAAAAGTGAGATCAAAAGCTGCCCTTACGCAACAGTCCCCTTTTTTCCAGGTTAGATGCGCCACTGGGTGTTTGGTATGCTTGAGCTCAACAATTAAAGATGGCGTCATCCTATTTTTAACTTGTAGAGAACAGACAGGGATATGTCCCATGAATCCAGAGTCCTTGGTTGTGTCATTTTTGTAAGCTAAGAAATTTACTAATATCTCTGTTCATATTGTACATATACAAACATTCATCCAAAAAATGTTTTATGGTAGAGTTGTATTTGTCTCTTTTTAAAACCCCTTTTACTCTCCCATTACATATTAGGTACATAATCCTTTCTGAAAGTGAAGTTGCGAAGTTCAAAAATCCCAGAAATTTCAACATTCATTTTTGTTTAAAGATATATAGACTTAGCTTACTAGCTCAGTGTTGTTTGTTTGCTCTTGTGTTGGTGAGCCCGTATCACCCAAATAGTTTTTTTTAAATGCATATATCATAGCCAGTTGTAAAAGATAGTTCAACAGCAGATTCTTGGTTGCTATTTCAACAGCATAAGCCATTTACATAAACAACTACAGGATGCCTCAGCATTTTGAACTGGCAACACAGCTTTAATTGTTAGTTGTGGTAAAAATATGCAGTTACAACTCATTTCTTGCCCAGTCATGTGGCTGACACCAGTTAACCCTTGCATATCTTTCCTGCTATTACATTGTTATTCTCCCTACTGTATGCAAAAACTTGTGGCAGATTTGTCACTTAAAACATCTGCATTGTGTATATCATTGCTGTGACCACTATTTTATTATCTTTAGTTTTAATGTTATTTTTTTGTGCTTGGACATGTGAAAAAATGGGCTTGTGTGGCTTGTTCAGTTTCACAATATAATGAGAAAAACCTGCCTGCTTGATTTTTTCTCTTACATTTGTTGTTGTTTTCTTAACGCCAGCTGCCATGGACAAAAAGATTGTTAACATTTAACACTTTAATTTAAGTGTGCTCAATGAGTAGCTTTCAGATTCATTAATGTTTATAAAATTACACATTTTTTTGCAGAAAATAAGGAAGTGAAAGAAGTTGTGATTAATATTGATGGAATGACATGTGATGCCTGTGTGAACAGCATTGAAGCACACATAGGAAAATTGCAGGGTGTGCATTCCGTTAAGGTAATTACTGTTTTCATCATGATATTGTTTTACTGTATCAGAATTTGCTCTTAGTAATTACCTTAGTGAAAAAAACGACTGCTTGACATTTTCTTGCAAAGCAAGAGCATTGGTTGATTGTTCGTTGTTCTAGCATGCAATTTTGTGGCAATTNTGCCAGTTGGGCAGTTGTTTTAATTGGTGGTTGTCCTAGTTGGCAGTTGTCCTGATACCACCAAAAACCTCTCAGATTATTAAATATGCAATGATACTGTTGAAAAATGCACTAGTACCCCCTTGAAAGTTGTTTTTGCAAAGTTTAACTTGGCCTTGAAACAATTTATCACAGGAACGAGATCAGAAATTAGCTCTCCTTTACCTTAACATTAAGGTGATTTAAGTGTTAAGTAATCTTGCAAAGAAATATAAATCTTTATTCCGTGATGAATCCTCTAGTTCAAAAAATTCCTTGGTTCTATTTCAAAAAACCTTGCTATATCATGTTTCAAAACAATAAACCTTTATAGTATTTATCTTTTCTCAACTTAACCACCTAACTTCCATATGATGAACTGAATCAACGTATTCTCCACCAGTCTACTTGAAAAACGAATGAAACATGCATTGGTTCAGATGCTTACTTTGAATGTGATCGCAATTGAAATGACAACAGAAATTGCATGATCAAATTCAAAAACCTTGCTGAATGAAACCTGCTGATGTATGATGTAGTGGTGAGTAATTGTCCTTCTCCCAGGAGTACATACTCCTGCAGCAAAACCACAATTCCATGTATTTTCTATGCATAGAATGAGCACCACCACTGTATATTCCAACCAATTTCTTGAAATCACTAATAGTTTGTATTGATACAAACAACTATTTCATTGCATACCTTTTCCAGTTGTTCAAATTTTTATTGACTGCATACCATCAAGCTCTTCAGTGCAAGTAAAAACCACCTCCATGTCCCTAACAAACACTAAAACTTGTGCTGTTTTTTCATCGACAGCCAAGGAATAAAAAGAAGATTCAATAACTTACTGTGCCAGTAAATTTGACAAACTTGACCCTTGGTAATAAGTCAAAGCTTTACTCATTCTGCTCAAAATTTAAAGAACTGCATAGCGAGTGAACTGCAATACAGACTACAAAGAAGTTGGACTTCGCATCTGGGCTCAGTGCTTGGATATTTGAATGACAACGACCAACATCAGATTGCTGAACTTCCTCATACCTGACAACTATTAGTGACTTTCCCAGATAGCTGCGATCTATTTTCACCTTGAAACAATGATGCATGAGAGCATTTTGGACCCCTGTGAAAATGCTGTTTGTTAGTGATCAGAATCAGAATTGTCTGGAGATTTGGGCAATCCAATGCTAGTCTTCAAAAATGTGTCACTGATCAATTTCATGGCAAAGCCATGCTATTGGACACAGCACTTGAAAGAATTTGCCACCATTCTTGACCTTGTGATCACCTATTTGAGCACAGTTGTTTATTGCCTGATTATTGCACTTAGTCAAAATAGGTCATGGTAAAACCTCACTTTTTTATCAACAATCATATCGGAGACCCTTATGATCACTGAAATGGAGCAGTTTTCACAGATTTCTAGTTGGCAAACTAAACATTGCATCAGCTGGTGGTAATTCTACAAAACCAAGAATCAGAAGCAGTTGTTATAAAAATGCTGGTTTGTTGCTTTTTTCAACCTGAACAATGGAATGCAAGCTCTTTTATGTTTCCAAGCAGATGTACAATCCTACAAACTACTTCAAAGCAAGTGTACACAATACAATTGAATTCGCAAGATCTAGTGCCTGTTTTCTTCAACTGGGGTGGCGCACCAGCCTTGGGGGCATGAAAGGTTCACAAGGGGGAGTGAGTATCAGAGCAACATATTGTTGAAAAGTATCAAGCGCATGGTTTTCATCATTCACAAATTCATTATAAATGCCATAATCAAAGGAAAGCAAACAAGACAAACTGTCAGAACAAACTGGAATGTGAACCCGATTTGTGATATGCATTGTCTTCAACAAAGCTTTAAATTAATATGCTAGTTTCCAAAGATTAGCTACATCCTTTCCGTAAAGCAGGATAATGGCAAATAAGTTGTTCTGTATTTTTTGTTTTTTTATTTTGAGGTTAGGTGAGGCACGAATGCTGAGTATCAATTGCAAATGCCAAAGAGAGCGCGACTCAAAAGTTTAAAAACCCCTGGTCTAGGGCAGCATCAGATTGCAAGCAACAGCTGTAATCAAGAATGACTTTTTACTGCTCATGTGATAGACACATTTGCAAATACTGTTTTTATTCAGTTGAAAAAGTAGTTTCTAGTAAAACAATACAATGTAAAATTTAGCACATTCACAATAAAGTACTGTACTAACTCATCTCAAAGCTTTTAATACTTGCCATGCAGTGGTGCTCAATGGAGTTGACTGGAATGCTTTTTCTTAAAGAAATACTTGGGAATTGTGAGCTNCTATTCACATCTTANTCACGTTTCTACTTGGTTTTTATGCTTTTGCAAAATTGGCGAATTTGTTGAACAAATAGAAATCTATAAATCAGTGCATTGTTTTGGGAGAAATGTCTTTAGTTGTTTTTTTTCAATTCTTCCAGCGGTGAAAAGTTTTGCTGCAAAGCAAAAGACGTTTTAACACCGCCTCTAGAAAACGTGAGATGTTGTCGTCAGGTGATTTGAACAACTTCTTGTATGCAGTCACTACTTACTGCTCGCAGAATCATACCACAAATTTACCAATTTTCTAGCAACGGTGTGAAACGCAGCAATCGTGCATTTTTCTTGCAATCCCTATTCGCAGCATTCCTTCATTGCTGTAAACTAAAAGTAAAATCCCTCTATTTCCAGGTGTCGCTTCAGAACCAGCAAGGAGTCATACAGTATGACTCGAGCGTCACCAGTCCAACAACTCTGGTGGATACGATTGAAGATATGGGTTTTGACGCGTCAGTGAGTGAGCAAGGTGTTCAAAAAAGGACTCAAACGGGCAAAATAGCCGTGGAGGGAATGACTTGCAATTCTTGTGTGAGATCTATAGAGCAACAAATTGGATCGTACACTGGCGTCCACAGCATTAAGGTTGGTTTTCAGTTGTGTTGGGATTCAGCCTTAGTGGTTTCTGAAAAAAAGAAAACTCCTCAGGCTTCACTCGCCATGTTCTTTTTCATGGCAAGCTTATGTTTCATGTATTTATACAAGTTTCTCAAATCCTACATAAAGGGATTGCGCTGTTCGAATCATATCAACGCATTATCTTGCTCGGTCTAAGCACTACAGTGCACTCGTTGCTAAAGATAAATTCTTACTTGCAGCAGGAACTTGTTCTTAAAAAATAATTTTAGTTACGCAAGTGACCAGCGCATTTATTATTGAAAGTTGAAGGCACCTTGATGGACTTGAGATGTCAGCTTTGCACTCACAAGCGGTTTCCTGGTGGAATGTTGTAGTAAAGTTTCCATTACTTGTATAGCGTTTTGTTTGGAGGGATTCTGTAACGTTACTCCCAACGGAAACAGTCCTTGCGGTAAAGGGTATATTTTTATAGTTTCTGCGGTAAGCAGCAGTCAGTGCCAAGCCCAATGCCTCCGAGAAACTTTTTCTTGACAGTGCTGCTTGACTAGCTTCGGTTACAACCGGGTTTGTTTCAATTTTCGAATAGATCTGAGTTGAACATGCTTTTTCATATTAACGTAATGCAGTAGAGTCCGGTTAATAAATCCTCGGTTAATAAACCAACCACTTATTACATCCAAATTGCCTGGAACGAGATCTTCACCATTTCGCATTATAAAAACTTTGGGGTTTACATCCAGTCACTGCTTAATCCATCCACTTTTGATTCCCTATGCTGGCAAACTGTTTTTACTTTGAACAAATAATGACCTATTAGGCGTGCTCAGGATGGACACGGTTAATTCTGTGAAGATGTAGATGGCCATCTCAGACAAACGTTTCCGTCTAAGCAACCCACTTTGCGAAGCTTTTCAGTGCTGAATAAATACAGTACAAAACGCCAACTGCAACATTTTTAACCCTGTGCGGTTGTTTGGTTGCAGTTAAAAGAAAAATCGGTTATTACAACCACCGCTTATTACCGCCCAAATCGGCTGGCCCGAGGTGGATGTATTAACCGGAGTCTACTGTAATTCGCTTTTCAACGTATGCACTGCTAGGTTGTTTTACCTTCAAGGTATCGCTTGAGTTGAAAGAAGCGACCGTCGACTACAATGCGGATCTGATCAAGCTGGACCAGATCAAAGATGCCATAGAGGACATGGGCTTCGACGCCGCAATCAAGTTCGGCGTCGTCGTGGACAAAGCCGCGGTCCGGCCGCCGCAGTCCACCCCCGATCTCATTCAGCTGGGCGACAGAAACGCGAAGCCCCTGATCAGCGTCGACGAGCTCGGACTGAATCGCCTGACGCCGACGGCGGCGGTCGCCGAGAACCGGTCGACCGTTCGCATCGGCGTCGACGGAATGCACTGCAAGTCGTGCGTGCGAAAAATTGAAGACAACTTGCGCGCGGCGCCCGGCGTCGTCGACGTCAAAGTGTCGCTGGACGACAAGAAGGCGGTGATCGTTTTTGACGCTGCGGCCACGGACGCCGAGAAGCTGGCGCGCGCCATCGCGGACCTGGACTTCGTCGCGACCTTGCCTAACGACGAGAAATTCGCCCCGGCGCCAGCGCTCCCCGACAGTAACAAAAACGCTCAGTCACAGTTGGTGAAGCTGCCGCCACCGCCGCTTTCGTCCGGCAACGACGCAACGCGACAGAACTCCGCCGTTCTGTCTGTGGAATCGACCTCGCTTTCTGTCAACTCGCGAAGCCCGAGCAGGAACGGCAAATTGTCAAACGGATCCGGAAATTCTCGGCAAACAATCGATAAACGAACCAGAGTCATTCCCGAGCGACGGAAGCTCATGAAAGAGCCGGACGATAAGTACGATGTCATCCCGATGGAATCGGATGTCGAACGTTGTTTTATCAACGTCACCGGGATGACGTGCGCTTCTTGCGTCAACAATATCGAAAGAAATGTTGGTATGTGCCTTACTAATGCATTACTACTAGAAGTTTCAAAACCAGAGGCCTGCGCGAAATGTGTATAAATTGCCCATAATCATCAGCTTCGTGAAAAAAAAAATTAAGTAACGTTTTTTTCATGCACCATAACTTCACGAAAGAAGTTTTGAGACAAAAATTGCCGTTGCATATCATGCCATTTTCATGAAATGTTACTGTGGAGTTATACTGCAAGTTAAGCCAGGGGGCGCACAACCTGCGGCCGCATGCAGCCTTCGATAAAAATCTATGCGGCCGTGCATATGCAATTTTAAAGTATATGTGTATGTTATGGCGGTCGGGCATTGATGATAACTCTTTGTCTACTGTTTGAGGATATAGTAGAAAGACGGCCACATAAAACGTATGGAAGTAGAACAGAAACAGTGCAAAAAAATAAAAATATCTTGACTCACTGAAGGCCGTAGTAATTCAAAAAAATAAACGTTATGCTGCCGTCAATAGCGAAAAGGTTGTGCACTCGCAAGTTAAATGATTTATCTGTATTACATATGAGATCTATTGAAACAAGACATCACAAACGTACTGCATGGTGGAAGTAAAGAAAATTTACAAGCGAGTAATTATTTCTGCGATAGCATTTCCCGTTAAAAACGTGTCTGCGTACTGGTCAAATGATGCAACCAAAGTATGTGGGATATGGTGTCACATGCAACCATGTTATTTTCAAACTGAAGTTCTGTCCGCAGTGTATCTTGCCATTTAAATGACCGAAAGCTTTCATAACAAAGACTTTGAGTAAGTTGGATTTTTGCAGTACATGGTTGAGAAAGCTTATTTTTTCCCTTGCAAGCTAGTGTGTGTGGTTCGTAGTAGAGCGTCACGATGAAGCAAGTAGTCATTACCAAACCTCATCGGCTTTAACTTCATTAATGGCAGCTTTAGGCATTTCTTGGTAATTAACTAACAAAAAAACAAAACGTTGACTTCAGACAATCATTTTTTCCATTAGTCAGACGAAATTGAAGTGTGGTCGTATTTCAGCATGATTTTGCCTATGTAGATAAAAACGTCTTAAATGAAATGTTGTTTTTTACATCTTTGCAGCAGAGTCTTTCCTCTATAGTTATTTATTTAATTTTTATGATTGTATCCACAACACAAGGCTACACAGCCAACATGCGTTTACAAAACTGACGTTAAATGCTGTTTGCATATGCTATTGTCAAGGAAGTACTCTTTCAAAAATTGGTCCCCATTAACAGCCAACGCGTTTGGTAGCAAGCCAAAAATGGTTGTGGCGCTGGGATGATTTGTCCGGCAGTACTCATATTTTAACCACAGATTTGTTGTTGCCCACTCATCGTTTCGTAGTGACTCTAGTGAGAATATGTATTTGTTTGTCAACGCTATCGCTGTTGCTGTTATGTCGCAACTGACATAACCCGATGTGATACTTTTCATTCAATGTTTTATTTGCTCTCAATGCCCGATTGTTATCTCAAACAAAAGGTCGCGAGGAAGGAGTGGTGTCGGTACTGGTCGGCCTGATGTCGGGTAAAGCCGAAGTGAAATACAGACCAAGTATGAAAACGCCTCAAGAAATCGCAGCCCTCATAGAAGATCTTGGGTTCGGAGCCTCCGTTCACGAGGGCGAAGCAAAAGCGGGACAAGTGGAACTGAACGTAGGTGGCACTGTGACAGAAATTAACTTCTTTTGACTCTTTGAAACTAAGCGTATGGGTTCTTCTCCTTTTCCGATCACGCTGTCGAGCTCGAGGAATAAACTTCTTTGCTTCATAAGCGAGAGCTTCGTTTTATTTGCCATTGCAACAACCATGGTCTGCTGTAACCTCCTGTTGCCCCGAACAGAAGACCCTGTTCAAGGTTTCTGTTCGATTCTTCAAAAACAAAGGTGCAATGGTCACTGTACCAAGCATACCCACCCAGGGTCCATTCGAAAGCTGCTTGTGCGCTCTTTCCACGTGATCATTACCCTAACCCAGATTCCCAAAATGGGTTCTGCGGAACCCTAGGGTTCCATAGACAAATGTAAAGGGTTCCACGAGTTATACGAGGACCAAGTATCGCGCCAAATTGGACACTACATCAGATATAAGAATTCAACTATCAGCTATTAAGCTGAACTTTTCAGAATCGTTGCAGTCCAGGAAACAAAAACATTGCTCTCACTAAGACGTGCTTGTTGTTAAATTGTTTATGGTTTATGATTACTTTTATTGTGCATAATTTTGTTTAAAGTACGAAACCTTAACAAGGGCAGTTTGGGTGAAAAAAACGTTTATATTACTTGGCAGTTCTGGCGAAGGTTCCTTGTCCACTTAAAATAACCTTACAGTATCCCATGGACAAAAAAGTTCGGGAACCTCTGCCCTAATCGTATAAAAGCGTTGTGGTTGACCTGTGAATCACTTAACTCTTAACGCATCATTTCCTGCTCGTGCACCGCCCTGTATTGTCGTCTCATGCCCCATCATCCCACGTGATTCGGTCATTTGATGTTGAGCAGAAATACTGAATAAGCAATCCGGTCCTACCTTGACGTCACTTACGTGCAATCTCCGGTGATGAGCTCGTTTTGGTATAGTGGGCGGCAGACGACATCTGCCAGGAAGACGGAATTGTTGTGCATGCGCCCATTTCGTGACTGAATACAACTGTCAGTAGCAAATTTTGCGAAATGCCTTTGTGGAATTAAAACCATGGTGCGCTCGAATCAGCTGCGTTCTTGCAACGTGTAAACGTTTTCAATATCAAAAAGTACACCTCCCTACGGTATGTATCTGAAAAGGCAAATGGCGTTTTGAAGTTGTTTTTTTTTTGTAGACAAACCACGCAATAGTCTGGCGTTGGTGGATCAGCATAAAATAGTCCCATTGGTCAAAACCCCATGAATATCTCATTCGACTCAGGGTAAACGGCTGTTCGTGGCACAGAGTATCTACCCCTGGTGCGCATGCCAAGCATAGCATTTTGGAATTGAGCAGACCACACATTCTGAAAGTCTACGTAAGCGGATAGTGTGATCGACTTCGCTACCGTTGTATTTTTGGCAGATCTCCGGAATGACTTGCTCCTCCTGTGTCCACACAATCGAGTCGCGTCTCAACTCGACTCGCGGCGTCAATTACGCGTCGGTGGCGCTCGCGACCGCCACCGCTCTAGTCAAGTACGATTCCGACATTGTCGGCATCCGTGACATCATAAGCGCCGTCGAGGTTAGTTTTCAAATCCTGATTTTCATTTCTTTTCTCTGCGTTGCTGTCGCTTGATGGCCTTTAAATGTATGCAAAAGAAATGCCGCGGATTTCGGATTGTTTGGTAGGATATTTTAGGGACTGCTTGGTTTTGCTTGCGTTTGATGTAATAGATGATTCCATTGGCCGTGGTCTCAAAAGTGCCGTGAGTGTCGCTACTGGAACGTTTGGAGGAAATCTGCTTCGCATTGGTTGCTAGCAAAGATCAGCGTTTAGTAACTGCTCATTTTTGCTTTGAATTATGCTTGGGAAAAAAACTTCAATCACTGATAGCTTTTTTTAGCAAGACTGCAGGGCTTCGTGTCGCTGCATCTCAGAACGTACGTGAAATGCAGCAGTGCCTTAAGCTTAAATTCTTCTATCGTTGCAAAACCAGGAATGCGGTTTTTTCGCGTCACTCCGCACCAACGACAACAAACTGGCCGGCCTGGACCACAAACACGAGATCAAGCAGTGGCGCCGGTCGTTCTTCACGTCGCTCATCTTCGGCGTCCCGGTCATGGTGATCATGATCTACTACATGGCGTCGGGCGCGCACAACCATCCCTACAACGTCCTGCCCGGCTTGAGCTTGCAAAACCTGCTCATGTTCTTGCTTTGTACGCCGGTTCAGGTAAGTTCCGCGCTGCTGTTGTTGCTGTTAAAAGCGATCGTTCGCGCGTGTCCAACCGCGTAATAGATCCTCGACGACCTCAACGTTACTATGGCGGCTGTAGCATTCTGTATTTGTAGGACGGTTATTACCATGCTGACGTCGTACGCCCGATCGAACTCGAAAGTAAATACGTCCAATCTGACTGGCGCACAAAGATGCCAAAGGTTCTCAGGCGAACCTGTATTAAAATAGTTTTTGTGGCTCATGAAAAGGAATCCTTTGACTCGTACAAGATTTCGTCTTTGAATTGCCAAGTGCCACGGCGTTTAAGGTCGAAAAGAAACTACTGTGGCTGTAAGTATTGATTCCCAATATCGCAATAAGGAAGCACTTGTTGGTCGAAAGAACCGCCTAAATTGTGAGGCATTCCATTCCGACCTAAAATTCCTGCGCGTACGTTGCGGACCAGGGACATTTTTCGGTATTAGGATTTCAGCAAAAGGGCCATTGCTGTGTTTGATTGTGGAAAACTGGTAGGATAACCAGAAATTTTGTTTTCCTCGGTCGCCTTCTGTTCATCTGATTTGTTGTCTCTGGTACATTGTCCACGCAAGTCATCCATAGATGAACCGTTTCGCACTTCGTGTTGTTTTCGAAAACCGCCGACTCAAAGCTGCTCCTCCCTCACGAAGCGATGTTCTTAAATGGCACACCAGTGACAGTCAGAAGATTTCTGCCCGGGCACGCTTTGAAAATGTAGTCACACGCTTTGCGAGCTTGTGAACTTTAACCGCCCTTTCCAATCGTTTTCTCCGAGCGCTCAGCAAACAGACAAGCAGGGTTGTATGTGCTTGATCGTGAAAGCAAACTATCCCGATATCACCATCATGCTGAAAGACACGCACGCACTTTCTGTTTCGAAACAAGGTGGCTTTGCTGCGGGCCTGCTGAGCGGGATGCGCGTCAGGCTGTCTGTGACGTTTTCAACAAACACAACAGACGACCGACCGACCTCGCATGCCAGCTTGCCGACGGTCAAACCTTGCACGACCAAGTTCTGCAGACTGCTTAATGCGGCACTAGGCCGGTGTTAGAGTTCAGCCTACCGATAAATCACCCTTCAACAACGAAAAGCTTTTGCTTTCACAGTCATCTGCTGTACTCCGCTTTGAGACCGGTCGCCTGTTTCCGGTTTGCAATCGAACCCAGGATTACCAAGCGGTATTGAAAGTATTCAATTGTGAAATTGGTTTTCAGGACGTTGAAAAAGTATTGAATTTGGCCAAAATGCACATAAAGTGTTGAAAAAGTATGGAACTTTTAACTTCAGCCATTTGTTTATTCTAATTTTATTCTTTACCGTTAATGACAGTTCTGCAATATTTTTTGTATTCTGTTCCATGAATAAAATTTTCGGAAAATGAAGTTAAATAATGGCAATGAAGCATTTTGATTTGGTATTGAAAAGATATTGAAAAAGTATGGAAAGTGGTTTACGAAAATGTGTGGGAACCCTGTGACGCATTCGTTGTGGCTCACTTATCTCGACGAGTCCTTGATGCAGGGCAGACCCCAAGGCTTTTATTTGAAAAGCACAAATAAAAAAAATGCCATTCGTGCTCTGATTTTGCTGTACGCCAGAAGCATTGCGTTGTTCTGCACAAGGTTTTATGCCTGGTGGGACTTTCCTCAAACGAGAACAAAAATGTCAGCATCCTGACAATTGTGCCCCAGCGAATTCATTTATTTCCAACAGGAAAAAATGAAATGACTTTTGTTTGAAAAAAATTTGAAGGTCACAGTGAAGCCAACCGTGCAACGTCAATGAAAAGCGTTGCGCTCACCACAGTTGTTTGCGTTCATGACATTATAGGGACTTTTCGCAAAAGTCATATTTTAGCGCTCATAGCGATGAGCAATAAATGTTCCTTCCTCGTGTTGCGTCATATCTCTGAAAACGTGCTCCAGCAAAAGAGTAGGTGAAGAAGCCAATGCAGACAAGTCGGTTGCTCGTATAGGTTTTGCCCTAAAGATCATTTTTGGATTAGCTGGCAATGCATGTTCATTGTCGATCGCGCAGATCTCGTTCGAAGTCGCCAGGTATACTTTCGTGCTTTCGAAATCACTTGAGTTTCGGACCCGTTCAACACTCATCGCAAAACAAACCTACACTATGGTTGTTGATACGTTTGAAATAATCACTAGGTTTGAACTCCTTTATCAGCTCCCGCTTTACGTTACAAGCATGTTTATTGTGAGAAAATTCATTTCACAAAGTGCGAAACTAAACTTCATATCGAAACGATACGCCGCCTCTTGATGCAGTGTTAATGCTGTATTTTATGAGTAGCTCGATCAAACCAGCAGTACGTTATTTTATGTGAAAAACAGGAGCAAGGTAACTTCTGCAATTGAACTTTTACTGGTTGACTTGTATATTTGAGGCTAACCGACCTCATGCAGGGTGCCCTTGTAGTTGGAAATTCGTTGGTTCACTTATTCTCTTGGCGCGGATATGATATGAAGAGAGTATAAGAGTATGACAATCTGTATAGTCAAAATCTCCTAAACCAAGGTCCCTCGTAATTATTTGAGAACTAACTGCTAAGCTACGCATCAGTCAGTCGATTCAAGTTTAAACTCACTTTGTGAAACTACCAGTTGCGTTTTAGCACAGGAATCTATCAACTCTAATTTTTTTAAGTCTTGAAATTCCCAATCATCCGTGCAGTTCTTAGAATTAACGTCTCAAAAAGAAGTTAGTTCAAATCAAAATTACTTTTCTTGTCTGCAGATTTACGGCGGTCGTTACTTCTACGTTCAAGCGTGGATCGCGGTAAAACACCGCAGCGCAAACATGGACGTGCTTATCGTCATGACGACGGTTATCGCCTACGTCTATTCTGTCGTCCTGGTAATCGTTGCCATGGCGCAGCAAGCCGACCGTAGTCCGAAGACGTTTTTCGAAACGCCCCCGATGCTGTTTGTGTTCATATCGCTGGGAAGGTGGCTCGAACACATAGCTAAGGTTTGCTTTGTTTGTCGAAAGTACAGCTGCGTGGCGTTCGTTGCTGACTGACATTCGGATTCAGCACTTCCTGTTTGAATGCAACCGCGCTGCGTGTAGAGATTGCAATGTTGTGCGCAATATCCGGTACGGAACCGATTGTTTTGTTGCCTGCATCTCGTGGCCCGTTGTGTGCTAGCTGCGATTGTCAAGCTGAGAAAGTTCGGTCCCAGTAAACCATTGCGCGTTCAACAGATGAGGTTTTGAAGACTGGCTGCACAAGATGCGTTTGAAAAAGTTTCGTTGAGTTGTCCGCTAGCAGAGGTAGTTCTTTATGCACGAGCTTGATGTTTACACTTGAATTTCGGTAAATTTCTGTTTTATCGGGTGTTTAGCGTACATGTGATATGCAAAAATACCAGGAAAAACTTATTTCTATGATTTCTATTCCAAAAGGGCTTGAAACTGCCTTCAAATTATTTTTCAAACCTGTGAAACCAGGGCGGCCATGTTTTGTGGTCTTCAGGCATTTAACCACTGTCACATGAAAAACTGCAACAACTCTAAAAAAAACGAAAAATCAATTTTAAGCAGCCCCAGACATTTCGAAATTGGCTTTGCGAAGTACGCTTGCTGTAAAAGAGCAAAGTAATTTGGACAAAATCGCATTTTTCACCTCCGACGCAAACTGACTTCGCCTCACGCGCCAGGGCAAGACGTCGGAGGCGCTGGCGAAGCTGATGCAGCTGCAGGCGGTCGAAGCGGTCCTGGTCAAGTTCGACAAAGACGGCCAGACCGTGCTGAGCGAGGAGAGCATAGCAATCGAGCTGGTCCAGCGCGACGACCTGCTGCGGGTCGCGCCCGGAACGAAGATACCGACCGACGGCAAAGTGGTCGAAGGGACGTCGATGGCCGACGAATCGCTGATCACTGGTATGCGACGCTTTGCGCCAGCCGACGCGCTGCTAACGCTTTTCACTTCACAACTTCATATTGTGATGTCTCGCAGCAGGCCCGTAGCCAAGGTTTGAGAGGGCAAAATACATTTTTAGGGGGGAAAGATTTTTGTTTTTATTATATGTTTAATAAATATAATTTAAAAAAATTCTTGGCACAACAAAATTTGGGGTGCGCAAAAACTTTGGGAAGGCATTGGCCCCGAATGCCCCCCGTGGCTACGGGTCTGTCTCGCAGTACCTTTGCGGTCGTTTCGTGTTGTCTGCGGCCAATGTCTGATTTACATTCCGTGCTGTGTATTTCACACGAGATTTCGCATGGATCATCGTGCAGCAAATGAGACTTGGCCTTTGCAAGCTTTTTGACTAGGACCTGATTGTGCGCAAAAACCAGTTGGAGCTTTTCATGAAAACGGCGGCCCTTCCTGCTTTCAGCATTTTGCAAAAAGAAACAAGTAAATGTTCAGGCCACGGCTGCTCGCTTGTCTATAACACCGAGCAATTGCGTTGTTCTGCGTAGCTCGTTTAAAATTTTGCATGTGAGTTAAACCAAAGCAACCAGCCAATCTCATACCGATGCGAATGGTCGGTCATATCGATCAGGCGTTATTAAGTGCTTCCTTCCATAACCTCTCGCGATTTGCAAGTCACTGTTCAGAGTTCCAACAGTAAGTCTCCGCAAAGGTGACGCAATCGAACCAACCGCTAATCTTATTCTCTTTGTCTTTCAATGTGTGACGGCGCATCGCGTCACGTGACTAAAGCGCGCAGTCAGGAAGTGCTTCAAAAAGGCAGCTACGCACACGCAGCAACAGAGCGAACCTGGTCAAGCAAGGAATCTCTGTTGCTGCCTGTCCATTGCACTCGTGGACTTGGCATTCTTCCCGTTCGTGTTCGAATCTCCCATGAAAAGTCGCTACTAAACTAACAAACCAATTCTATTGCATGCGACCGCCGTTATGCTCTCGTGCGGTTTACACTCTCTCCTCACTTTATCTTTTTAGTTCCCGCGCTCAGCTTTGCCACATGCTTCGCCAACCGCGCTCTTTTGCAAAGACCTGATCTGTCTGTTTTTTTGTTTCGCACCCAATCTGTCATTGTCCCAACTTTTCCGTTTGCATTCGAAGGCGAGTCGATGCCGGTGACGAAGAAGCCAGGCTCGCCTGTGATTGGTGGCTCGATGAACTTGAACGGTTCGCTGCTCATGCAAGCGACGCACGTCGGGGCCGACTCGGCCCTCTCGCAGATCGTCAGATTGGTCGAAGAGGCGCAGACGTCCAAAGCGCCGATACAGCAGGTACTCACCCCTAGGGGTGGATATGAGTGTTTTTGCCAGGATGCGCAGATGGACCAAACGGACCAAATTGGTTCAGGACTGAGACTAATGATCCGCAGATCCGGACCGGACTGAAAATTTTGTAATATTGGCGGATCAGGACCGGACCGCACTCGGAAAATTCTCATTTGATCTCATTTTAGGAAGCTTATTAATTGTTGTGCGTTTATGACACACCCGGAGGATTTCCATTAGGTTGCCAGAGGTTTCTGCCTTTCAAAGCAGATCATGCCCTGCTATGTTTTGTTGGTCTCCTTCAAATACGCTTTTACTACAGACTGGTTGCGAACGTGGTGGTTGTATGACAAAATATTTCGCATAGGTTCGTAATGGCTTGTCCTGAGCGATTTTCAAAGAAAACGAAAGTTGCAATTGCATGTCATGATTTCAAGTTCGCTGATTCAAGTCGGCTGACGTATCGGATGAATCGTAATTGATTGATAAGGTAGACCTGATGGTCATTTGTAATTCCGAACACCAGAGAAAATTTGCATGAAAAACCCGCGAGTCAAAGCATGGAGCCATGCAGTGGTCTTGATGTCAGTCTGAACCACATGCTAGGCCTTTCATTTCTGTTGGTAACTTCGAGGTTTTTATATCAGAAATATTTGCTAACCGACCGCAAAAAAACACATCTCATTTTTTTCACTGGCATAGGTCAAATAAATGAAAGAGAAACGGGTTGTTCGATTACTTACTGCAACAGAAATTGTCTTCAAACAATATAAGATTTTTGAAATCGATGAGCTTGTAAATCAAATCGTCAAAAACGTGTAGACCAATTTCGGCCAAATCTTTTATTGCATGTTGGTTATAAGCGATTCGTTGATAAAGATTGCGGACCGACCAGGACTGGACAGGATCTCAAATCTTGTGTGGTGCTCATCGCAGCCGTAATGTGTTGCCATGCACACGCGCAAAGGCCACATGTGACGTGTTGTGTATAGCATGCATGGGTTGCATAACCCTGCTTTACACGATTCGCGTTGAAGTCTTAGCAAGTGTTACCGACACGGCCTACGCGTATCTTTTGTATTTATAAATAAAACGTTCCCCGTTCATATGAAAAGAAATCGTAAGCTGTTACCAGGTTACTGCATCGACGAGACTTTTGGCAAAACCTCGTCAAATCCATGTTTGGTACGCTACTGGTCGGCTGCTGATTTTTTTCGATGTCCAGCCGATACTTGGGTATCGAAACCCATGTAAGACAAGATCAGGTTTCCATCAGCGCGCCTGGAATTCGTGTCGTTGCCTCGTTGCAGTAAAGCGATCAATGTGTATTTCATTCCAGGTCAACTCATTGGCGACGTTCAGATTTTAAGCAGCGTAGCAACCTAGCTCGTATTGATCGAACTATAGGTGGCTAACGATCTCGTATCTGTCACTGTCTTTACAATATTGTCGGGAGTTGAGCAACTTTTGCTCATGCGGTTGCCACAGCCAGTTGTTTTTTATCCGATTTCGAAGAGATCAAGAATGCAGCTCAACAGTCCTGTTCTTGCCGACAACTCTCGAGCTTGTTTTCGATTTTCTACAAAAAAATTGCGAAAATGTGTACTTTTGTCACCGTCAGAACAACGGTAAAACAGCGCCCATCTGAACGACCTTCTTTTGCTTCGGTCAACTCTGCCGCTTATTTGCAAACAGCGTTGGTGTAACCTGCGGCAGGGCTTGCGCGCATGCTTGCAAGCGTCGATGCGTTGTGACCGCCGGTCCGGTTTCTTGCGCAGTACGCCGACCGCATCGCGGGCTTCTTCGTGCCCAGCGTCATTCTGATCTCGACCCTTACCTGGATCACGTGGTTGATTATCGGCTTCACTAACCCTGAGATTTTGAGTGAATTCGCCAATAAGCACAGGTAAACGTTCGCTGCCTGCGCGGCAGGAGAAGAAAGTGAATCGCTGAACGGTTGTGTCGCTTGACCAGATATATTCGTGAACCCGAAAATGTTTATTTTTAAATTCGTGAAACCGTTATGCTTATTTTTTGTCATGACGTTCAGTTAATGTGCGTTACATGTTTTCGGTTGTTCCGCGAAACGTAAACTACTTCGTCGCTGAAGCTTATGCATCACCTCATCATCACATGCGCATTATAGTGATGTAAGTGGATTTGTATAATAATAATAATATCCTAACAATCTGTATGAACCGTTGTCAATTAAGCTGAAGAAGACAAACTGGCGTCAACGCAGACAACATGCTGTCAGCAGTTATTGCTTGGCAAAGGTGCCAATTCACAACTGAACGCTGAACCACATTTAACGTAGATTATAAAATTTTCCAAACATTTTCTTGTTCTTTCTACTAAATTTGCGGTCTTTCAAAACACAGCAAAAGTGACAATCGACTGTTTTCATTTTTTTAATAGAAATGGAGCTCATGCTGAAATATTGCCAGCGCTTCGTAGATAACGACTTCTTTAAATTATGTCGCGGTGATTCAGTTTGAAAATTGGCAAATTTGCCGCAGATGTCCGCAGAAGATATCCTGCGTAAGCCAGGCCTTCAAAAAATGCCGGCGGCCATCAATTCACTCCTGCTTGTTCCCGAAACGCTTGTGACACTAACATTTCGTTCTCAGGTACCTGTCCGACCACGAAATGGTCGTCAGGTTCGCCTTCCAGACGGCGATCACCGTGCTGGCCATCGCCTGCCCGTGTGCGCTCGGCCTGGCCACTCCTACGGCCGTTATGGTGGGCACCGGGGTCGGCGCCCAAAACGGGATCCTGATCAAGGGCGGCGAGCCGCTGGAGACGTCGCACAAGGTGAGCAGACGAGCGTCTCGCGCGAAGAGCGCGGCGATGTGTTCGTTCGCAGCGAATATCATGTTTGCGAAGCCGTCATAAAAATTTACAGCGCCCCACACAATTGTCAAAAGCTTTTCGCCCAGCGTTTCTCAAACATGTGTGGGTCAATGACTCCTAGTGCATGCTAATAATGGTTACGTGTCCCTCAAGAAGAAACGTTACAATATGTATTTGAAAGGGAAATGTCTGCAAAGCCTACTAAGTCCTTCGAAATGTCAGAATAAAGCCTGTCCCTCTAAATCACATGGAATTGATCCCAGGCTAAGAGCCCGTGCACTAACCGAAACCTTTTGTTTCCCTCTCGTTTATTTCCAGTTCAGAACCCTTGATTTGGTTGAACAGCAAAAGACTTCCCCGGGACTCCGTCTGCAACGATGAGTTCATGCGTTTTGTCGACCAGTCCGAGTGTGGCCATTCCCGTGGGAATGGTGTTTGTGACCCGCTCTGTCGTTGCCGTAGCAGCACCGTTGTGTATCACGTGACCATCGCGTAGATTTTAAGTACCCTTATTGACAGTGTTATGCAGTGGCGTAGCCGGCCCAAGATTGTTTTGGGGTGCAAATATTTTGACTTTGCGTGAGCAACAGTATTTTCTTTTGGACACCGCCTCTCAAAACACAAAATGACAAGAAACGCTATAAACGCCACAAACACTGGCTACGCCTTTGGTGTTATGCAAAAGAAAACACCGTCGCTGAATCGCATTGACCTTCAAAACAAAGCGTAGAGACGCCTTTGCAACAATGACCTGCGCATTCGATCCATCCAACCCTGCTCGGGATGTTGCAAACCGAACGCATATAAAAAAAAGGCTTTCGAGACTCCGCCCAGCACCGAGGGCAGCGGTTGCTTGCGGCAGGCTGTAGTGTTGGGGTTCACATCGCGCTTAACAGGCTGGCCAATGTCGGGCAAACCTAATCCGAGCAGGACATTCTCTCACGCCTGCCGCTCGATATTCAGCTCTGGCGCCAGAAACTGCTCTGGGGAGTAAACTCCCCCCTCCCTCCCCGTTTTTGCTGAAGCCCGTTTCACCCTTGTTTTTTCGCTTCTCCGGCTTACAGGTGAAGACGGTGGTCTTCGACAAGACGGGCACCATCACGTACGGCGAGCCGCGCGTCGTCGACTACCTTGTGTGCAGCGCAGACGAGGGAGGAAGCGGCATGTCGCTACGGCACCTGATGGCCGTTGTAGGAACCGCAGAAAACGCCAGCGAGCATCCGCTCGGAACAGCTGTCGTCAAGAAAGCCAAACAAGTACGTACGGTTGTAGAATGATGAAAACGATAGTTTGCTTCACGCCTGGTTTTTGCAAGGAGGTCAAGTCATTCGACCTGAGAAAGAAAGCAACAAAACAATGGGAATGAAGGTGTCCCGGTAAAAGATGTATCAATGGAGGCTCTTGTTTTGGTGGAAGTTTAGAAGCTTGGCTGCCACTTGTTTTGCGCCTTCATACTGGTCTCGTTAAACTTCGCGACGACCGAAACTTGATCATCGTTTTATTTTTATCCGAATTTCCGGCTTAGAAAAACTCCAGTCTTGTGATGATTTAAACTTTTATGGCCTTCGATTAACGCTTGCATGCCGAGTCGTAAGCTCGCTTGCAACCCATCCACCCCCCGCCCGCCAGACGCGGTGTGCGCGCCGCGAGAAATCTTGCAGTGCAGTCGTTGATTGGCAACATTCCGCGTTGCGCGTTTCCTTCCTTGCGGCGAAGCTTTGCGCGAACGCAGGCTGCTCCCGCGTTCGTTTCGCACTCGGCGTTGACGCTCGGCCCTTTTTCGCCAGATCCTCCGCATCGAAACGCTCGGCAACGCGAGCGACTTCAAGGGCGTGGCCGGCTGCGGGGTTGAGTGCGTCGTGACCGGCGTCGAGACGATCCTGCGCAAGAGCAACAACGAGCTGGCCGACGAAGCGGTGAGTTTCTTGTGCGTTGTCGCCTAGCAACTGAACCTCGTCGTTTGAAATCGAAAGATGCGGTTCGTCGGCGGTTAGTTTCTGCATGCAGCGTAGCTGGTGAAACGGGGTCGTCGAACTGCCTTCCGCTTTCACCGAAGCGAACTGCGTATTGCTGAATAAACTGTCAGCTACACCTGTACTTGTTTGATGCGTTTCGGTCATGTCGTCGGAGGGGGGTGGGGCTTTCCTCCTGGATTTTAAAGTTTGTTATTTTCCTACTAAATTTTGAGTAAAAAATGTTTTTATCTTAGTTTCGAGGTGGTAAAATGAAATTTCTCCACTACTGCCTCCCCCGCCCCCGGAAAAAAACTCCGACGCCCAATGGTTCAGTTACTGACCGCAGAGCGTGGCTTAAATCAATAATCGAGACAAAGCAAGAACTATTAGCACCGCAATAATGCGCTCGTCCTGTGCTTGTCCAACTTTTGCCCTGCTTGATGGAAAAACGTAACCATCAACATGTTGGTGCCACATGAAGGGAGAACACCGTTCGCCCCTAGAAACGTCTCCCCCGATTACATCACTGGTGAAATCTGCAAACGTATGTGCTGGAAAACCACAATCTCGACCATCTGTTCTCGCGACACGAGACTACACTCGTCCTTGTCGCGCGAAGACTTAATTTCCGCGTCCCCGTACGGTTTTAAATTGCGCCAGCAATGGATTGGCGTCGTGCAACTGACAAGAAAGTAACAGAAGGATTTCGGGTGTTTGGAGTTGTGCAACTGAGCGATTGCTTTTCGCTTCAGAAGTATTTTGAAATAACAAGTAAAGTTATTGAACTTGCGACAGGCAAAGACTTCCTCTGCTTGATGTGTCCCAGCACACCCGTATTTTAGATGAGTTTGTCCATTCGCGATCACTGCGAACTTGCAGGTTTGTCGCTACGCAAGGCTGCGCAGTGCAACCGAAAGTGGTTCCTGATGAAATTGCGTCGAAAAGTAAAGGCGCGGTGGAAATAATTTCTGTTTCAGATAACGTGCATTGCCGTGAAGTTATGATCGTTACATCTTCATATTTTGCATTGTGCGCACGGTCGTGCCGCTGGCAGACCTTATGATCGGGATCGTGTTTGGTGCCCGTGTTCGTTGCACGACCTTTAAAAACCTAAAAAAAATTCGTGTCTTCTGAAAACCCAACTGTCTTTAGATTCAGATCACATGCAACTTAACAGTTCTGGCGCAGGTACAAAATGACTAAATATCGTAAACATTTGGGGGGACCTTACCTACGCCTATGGTCCAGACTCGTGCTCGGCGTTAATGGGTGGGTGCAAGGAAACGGTTTAGGCGCGGCGCTGCCAACGACTCGTCATCAATGCAGCATTCACCGCGAAAAATAGCCGCTCGGCCCGCGGCGCATGTACACGGAGATGGGCGCCGTAGATCGCACGTGACACTCCCTGAAGTAGTACAGAAGCCGAGTATAAACGAAACAGAATAGAATCCATTGAAATATTCGATCCTCCTCCAACAGCGTTTGTTTCGACGACTCAACCTTCTGTTTGTGCTTTTTTGTTTTCGAAGACCGACCTGCCGCTCTCGCAAACGGAAACCGCTTCGCTGGGCGACCTTTCTTCTGCGCGCAAGTATCGCGTCCTGATCGGGAACCGGGAATGGATGCGGAGAAACGGAATCGTTTTGCCCGCGAGCATCGACCAGGCGATGTCAGGTGCGCCGGTGACAATGATGGTTTGCTGCCAGAAAGAACTGAAACAGGCGACCAGTGTTTCTATGTGAAGGATGTTTTTCCAGCTGACATCGAGCGGTCATTAGGAACACGCGAAAGTTGTTGTCGTTGCTTTGAAAATGGTGGCTAATAGTGGCTTGTTTTTCGGCCGTCGACGAACCGTGAAGACGGCAGCGCATGGTTCTGGTGCATTTTACGTGAACACGAAGCTTTCCGGTAATAAGAAAGTGGTGCATTGGTTATCCCTTGCAGTTCCATCAGTGAATACCGAAATTTGATTGTGTTCACAAACTGGTGATGGAATAAGTTTTTTTTATCGAGAAAGAAAACCTACTCCAATGTTATTCGTTTGCGTGAGCTGCAAGAACAGTCGTACGTGTTGTGAAAATTTCGATTTCAATTAAATCACATTGAATTTGTCGAAAGTCAAGCTTTGGCGACATCCTGAACGTAACTTCCTTGTCTTGGCCTCAGATAACGAAAAATCTGGCTACACGGCCATTCTGGCCGCGATCGACGGCCATCTGGAGGGCATGTTGGCGATCGCGGACACGGTCAAGTCCGAAGCGGCCCTGGCGGTGCACACCCTGGAACGCATGGGCATTCGGGTCATTCTCTTGACCGGCGACAACAAGAAGACAGCTTGCGCCATCGCCAGACAGGTGAGGTCTTCTTGATGCAATTTTGGTTTGCACGCGACTTGTACTTGCTGCCATGATTCTCTCGCGACTTGTAAAAACGTCGTTCTTAGCCAAACAGAAGTACTGTTGCAGTACCGAAGACGTTTTAACAAGTCGCGCGCGAACCAAACCTTGTTTTCGGGCATAATTATTTGTTGCTGTTGTTCTTTCAGTTTTTTCCATTTTCTTTTATACTCGTACTGAGTAGACTTATCCGGCTAAAAAAGAAACTCTATCTCGGCAAAGAAAAAAATGCACTTCAACAAGCAGGCCTTTCTCCTAAAGGTTCGCGCCGGAAAAAGCAAGTGAACTCAACGGCGTCGGCAGACCCCGCGTTTTGTGCAACGTACCGGGTAGCCCCCCCCCCACGTTGGTAACACCTGTATATTTTCACCCCTCCTCCCAGGCCGGCATCAGGCAAGTGTACGCCGAGGTCCTGCCGTCGCACAAGGTCGGAAAAATACAACAGCTGCAGAAGGACGGCGAGAAAGTGGCCATGGTGGGCGATGGCGTCAACGATTCGCCGGCCCTGGCCCAGGCCGACGTGGGCATCGCGATCGGGACCGGGACCGACGTCGCCGTTGAAGCGGCGGATGTTGTACTGATCAGGGTGAGACGATCGGTCTGGCTTGCGGCATTTTTTAGTTCTTGTCGCATTTATTTTATAAACAAGTAGACTCGCTCATGTGTCGTGCAGTGATTGGTCGAAGTGGTGGATGATTTTCTTCTTATCGTAGTTTTGGGATAGTTTTCATCGAATTTTGAAGTGAGATTTGTTTACCTGGTACATGTGCTTTTGCAAAATTTTTTGATTTACAAAACCTTTGGGATAAAACCTTGTCGACTTTGAACGTGGAGGGCAACAATTAGATGCAATGCGGTCTCTGATTTTCGCACGCGCTAAGATACATTTTCCTGCTACGTATTTATTTCTACGCTGCTTGCTTCCTCGTCAAGAGGAAGCCGCATGGGTTATCGTTTAACTTTCGGAAAAAGTTTACGTAAGCTCTTTGATTCGCTTTTGTTTCACGTACGTAACATAGACAGATTGTTAAAAGTAGCTTTTCTCCAACAGAACAACTTTGCTCTTTTTTGATTAGCGTTTTGTTAAATAGACGACATTTTGATGTTTCGCATAATGAGGAAAACACTTCGTCCGGTTCTTTTTGAAAACGCTCCTGTGAAAAAGCATCGAGCGAAGTGGTTCGAAATGTCTTTTTAAAGCTTCAGGATACCGAATGCTTAAGGTTCTTGCTGTATGGCCCAAGTCCCACGACGAGCCTGTTACTTGGTTCAGAGAAACATGTTCCAACTCTGCTGATAAAGTTTTCACTGCATTCCTTACGACAGTGGTTCCCAAACTGTGGTACGTGAAGGCCTTCACGGTGGTACACGAATAGACCTATCTGTTTTTCTTCACAAAAAATATATTCACAGCTATAATTTTTACCTGTCGGGTTTTGTTAACAAATTCCTGAATTTTTGTGTGGCCTACTTCCCTTCTTGGTTTCTAAAAATGGCCATAATACTTTCTCACAGCCATTTTATTCATGTTGCATTTGTGTCAATTATGGTCCAAACCTTTGATCAAATGATATTTGGCACATTGACTTTTCCAAGAACAAGGTGGTACGTGTTGACAGTACGGGACCCACAAATGGTACACGACCAGAAAAAGTTAGGGAACCACTGCCTTACGAGCTTCGACATTTAACAAAAAATTGTTACTTGACGAACCTGTCAGTTGAATGTTACAACGCTAAACTGTTTTTTTTCCAGAATGACTTGCTGGACGTGGTGGCCGCCATCAATCTGTCCAAACACGTAATCCGTCGCATTCGCATCAACTTCGTTTTTGCCTGTGTCTACAACGTCGTCGGCATTCCCCTGGCCGCAGGGGCCTTCTACGTGTTGGGCGCCGTGTTGGAACCGTGGATGGGCTCAGCCGCAATGGCCGCCAGCTCCGTTTCAGTGGTCACATCTTCACTCTTTTTGAAGTTGTAAGTGACAAGCGCTCAAATGTTTAGCAAAGATAGAGCGTTGTTTTATCCCGTTGAGCACCGCTTGACAGTCCAAAGCTGTTTTTTTTGGTCATAAACCGAAATGTTTTTGAAATGACCGAAAAAAAATTGAGTCATTTCGGTCAAAATGTCTGAAAATACAGGCTAATGAACACTGTTCCGGCGAGTTTAAATACAACTGTGAGACAAGCGACCGAAATGGTTCTGCTGCAAATTCTGTTTAAATGACCTTAGACTGACTGCGTAGTATTTCACTTTGGGAATGTCGAGCGGAAACCGGACAAGGTCAAGGCCTGCGATTCCCTCCCTCCGCTTCTTTCACAAACGTTACAAGACACGATTTGCATTTTCCATTCGTTCTAGTGGTAACCGTCCTATACCTGTCTGCTGTAGTTTTAAAAAGACTGCAAACCTCGACGTCTCCGACCTCGACCTCAATGTCGAGGTCGTCGTGGTTGAAACTCCGCGTCGGTCCAGTCCGCTCGTTGACCACAAGCAGGATGTCGAGGCGCGGCACAGTGAGAAAGAACCGTTTTTCGCGCTTATGCGCGGCCTCCCATTCATCGATGACGAGATTGCTGACCGTCCAACATCCGGGGTAACTTCCGGTCGTAGCTGCCTGGGTTCTTGTGGGCACCGTGTTAGAGCTCGAGCTTGGCACGTAGATTAGATATGTCTCTAGTGTCACGGCCGTGCATTTGACTGCTAACGAACGTACCATCCATACGGCTTGGCCGACGTACGTTCAGGTCGAAACCTGACCAAGATGCTTTGGCTTGAACGCTGTTTGCGGGTTTGGTGGTAGACTAGGCAGTGTAGCTCATCGATTCGGCTGAGATCGTTTGTTCTTGTTGTTGGTTCGCTGCTATATAGTATTCCTGTGTCTTCTCTCTGATAAAGGGTCAGCTTCGGCGTGTTGTGTCTTTGCACTTGCCAAAATATATCACTGTCATACGCCGCATAAAATCGATCGTTTCAAGGTCCATATGGGCGGCAATAGCTCAGTGCTGGAGTGTCCACCTCCCAATTGGAAGGTTTGGTGTTCGAGCCACGGTCACTGAGCGTGTCGACGTAGCGCTGCGCAGCCAAGAGCGTTCACCTCAACCACTCCAACAAAAAGCATCATCCAGGCTTTGGCCTGCCGCCACTTGTTAAATAAAGCTGTCAAATAAAATAAAGCTGTCAAAATTAAATAAAGCTGTCAAAGATTTATTTAACTAGCAAAGCTGCCGCATTGCATGCGATACGAAAAAAAGATCCATATAAATTCGAAGCATGCAGTGAGTGTAGGTTTGTTTGCCCACTGCAAAGTTAATTGCTCACAGTCATATATTAAGCCAAAATCCACTGTAAGCTCATTTCTTTCTAACACCTAATGTGTTCTCAGTTGGCAAATTTTACCAGGGTAATCATTAAAAACGAACACTACGTGATCTTGCAAATATGTTTTGAATTGCAAAATATCGTACAAGTTCGAATTCATGCCGTAAACTTTACGCTTGATTTGCCGCCACTCTGCGAGACGTCGATCTGCAGTCACGTGCTTCCAGCGGCATTTTTCTAATCTCTTGCATTTTCATCCGTCATGCAATCCAAGCTGTACTTCTTCATATCATTCGAACTGCCATTTTCACCGTTTAACAACTAATGGTTTTAGGTGTACAAAAAACTGCCACTTCCGCCTGCTGATCTGCTGTTTTTCTGTTGACTTCACAAAAGAAACGCATTTAAGTGCTAAGTCTCTAGGTTTTAATTACATTTTTGCTTTACGTGTTTTGTGATTTTGCAAATATTTTTGTAGATCTGGGAAACTTTAATTCACAAAAATCAATTCTCTTTCCCGATTTTTGGTAATCCTGTTTTACGAAACAGAATCTTGTCTTTCTATTGACGAAGAACTAGAAGTAAATTGAGATGATTCAAAAACGAAGCTGCTTTAATTCAAAATCTGCTTGTAGCTTTGTGGATGTGATCCTTTATCTTCCAGATGCATATACCCACGTAGTGCAGGCAATTTAAACAAACGATACGATAAGATCAACAGATAAAATTATCAAAACGAACAACGAATCCCAATTATAAACTTGTGGCTGACATGAAAGGTGCAGCTTCTGCAATCTCGTTTATTAAATATTTGCCAAACCGTCTGGCCTCAACGACTGCTTGGAAGGCCGTGGTCAGTGTTGCCACTGGGGTCAGTCTCGTTAACAGCAGATTGTTGCCTTCTTCAACATCAGATGTTTTACGTTGCAGTTCCATATAAGGTAAATGCTTCTTTTACTAACGTAAAATGTTGAGAGGAAACGTGGAAAACAAAAACAAAAACAACCAATCAACATCACATTTGTCGCCAAAACATCAGACATCAGAAATTTCTCTCAAAACATCGTATCTGATGTTAAAACATCAGAAGTTGCAGCACTGGCTGTGGTGAATATTAGGTAATTCTGACTGTACGCTACGTTACGGCGACTTGAACGCATGGCGCCCGCAAACGTAAAATCGCCCCTGCGTAACAGGAGATCCAAAGAAATCACCGAGTGACGAGCCAAGCGCTTCAGAGCAGCAGCACTTGGGATTTATCGAATTAAAACTTCGTAGCGGTTTGTCGTCCGGGCAACAGCGTCCCGTGCGAGAATCCCCCACCCATGCACGTCATCGCCATGGGATATAACTGACCTGTATCGTTCCAAATCTTGACAGATTCAAGAAACCGCCTCCTGAAAGCTTCGAGCAGCCTCGCTACGTCAATCAAACCGACGTCCTCACCGACGACCAGGTCCAGGCGATATCGGGCGTCGAGGGCGCCGTCAAGCCGCGGTCGAGCGAGTTCGCGCGGCCGGCCGCGACCGCGCTCAAGAAGGTCCTCGAGTCGATCCACTCGCTCTCGATCGGCGACGAAAGCGGCTCGGGCAAGCGCTCGCTGAAAGGCAGCGGGAGCCACGGCAAAGACCAACAGCAGCGTTCGCTGCTACTCGACGACGAGGACGACCGCGAAGACATGCTGTAAGGGGAAGTCCCGCGACCGGAAGCGGTAGATGCATGCGCCTGCGCTGCAGCGACATCGTGTGCCTCGGATCTTCTTTGATCTGTTTTGATTTCGATTAACGAAACGACTAACGCAAATCGGGCTCGCAATGCTTTAGAAGAAACCTGCCGCGCTTGCCGGTTGTACTGTCTGATTGGGAGATGACGGATGGG
>JGI24158J21664_10000871_pt1 | contig 30953 bp, 21 predicted proteins | sample Ectturendosymbi3_FD_21664 | JGI IMG/M metagenome (IMG submission 21664)
TTACTGCTAGGGGGCGTAACGAGGTTAGATTGCGCCCGGGGCAAGAAGCAAGTTTGGCGCCCCCATTTTCGAACCTGAGGACTTCCGGAAGCAAATGTACTGCACTGAAGTTCTTGTGACATTGTTAGGATTTTTCGGCGCCCTCATAGTAATTTGGCACCCGGGGAATCGTGCCCTTTGCCCCCCCGTCGTTACGCCGCAGGTTACTGCGCGCAGCGACGCGCCTCAACAAATCATGGTACACAGCTCTAACCAGAGGCGCACGGGAACCTTGGGCTTCAGGCGGAGCAAAATTTTCAATTCGCCCGAATTTTCGCCACTTTGAGGAAACACGAATTGGAGAATTTTGCAGGGCGATGGTTCTCTTTCAGAAACTTGCCCAAAATATCGGCAAGTTTTTCCTGAAGTTTTTAAATCTTGTCCGAACGTCCCCCTCACTTCGTACGCCTATAGCTTTAACGCAGACACTTTGGCAAAATACTATCTATCTACAGCTTAGTGGATTGAATAATTGGTTTTAAGTGGTCATAACAATTTTTGCCCAACACTTGAATATTTGCAGTTCAAAATTGGTGGAATGACGGAGCCTTTTGCCCCCACCTGGCGACGNGTCAGCCAACAGTTACTGGTGGCTGTGTGGTTTTGAACCTTTTGTTGCAATTGCAAATCCGTAGACAANTTACGCTGGCCATGAAAAGACAAAGTTGGCATGGTTAGCGAAATCTGCAACCGACAGAAAAATTCTTAGCTGAGTGGTTGTTAGATCATTCCGCTTGCATCATATAAATTTGAGCAAAAAAGCAATCTTCTGGTGAAATCTTTAACTTTTTCACTGGTGACCGTGGTGTTGGTGAAGGTTCGTGGTTTTAAATTGGTGATAGATAGGCTGATTCTCCTCTGTGTTTTATGGCCTGGCTGGATAGAAGCAGATCCATCGCCAGATCAACAGCGTTGGGGGTGGCTTTGAGCTTTTTCTGGGGCTTCGTAATAGTATACAATGAATTGAAAAATGATTTCATGGTGAGACTAGAGCTTGACTTTGGAGGTATTGATTGTGAATTTGGGGGGCTCAGTCCGCTTGCTTCCTCTTCTGCTGAAAAGTGTCACAACTTTTTTTAATAACCTGGTCTAGTGGAATTGATTTTTTTTTCTTCACATCAGCAATCAAGTGTCGAAAAATGTGAAACGGTATTTAGAGACTTGATTGAAAATCTACCTTTGTAAGTGGCGTTAAATGTATTTCGGGCACTATGCGTTAAGGCCCAGTGGAAATCTATCATGCGATTATAAGATCGTTTTTTTACGATAGTTAACAAAGCTACCTGAAATTGGAGTAGTGTCTTCGCAAATGCCTTTCATTCACGTCTTGATTTTGCATTGTCGCTTCAGCAATAAATAAGTCTTTAATGTACATGTAAATGCACAAGCTTCGCTTGGAAACATGATCGTCATTTAGCTTTTCATTTGAGTCCTATCGTGGGACATGAGTTGCCACTTCCAGGCCTATGAAGAACCGTTCTGTTTCTAACCAGGTCGGGAAAGCGTTTCAGACACTGTTCTTCACTGATTTCACTGGGGCTAGCCAAAACAGTGACAAACGCTTGCGCGCAGCATGCTTTCATATATTTTAAATACATTTTGTAGATGTACGACATCTGTGTAACTTCTGAAAAACGAGGCCCACTGTTTGTTTCAAACGTTTTCTGAATTAATGATATAGAGCGCTTTCAAACTGTGGTTATTACTTGAAAAATAGCATAGTTCGACCAACAAAAATAGCATCTTTTTGATCTACAAAAGATAACCTGTTTTGTCGCAGACAACGTTTGGTATTTAAGCAAGTGAACACATTCTTGGCGGCCCCCTATTTGACTGCCCCCCAAACGCCTGGTCTGGAATCGCCACTGATAACTAGTAACTTTTCTAACTTTTCTTTGGTCACCACTCCGCTCCAACCATGACGAAATAGTGTGTCACGTTTCAATCCGATAAGCAAATTTGCAACTTGTGCTCCAACTGGATGTACGTTGCGAAACAGTATGTCAAGTTTTAATCCGATAAACAAATACGCCACCTGTGCACCAACCTGTCACTGACTGTGTTGCAAAAAGGCATGCCCAAACGTGTCGGTTTCAGATCCGATTATCAAATATTCATGTCACTGGCGCCAACCAAGATTTTGACATTAGAACGTCATCACTAAAGATGATGCAACATTTTGACCAAATATTCAAGTCACTGGAGCTAGCCACGGTTTTGTTCATTACCGTTGCAGTGTAGGATCAGATCTCACGCTTGACTGAATTGTAAAAAAGTCGGCAGAAGCGTGTGTGGTAAATGTATAGATCTGCCCAATGACATATGACACGTGTTATATGTCATTGATATAACGTGTTACATGTCGTTGATATAACGTGTTATATGTCATTGGTCTGCCTTTTTAATTAGTTTAAAGAGTAAAATGCAAAGTGCATGAATATTTGCATTAACTAATGTGGAAGAATTGAGGGTTCATTCGGTTACTTTTTCCGTGAGCAAGACTGATTTTGCTTGTAGGCTACTTTAACCCGTGCTGATAAACGTTTGATCACAAAGTAATACATGTTGTCCACTATAAAAAATGAAAAATGTTTGGTGCATGATTGCTTGCGTACTGTGTAACAGTTCTGTGTAAATGATATGTAATGAATATTGATAAGGCTCTGCTTGTAATTAGACTTCAAATATATTTTGCCGACAAACCCTTCGTATTTGTAGAAATATTTTTCACTTGTCTTAACCTTCTACGTTTTTTCAAACCTTTATCACTTTTCCATGGAAATAACAGATCATACCATCCACTACAAACGTTATTACCAATACTATTCCTTTGCGTTAATTAGAGATTTTCAGTAATGAACATCATGTATTCAGATAAAAAAGCTGTTTCACTTTTTCAAATGTATCAAACATAATGACAATTTTTTTGAATTACCTACCATTGGAAGGATGGGTCCTATTCAATACTGTCATTTGTAAAGTTTTCTTAAATAAATGTCATGTTTTGAGAAAAATTTGTTATGTCTAATGTTGTGGTGACAAATCAGATGCTGTCTGGGTTGTTGACTTGGTTGATGAAAGCACTGATGTCAGCAATCAGCATCAACCAAACCCTTACACTATTGTTAGATTTTTTGATGTTGAGCCAAAAACAACAACAAACATGGTAGATTGTTGTGTTAATTTGTAACTTTTATGTGAGTGGGTTTTATATTTAATTCTACTTCAAATTTCATACAGTTTGTGCAGGTGATAATGCCTACATGATAAGCAAAATGATAATCTGTAAGATCTTAGCATCATCTATTGAAAGAAATCCTTTCTCAGTACAGAATCAGACACTTAAGATCTTACAGAGTATATATTTCCGCTACAAAGTAAGCATCATCAGCTCTTATTCAAATAGAAGCTTTTATTCAAGTATTTAATCTTACTCTTATTCAAATAAAAGCTCTTATTCAATCTTAGCATCATATTCTAACCTGGAAATGTATTCCTTTTGTTAAACAGTGCAAGCTAAGCCCAAAAGATTTTGAAGTGTTTTGATCACTAGGTTTATATTTAGCCTACCATGGTGTGTACTGTTGCGATCGGAAATCCCGAGCGGGATGTGCGCAAAGCTTCCCACCGCGACGGCAAGCACCAATAGAGATCATGCGTCGCAATCTCTCCTCTTATTGCTTGCTCCCGCCACGAATATATATTTTTGTTCTTGGCGCGCATCCCGTTCGTGGTGAATCACACAATCAACGCAACGCCACCGGAGAGGTTGCAACAGTACTAAGATTACAATTATTTTTGCTGAAACTGTTAGCTTAGGAACATTTACTAATCAAGTGTTTCAATTCGTGAAAGGTCTAATGCAAGGCAATCAAAAGTTCATGCATCTGTGAAACATAGGCCTATAGAACAAAGTGGCTTAATTCACTTCATAATATTCATGGATTAAATATGCATGCACTTTCATCAATCACACAGAAAGTAAATGCAATTATAGATTTATTTGGAAGAGCACCGGCTAGGCTCGGAATTCTGAAGATTAGCTAGAGTTCTGGGACCAAGGTGGGTTGCCTGCAGCCTGCGGCTGCTGTACGACATGCTTATCCATCTTTGTCCAAATATTTCTTTGCGGAGAATAACTTTAAAAAACAGCTGCTTCTATTTGCAATAAAAGTTTGTTGGATTATTTACCACTGTTGATAGGCATGTTGCACGAAACTTTTTTATTTTTTACTGCCATCTAAGTCAAAAATTGAAGTTTGCCAATAGCTCAAAATGTAATAAAAAAGTTTGTCAGGCATTTCAAATGCTAGGAAGTAAGATAAGCTTCACAAAAAATCAAACAAAGCGTTGTTTATGATGCTAATAAAGATGCCAAGTTAATTGCAAACCACATGAATAATTTTTTTGCCCAAATGGCCACACGCAACAACAACAATAAATCATATTTAGGATAGTGGTTTTTGAAAATGCTTGGTAAAACTAATGAGCATTATTGTAACAACGTTTTCATGTCTACAACAATATTTCGATCCAGGCCCGTAACCAGGGGGGCGAAGGAGGGGCGAAGCCCCCCCATGAAATTTTTCGCCCACCCCGGAAAAATGTGTTATACATAGCTGAAAACTATTGGACATAGTTTAAAAAACTTTGAGCTCCTCTCAGAAAACTCTTCGCCACCCCTAGTGTCCCAAGCTGGTTACAGGTCTGTTTCGATCCTTTAGGCTTTCTTTTGACAAAACAATTTCAGTGCTCTTTTGTTGTTCAATTACCATTACTTGTGATATGGCCCATGAGTCTGAATCAAATAAGCAATAAACTACGACTTCTATTTTTTTCAATTTTTTTTCTCTCATTTAAAAAATAAGTTTCATAATGCACTATCATAAAAATGGTTATTTAAACACTCGAATTGATATGTTTAAAGAATCGTCACAAAATTTTGCTGGTTCATGTCCTGGATACATCCCCAGAAAATTATAGCTTGCAGCTTGTGTTCCATATACTAGATTTAAAACTTTTTCTGCCAGAACCTGTTTATACTTTTGATTGCCACCACTGCATATGCTGTAACTCTACCTTACGGTACAATACTGTAGCCTACAATGTGCTACCACCTAAGTTATATATGAGAAGCAGTGGTTAACAGTTATTTGACACATGTACAAAAAATGAAAACGCTTTCGATTGGATTGCACCTTAGTTGCTGAAAATCACGCATCAACTTACTACGCTAAATCATATAGGCTTCACCACTGATACAACTGTCCACATAAACCATTTGCTACATCGCACGCCTGTTTTTCGCTTCGAAAGTCACGCAAATCACATACTATGCTGACTCTGCTGTACGTGCTTACTGCGTTGGCCTTCACAACAAAGCACTCATCTGCGGGTTCATTACAATTCGTCGACGCGTGATTTGGAGTAGTTGTAAAGCCAATCACAGCTACTAGCCGCGTTGTTTCTAATCATGTGTAATATGACACTGGTCGGATTTTAGTCCGACAAGCACACCACGATTGCCTCACTTGAACATCATTTGGTGACCATGCAAACCCTACTATCAAAGCAAAACGTATTCACAGATGACAATTTGCTAACTCATTCTGCTCTTCTGCGTACCATATCTCCCTGACCGTTCATCCTGTTTCAACAAAACCAAACAAAAAATTACTCATTACGATTGCTTTAACCTAAAGTGCGAAACACTTTATAGTAACTGTTGCAGCTAGCATTCAGCTCTGTGTGGCTAGTTGTCAGCAACATCAACCACCCACAGCGTAAAGATTAGTGGAAATATTCATCCATGCAACGTTTTATCGAAAGCTTTGTTCAGAGCTTCAACATCACCACTACCCAATCTTTAGACAACTGTATTTACAAAAAGCCACTCTAAAAGTTTAGTAGTCACCTCTTTTGCATCACTTTGCCTTCGCACACACCCACTTCTAACCTTTATCATGCTCTCGAAGTGTAACTTGATTCTTTTTCGTTTTTTCTAAATCATTTGGGTAAGCAAAACGCACGACAGTTAAAAATGCGTTAGTTACGACCGGTAAGTTTTCCATGAACTTTGTTCCAAACAATCTGAATGTGCAAAACGTTCAACTCTATTCCATTTCACTCATATGTCCTAGCAGAATCAATTTAACACAAACGAATAATTTCACTGTAAAATCTGTCGAATCAATTTAACACAAACCCCCGAATTGGGAAGGCCCACGCTGTCACAGGGGCCCCAAATTCAGTTCAGTCACCACTTAGACCCCAAACTAAGCTTCGACCCCCAAATTGAAATATGAAGCACTAGAAATCAGTGAAGTTGTGGGGGTCTTTGAAAGAAAAGTACTTATACATTACAGTTGCTTTGGGCTCCTTTGAAAGCAAAGTATTACACATTACAACTGCTGTTGGGCACCCCTTTGAAAGCAAATTAGCCTACTTCCACATTGCAGTTGCTGCTGGGCCCCTTTGAAAGCAAAGTACTCTACACATTGCAGTTGCTTTTGGGGGTCCCTGTTGAAAGCGTAGTGAGGCTGCGTACACGTTACATTTGCTATCGTGGGCCTCTTTGAAAGCGTAGGACTTACACATTACAGTTGCTATTGTGGTCCCTTTGAAAGCAGAGTACTTACACAATGCAATTGCTGTTGGGCGCCCTTGTAAAGCAGAGTACCTGCACATTACAGTTGTTATTGGGGGCCCTTTGAAAAGCAGAGTAACCTACTTTCACATTGCAGCTCCTCTTTGGAACCCCTTTGAGGGCAGAATACTGATTTGTGATGTGGTTCGGAAAATATTATGAGGGGATAATAAATTTTTCACCGAAACTGAGGAATATTTACGAGCGAAATACCTTGAGGGGAGCCCCTGAATATGAGGTCCGAGGCCCATAATACAGACAGTTCATCTTCTTTCACAACAAAGTGTTCGCGAAATTGATCTTTTTATATCTGATGACAAGTCTTCTATTCTTTGTGAAATGGTATTAGACAATGGAACTCGTCGAACTTTTTCGGCGCCAGCAGTTCCAAGCATTCAACAACAAAGTCTAATGCTGGTGTAGTAACTGATACTGCGCCAGTATGTGCATTTTATGTTTAGCCAACAGGTGAGCCACTTGGTAGCTTGCAATCAATTCTTTTTCCAGCAGTTTGAGGTAGCTATCCAATTTCTTTGCCTGTTTATGAGACATCAGCAGTGTTGGATGATTGGTCTTCAGGTGTCTGCTGAGCTTACTTGCAACAAGCGACTCGTTACATAAGGCCGTATTGCAGATAATGCAGAACGGTTGTTGGTGATCCTCAGGTCCCGAAGCAATAAACCCGCACTGAATGTAATCTTTATATTTGTGCTTTCACCGTTGGCGAACAGTCTCTTTCTGTTTGTATGTGCTAGCTTTTTCATAATATTTTTCCATGTTTGAATTTAAAATTTCAATTTAATGTCATGTAACTGAGTCCTGAATAAATAAACAAAGAGTTTAACGCACTTCAATAACTAAACATTTTTATACAGCTTATCATTACATCATTTTAATCAGACTAAATACGATTGCTTTGTGTTAGCCTAGCTCAGTGTTGAAGTCAACATGGTGAAAGTGGGACGTCTTGTTCCATAATACATTTCCACAGTTAATTGAGTTAAGGGTAGAACCTTATCTTTAATTTGAGTTAATTGTGTAGTTAGAAGATTCTATTTAGCAACCACTGCTAAGTTGTCCCAAAACAGAGTACCGGTAGTGCAGTTAGTGGATTATGGATTTTAACTGTAGCGTCCAGGTAGGCCCTAATCCATATTTGTTAACATTTATAGGCGATTTGAGATACAAAATGTTATTAATCTAAACATGTGCCATGCACCAGGAGATTAACAAGTCCATACATCAGCAAGGTTTATGCATTCGTATTTCGGCCAGTAAAAAGCCAATCCGCACGCTTTGTAAGCATATTTCTCTTAAGCTCATGGTAAAGTTCATAAATTTGCTCTAATGAAAGAAAACGTTCATCGCGACGCGTATGCTTTGACCAACCTCATGTTTGCTGCTTCTGTAATAAAGTTTTCATAATTGAACGATATGACTGATTCTGATTTCCTGCAATTTTTTTTTACATTTGCATTTCATTTACATCTGTAAATAATCGCCGTCAATTGAATGACAATGATTTACGATCCAATTCCTTTTGGTAAGCTCGCTTGAAAAATTTTAGTTGGAAACTACGAGCCTATTACGGGTATTTGCGTGAAAATATTTATGTTTAATTTGCGCAATCTGCAAATGCTGTTCGTGTTGTAAATTAAATATAAATTTTCAGAATGTCTAGCCCTCCTGCACAAACGCGGGGGTTTTCTGGCGACTGTCCTGCCCAGGCCTGCAGACACGGGGAAGATTCAGGGGCGGTTAACCCCAAATTTTTGTGCTCCCCAAATTTGGTTGTGCTCAGAAAAATTTGTTTTAAACATGTGATAAATTTCGTGCTAAAAATGTATTTTGCTCCCCCAAACCTTATAACCTGTGCACGGGCCTGTTTCTGCCAAAATTGTGTCTGCAATTAGGATATTTTGAGGGCCATTCGGCCTCGAGATGTAGCATAACGTCGAAAACCTTTTAATAAATCACCATCAAGGGGGGGACAGAGTTGGGCGAGGGGCCCCAGCCCAATGCAGTTGCATCGGTTAGCCAGCCCTGCTTCTGAAGATTGGATAGTGGTGATGTTAAAATTCTGAACAGAGCATAGGAGAAAAACTTTGTAAAGAAAAATCTTTCCACTAATCTTTACATCGCCGGTTATTGATGTCACTGACAGGTGGCTGAACGCTCGCTGCAGCAGTTATGGGGGTTACTGTTTTCGCAAAACGATGCACAGTGCGTTGGTGATTCCTTTCATAATTTTTTATTAAGACCTATGACATTGCTCACAGTTTTTGAAAAGTTGCTTCAATACAGAGAGCTTGTGTAAGAGCGGTGCGGTTTAAAGTTGTCAACATGCGTTATTGCAAATAGTTTGAAAACAGTGGTTGCACCGACACGCAATTAACAAAACTGTAAAATACACTTCCGGCAGATTTTACAGTGAAAGTTTTCGTCTGTGTTAAATTGATTCTGCTTGGATATGAGTGAAATGGAATAACGTTTAACGTTTTGCACATCCGGATTGTTTGGAACGAAAGTTCACGTAGAACTTACTGGTCGTGACTAACGCATTTTTTAACTGTCGTGTGTTTTGCTTACCCAAATGATTTAGAAAAAACGAAAAAGAATCAAGTTACACTTCGAGAGCATAGGTTAGAAGTGTGTGTGCGAAGGAAGAGTGATGCAAAAGAGGTGACTGCTAAACCTTTTAGAGTGGATTTTTGTAAACACAGTTTTCTGAAGATTTGATAGCGATGATGTTAAAATTCTGAGCAAAGCGTTTGAGAAAAACCTTGCACAGATGAACCTTTCCACTAATCTTTACGCTGCGGGTGGTTGATGTTGCTGACAACAAGCAAAACAGAGCAGAATGCTAGCTGCGACAGTTACTATAAAGTGTTTCGTACTTTAGCTTAAAAATGAAGGTGAAATGCAAACAATTGCAAGAATAAGGCGAAAAGACAGCAGCGTTTTTCAAAATAGATCATGCACTGCAACGGTGATGAACAAAACCGTGGCTGGTCCCAGTGACGTGAATATTTGGTCAAAATGTTGCATCATCTTCTGTTATGATGTTCTAATGTCGAAATCTTGGTTGGCGCCAGCGACCGGATTTAAAACTGACACATTAGGACATGCCTTTTTGCAACACAGTTAGTGACAGGTTGGTGCACAGGTGGCGTATTTGTTTATTGGATTGAAAAATGACATACCTTTTCGCTGCCCACATCCAGTTGGAGCACAAGTTGCAAATTTGCTTATCGGATTAAAAGGTGACACACCACTTCGCCATGGTTGGAGCGGAGTAGTGACCAAAGAAAAGTTAGAAAAGTTGCAAGTTTTCTCTAAAATATCAAAATTAATCAAAAACATGAAGGTATTATCGTAACGTAAAAATATGAAAAATATTACCATAACACGAAACTGATCAATAACATGTTGAAATATTGAAAAAGCAGAAAACACTTAAAAACACAAAATTATCAAAAACATGAAAAAATCAAAATATATCAAAAATCAGGGTTAGAGTAAGGGTTAGATCAAAAATATCACAAATTAGCGTTAGCATGAAAATATTATGATGAGCATGAAAAAAACTTGAGTTAGCATTAAAATGTTACGGTTAAAGTTAGCATGAAAAAATTAGGGTTAACATTAAAATATTAGGGTTACCATGGAAAAATTAGGGTTAGCAAGAAAAAAATTAGGAATAGGTTTAGCATGGAAAAATTAGGGTTAGGATTAGCATGGAAAAATTAGGGTTAGCATAAAAAATTTAGGGTTAGCATGAAAAATTTAGGGTTAGGATTGGCATGGAGAAAATCAGTGTGAGGGATGGCTGCTCTCGCTGCTCCGGCTCCAAACTCCAGATAATTTTGGTCCTGACCGCCTTCTATTACTATTCTTTTTTAGCACTACACCCCTGTGTGAGGGTAATATTTTTTTGGAACTACGCAACATTTTGAAGTTTTGTTGCGTGTGTGACCATTCCTACCTTACTGCATGCAGATGGTTCATAATTGTTTTGTCACAGAGGTGTTTGTGTGAGGGCATTGGTGAAAGGCACAGCAACACAACAAGCTTGAGATTAAAATAAGCTTTCCTTGTCGACATGATGAGGCACTCAGAAAAATTTTGAGTTGATATCTAAAATCTGAAACTTCTTGTAACTCGGAAACCTTTTGAAAAATAATCCGGGACGGATACCCCACCCGTTGTTCTAACCCATATATCCCGAGTCTTTTTGAGGGTGGAATTCACTTATTCTTGATTTTTTGGCTTTCGGTTAATGCATGGGTAGTGCTTGACAAGATGGACATATTCGGCCACTCGCTCTTAACTTCCATTTCTTAATACTAAATATAAACGTTGTTCTAATATTTCACTTTGATTCAGCAATGTATATACAGTCTTCTATTTCTGTAGTGCAGGTAAGCATATAATCGGAGGAATTTCGCTAAACAAAAAAGCTGTGCTTATTGATTGTTTAATTACACTTCGGAAAAAAAACAGATTGAATGAGCATGTTTATGTCCTTGCATCTACTGCAAAAATCCGTCAAAATATTTTTTAGATGCAATGAAAGATAAGTATTATTTTGCAACAAATGCCCTTAAATGGAAAAATTTTGTCACAAGAAAAAAATTAAACACCCCTTTCAAAATTTTCCTATAAAAGTTGAACTTCCAGAACAGTCAAAAAACAAGTTGTTAAAATATTTGGGAAAAGCAGCGACACCTGTTGGTTTGCTGCAGTCGTCGCGGAGCAGATTCCCCATCAAGCATAGGCATTAGGCACATGACCTGGTAAGAGCGAAACACCGAGCGACAGCCGAAGCAATACTGAGCATGAAATCGTTGAAATACAATAACGGACCGGACATTTTTTGAGCAAATAAGACAGTGCGTCATTTTACAGTGCCTGCAGAGGTTTCAGCGCCACTAGGACTATGGAGCACTGCATATGTTAGCTGTTCAAATGCAGCATAGTAGATTTCGACCAGCACAGGAGGACCAGATCTTGGGTCATACTCTTGGTCGATGCTACACAGGTATTTGAAGCAAGTCCAAAGCATCGCAAAGTTATGAAAGCGGAGCCCAGATGGCTTATTTCTCGGAAGTTTGCAGTAAACCTGGAGAAGTAAATTATTGTCTTCTCCTTGCATTTAGATTTTTTATATACTTTCCACCAATTACTCTTCTATAATAAGACAAAAACACACCTGTTATAATAAGACAAAAACACACCTGTTTCTTCATAGTCACCCACTTGATACGTCCAATAAATTCCTTGTATGCCAGTGTTCCGATTTGAAATTCCAGACTTTTGAATTCGTTTACACTACGCAGGTAACCGACATGATGCTTTGGCATGTTCCGAAAACAACGCATTTGTCGAGACTACACGACAAAGCTTTCCTTAAATACTATACCAAATCACGTTTCTTGAAATCCAGCCAAGGGAAGTTGAATTTGTTTTTCGCTGCACCTGCCATGTTGGCTTCAGGTAACAATATGTTTTCCAATTTAAGACAGATTGCACAAAGCAGCAATTATGTCTTTGCGCTTGAGAAGCTACTGAAAGGATTCGTCGGACGAAATCAACTTGGAAATCAATTCCGAAAATCTAACGTTTTCTGGTGTTGCAGCAAGAGACTTCATGAACAAGATTTCTGCCTCTGCACCTCAATTAATAAGAGCTATTCCAACCTGGAACAAGTACAAATATGATCGTGGTACAAACTCGACGGAAATTACGGATGGAGGCAATGACATGTATGATGGAGGAAACAAGGTGAAGCGCCTGAAATTTTGTTAAAGTTTAAAGGTTGTCTTTGCAATGTTTCCTACGCCAACGTTTTGCGGTGAAAAATTCGAAGAATATGCGACAACTTGAAAAAATTTTACCATTTCAAAGAAGGAGACAGTTTTTTGTAAAATGATTTTGGGGTTTCCAAAACAACACCGTGTCACATACTTAGAATAAGTTAAGATTAAAACTTGATATTGTCGAATAAAAGCTTGCATTGAAAGCGTGTTTGTGACGGATATCGATGNAAAATATGCAAAAAGTGTACTGAGGCGAGTGTTTGTTAAACATTAAATTCTGAAACACAGCGCCTCAAAACTGGCAACATCACGCGGCACAAAAATAACGAAATTTATATGCAGTTAAGACCTTTGTAATAAACGAAAATATCAATTTCGACAAATTCATTCGATGATCTGATGTTTAAATACAATGAACTTTTATGCGAAATACTCTTTAATTTACTGGGAGGAAATGTTTTCCCCCAAATTCGTCCTTGTTGTTAGTGATTGGATTGCATGTAATTATGTCCAGCAGTTGAAAAACTTCATAAACACTGAGATACGCCCATACATATTTAACTGAATATCGGAAACATACGCTTCCTATCAATTGTAAAAGCATGGATTGTCATAAACAAAACATCTCTGTGGAAATCTTTTGTGTTGCATATAAATACGCGTAAGTAAGATAATAAGCTTTGTTTCGTCAAATTTTCTCTGCAAATGCGAACCTAATACAGTAAAATAAAATGACAACTTTCTACACACAACTTAAAAATCAGGGTGATGACAGTTTGTAAAAAATGCTCGTCGGTTTGTAAAAAAAAATCGATAACCATGATGTGGCTCCGGTTTTATGGTTGACTGAGGACGGATTTTGATTCAACTCCCAGCTTTTGATTTTTCGCATTGATCAGCATTTACCCGGATTCAATTGACCACGTTATTGCAAGATTTGAGATGCTACATAATAAAAAATCTGAAGAGTGTTTCTTCTTATCGCTTGAATATAAAGCAAAATGAAGGAGCTATTTTGCGTTTTTGAAAAAATTTGATGCATTTAGTTATTTAGTTACCGGTACGAACGAACTAGACCTATAGTTCTTAACGCGCTCTATAATTATTTGTGCATAATTTTTTGATAAACATATATATGATCTATCATCATCAGCTGTCTAAAAAATGTGAAAAAGCATGATTACATGGCCTTTCGTAGTTTTTTAACACATTACAAAAAAGGCTGTTCCACGTAACATGAATAACTGCTTCTTTTCCCATGACACTACAAGCGCAAGCATGACTTTCTCGTGGTCTCGTTTTAACATACAGTAGATGAGCTTTCAGTAGCCTGTCAGTGTCCATTGCGAGGAAAGTAAAATAACTTTATAAGCTGCAAATAGAATAAGAGGTACCTTTCCACGGCAGTCGACTGTACAAGAAATACTTGTCGCTTTATTGTGTTGCAATGTATCATGTCTGACAATTTTGGAACAGGTACTCACAATCATGCATAAAAAACTGCGTATCAGGGTCGCAACCACTTGAAATTTTCTTTGCGCATAATCATTGCAACTTGTTGTTGTACCTAGCAACGAAAAATTTATTGGAGTTTTCAAATTGTTTTTTGAAAATGTTTGGGAGGCAAATGACCAGTTTGTTACCCCTGCTTGCGGGTCTGCTTATTATGGTCTATAATAGGGTGGCCACACTTTTTAACCCGAGGGCCGAATTCGCGACTGCCTGGTCACTGGAGCATGGGTGACGGAACCTTTTTTAAAAGCGGAAGGGCAAAAAAGTGCCTGTAAAAAAACTATAAAAAAATTTTGTGGTTTGAATTGGCAACTGTGACGTCACAAGCATTGAAATATGACGCCATTACTTCATACACCGTATGAAGGTCTAAATTACACTATTTTAGACAAACTAACACCATTATTAAAATGTATCGCTGAACTACCTGAAATTCAAATAGGCTATTACAGGGGCGACCCAGGTCAACAGCGTCACTTGGGCTCATCATACGATTTATTCTGACTGAATAAAATCGTTCGACGCTTGCGTCACTGAAATTTTCATTTGCTTTCATTCTGGCTGGCCTTATTGTTGCTCTGTGATGTTAGTTACGTGATAATGAGAAGTTCTTATGATTACTCTCCACTGTTGAGAAACGTACGTCACAGAGCAGTGATAACGCCAGTAAGTCCTCTGCTTACTAGGCTCATTCGTATTAGTCCGAGTTGCTGGACAATTAATCGCTCGTTTGAAATTATTCTCAATAATTGGAAACATCCATTGGATTGGATTTCAAATTCAATGTTCTATACAAATTCATTGCTTCAAAAACATACAGTCCGATATAAATTATATTTTAAAAAATACATAATTACATAGAGTAGCTCTGGCTCTGATGGATGAACCCGAGTAATGCGCGAGCGAACGAAGTCAATAGAACGCCTACTGCGAACGATATTGCTTTATTCAGGTCACCTGCAACATGAACGCGAAAGGCCTGACATGGAACGAAAATATATGAACAGTGACAAGGTCCAAAGAAAAGAGACCGAATTAACAACTTAGGAAGTGGGACCGTGGGTGTTGTCACAAACATACAAAGCAAGCAAGCGTGCGTTCTCCGATATGAATCGTAATCGAAGACTCTGGCTAAACCTGAGGAGCCCGAGTGCCGGAATCGCCATTGGACTGTTAGAAAAACCAAGAACACAGCTAAATCAGGCAAAACTGACACATCATTGATACCTGTCTTAAACACATTCAAAATCACAACTTTTTCACACCTTGAACACTGACGTAACATGACTGAATACTCATTCCACGACTGCATTAAATACCGGAATGCAGAGACAAGACAAAGCATATGCGGCAAGTAGCGAGTTGTCTGCTGTAAGGATGCCAATTGTGTTACCAATGCAGAAATAAATATAGCTGTTTAGTATTGCCGATAAAAAAACAAAAACACAATTGAAATTGACTTGTCAAATATTTCATTTTGCGTATAAGGTTCAGCAAAATTTCATTATTTAGAATGGTGTTAAAATGCTCGAAATTCACCAATTTTTTGATGGCGTGGCACGAACATTTTCCTACACACAAGCATGGGTGTCGGAAGGGGGGCAGGAATTTGAAAATTTCAGCAAAAAAGGCTGTTATTTTTGTTTCGAGTGGTGAAAACCAATGTTCGCCACTTTTGGTCCCCCCCTACAAAAACCTTTGGAAGAATCCGCTAGTGCCTCCCTGGTAAAAATCTTTCCGATGCACCAAAGCATGTAAAATTACACCATTTTTTGTAAAACAATTGTGTCGTACAGTAGGCCTGTTACACCAACTGGCAACACTGTTAAACAACAACAATGCAATAAGCAAGCCATAGCAGAATGACAAACCGTGTACGGTGTATTCAGCGAAACATTACGAAATCCTGTCAAATTGCAAACAACATATTACAAATAATATTAAACAAAATACTGCCAAAATTCTGCAACAATTCTTTCATTAAACGATTTACTTTAACAATGGACCAAAACTAATTGTGTTACTTAAACTATTTAGGCAAAATTCGAATTCAAAAGTGAGGAGGCCTAGGCCCATGCGGCCCCCGCGGTTCCGCCACCCATGCACTGTAGGGCTGGATACAATGCGACATACGTGATATGTGCAAAAATAGGTTGTTTAGAATATATTGTAGTACAATACCAACAATAAAATCACAATTTTGTTTGAACATTTATAGCGCTGCTAGCAGCTAAGTGTTGACTTGTCTGCCGTGTGCGATCGCAGCTCCTACTGGTTGTCGTCCTCTTTCACAAGAGACTGCAGGCGATTTAACGACCCACGATGATATCGTAGCCAAGGGGGCCATTCCCCCCAAAAAATTTTAGCATATCCAGCAAGCTCGTAACCAAGGGGAAGCAGGGGCGGCGAAGCCCCCCGAGAAAATTTTTCGTCCTCCTTGGAAAAATGCATTGGACATAGTTTGAAACTATTGGACACAGTTCAAAAAATTTGAGCACCTCTCAGGAAACTCTTCGCCCCTCCTGGTGTCCCAAGCTGGTTACGGGCCTGATATCCAGTCATTTTGTGCTTTGAGAATTGGCGTTCCAAACAAAAATAATGTTGCTCACCTAAAGTCAAACATTTTGTCCCCCCAAATTTTTCCCCCTCAAAACATTTTGGGCTGGCTACGCCACTATGTGGTTGCACAGTGCACACAGTCGCCAACGTAGTGCTTAAAAAAAAGTGCAAGGTATTTTGCGGGCCGGATTAAACTGGTCGGCGGTTCGAATGCGGCCCGCGGGCTGTAGTTTGGCCGCCCTTAGTTTATAAGAACGTCAATCAATTTTTGTATTACATTCCCAAAAATGAAGATTTGGCCGCATCTGTTATCAATTTCCTCAAAACCCTTGATGTTGTGATTAAACCAATGCATTGGCCTTTGTTCAACTGTGTGCATCTTCAACTGAAGCTTAACCCAGTCACTACCCATTAACAATAATTTTTAAAGTTTTCATTCTTTGCTCATTAGTGGCCCTTTTGCGTGATGAGAGACTGCGTAAGGCCCTGGAGCGTTTTTAGCCTTTTCCATTGCTGCTTGAGTGCGTGATACTGAAGTATCCGTTATGCTCTTACTACTTGCAAGTACTACTCACTACCAACCTAAGGGGTATGGAACTTGAGTCTGATGTAAAAAGTTAAAAGAAGTAATACAAAATATCACATCGCATCTGGAAACCATACAACCACAAAACGTGGCAAGAAAAGTGTGTGTAAAAAACTCCTGACCATCTTTGAAGCACCCTGTGCTAACCATTTTTATAAACTAACCGTTGTAATTTATATGTAGCCTACAACAACGGTGAGCTGAGGCATTCTATGAAATATGCTATACCAGTGGTTCCCAACCGGGGTGTCGCGGCACCCTAGGGTGCCATTTACAATGCGCAGGGGTGCCGCGGGCTAATTCGTTTATCAATATATCATTGAAAGGACATTTTCAAAATGTCGTCAAACCTCTAACCAAATTGCTATGGGTTCGCCACTATAGGTGCCGCAAATTGTATTTATCTTTTGTAGGGTGCCGCAAGCCTAAAAAGGTTGGGAACCACTACATACTGCAGAGATTTTAGGTAAGATATACTCATATTTGTAAGAGCTAGTTTTTGATATTTTATCTTCTGCCAGTGAAAACCAAGAAATGTCAAGTGTCTGAGGTTTTTCTGTTGAGTGAAATCATTGCGACCCATAAAAGCACATAACCAGGTTCTGATAATAATGTGTTAGAAGATACTGATCATGGGTTGAGCACTGTTGCACCAACAAAATCTTGCAAACCTACCCAAAAGTTTTATTGAAAGAAATGTTAACGAAGAATTTAAGCTTGAGATTTTGCCACATAACGAAGTCTCTCAACGATTGCTGGGCTCTGTGATTGTGCATCTCGAAGATGGTGCGGCTAACAACTGAAATATCATTGAAACGCATTCCACATGCGTGGGTATGTTTTGAGAAGGATGCTTTTATATAACTGCGGAGTAAAAACTTTTCTGATCTTTTTCACAGGTCAGATTCAAAGTAGCCAGTGGTCAGTGGTCAAGCTACATTCGATATGGTGAAACGTATGAAAGGTTAGTTTTATGGTTCACTAACAGCTAAATTCGACAGATAAGTGATTAACGGTTTTAATGCATTTCAGTGTTGATCTGGGGTACTCAGTTACCAGTTTAGCAATGCAACCATTCGCAACACTTGTTTGGTTGGACAATTCTCAAGGCAAGATAAGTGAATTCACGCTGCGGGTATGAGCAAGGCTTTTTATTTTCTGTTCACGAAGCATTTTTTCACATTACAAGCAACCTTTTCGTAATCAGCGAAATAATACTGAAAAAAATTAAGTGTATAAGAACAATGAAAATATGAAGTTATTGTTTGATAATCGTAAAAGTTTTCATTCTTCTTCATCTACCTTACGTATGCAGAGCTACTCTATAAATTGGTCAATTTAATTTTCTATTAAATTATAAAATTGATGAATATTGGCACTTAACCAGCCCAACACTTGCTTGCTCTTTCCAACGGTTGCACGTAAAAATAAGCAAAAGAACCAGCATAAGCAGATTGAAGCAACTAAGATTATATCTGCAATCGGTTTCTGAATTTGCGACGAGTACCTCTTGGGTAGCAACGAATTGCAATGCTGTAAAGGTATGTCCAGTTTTTATCCTGTCATCTACAGTGCTTAGTATTGGGCAGTGAAGACAAATCTGCGCCATCTTGTGTCAATGCAAAAAAGAGATGCAACAAAGATTGAAGCACCACATTAAGAAATGAATGCTTTTTGGCACAATGAATCGAACCCTCCTTATGTTGTTTACAAAGTTGTGTGTTCGTTGTTTCGAGAAAGCAAGTTACAAACATTAAAAATTTGCATATTGAGAGACTTGGGTGTTGGAAAGATGTTTTCAAGGAGGGCCAATAGTGCATATTTCTAGGGAATGGCCCAAATAATTTTTCCAGGAGGGGGGCAGCAGTGGTGAAATTTCATTTCACCAACACCGAAACTAAGAGGACAACATTTTTCTACTAAAATCCAAGAGCGAAATATAACATTTCAAAATCCAGGGAGGAAAGGTCCCCTGCCATTTCTTTCCGACAACTATGGTAATGGAGGGTGTGATGACGACTGTCGGGTATCAACAAACTAACAGTTGAAAAGTTTCACGGTCAAAAGAAACTGTTGTAAAAACAAGGTATCATCTAATCTTGGAGCTGATGGAGGAGGCAATTTCACTGTTGGCAGTGGGGAGCATGTGCAAGGAGAACTAACAGTAAAGTACTCCTACTATCAAGTATATGGCGCTGGAGATCCAAGCATATGCGAAGTGTACTTTGCAATCAGCAACAGAAAGGTAACTAATCGAATGATTTACGGCATCTTTGCCGAAAAATCTTTTTTACTTCGCTAAGTGAAAGTATTACGAGCAGTGATTTTTGTTTAGTGCAGCAGTGAATCAATTTGTGTGATGTTTGTTGTTTGGCGTGGTGATTAAATACAAATGAATGTCTCAATAGCAACTTGAACTAGTTACTAACACGTAATAGCCTTACACTTTTGCATGAGCAAAAGAATCAAAGCTTCCCCATGAAAGTGCTTTGTGACAAGCAAGTTTGCCAGGCTGGTCTTTTTTCGGGCGAGTTTCAGAAATCTGGCTTCGTTTCAAGTTGTCTGGCATAAGACATTTTAGTTGGCCTTTTAACGCTGAAAAAGTTTCACTTGAAGAAAAATATTACGATTCCATTTTGTCGGCAACAGACTTGCAAAATGTTTGTAATGAATACTATATTAGATCGACGCCTGCATTCTGGTGTTGGCAGTGGCATATAGGATATGGCAGTCATGGCTCCAAGGGCAGATCCAGCCAGTAGATCTGAGAGGCTACTTCAGTAATATGTGGGAGTCAAGTCTCATTGCGGGTTCTCTACTGCAGAGTTGTAAACGGGCCTCATTTTGAAGCCCGAACGCGGCCCGAACCCGACATTCGTTTTTGAAACCCGATTTAAGCCCGAAAGGCACATTTGTCGAGTAAGTCAAGATATGCGCAACTGCACGGTATCAAAAAACGTAGTGGACGGGTTCAGCTGCAGGTGCACGGTTTTATCATACCCAAAATAGCAAACACCTTGACCAAACAGTCCCGGCGCCACGGGGGGCTTTTGAGGAATCAATCTTCCAAACAACACTCCAAGCCCACCCAAAACTGAATTAGAAGGCATATATATCGGTGAAGTTTGTCAAGCCCAGATACTTCGAAACTTGGATATTCATAAGTGCAGTCAGAATCCTTGTAGAGGTATGAAGGCACACCTTGGCAGGACGATTCCTCGAAAACCTTACTTCACTTGTTTCAAAACAGTGACCTTTCGTGCAGTATACAACACAGGGTAAAATATCAGATAGAAGTAGTTTCAACAATCTTTCGCGGTCGCTGGAAACTTGCAAAAAGCTAAAATCATTTCATCTAATCTAAAATTTATAAAAAATATCAGAATCACTGACCACGACAAATCCTATTTCAACATCAACTTAGTTGCGTGTATAACATCTAACATGAAAAGCTCTTCACACCAAACGTGACAAACGTCACTTTTTTTTAAACCTCTGCAAATACAAAACCTAAAGAAAAAAATGTGGGTGGACCCAGCACATAATATCCCCACCGTCTGCAAAAGTGAAGGGGACACGACCCTCGTGTCCCCCACCAAATTGCGCCCATGGTTGTACGTTCCAGTCTTGCGTAGAGTTACAGGAGCTTTTTCGGTCCAGTGGTTTGGCTGCAGAACGTTTAAACGTGGTTTTGCTCTTGCACATGCATGCAACTAATTGTATCATCCAAATTAAATGTGATCCATTTTTTATAAAGTTTTCGTTTGAAGTTGCAATATGTTGTGTGATTTTTTTTAACATTTTTAATTTGGTCAGCCAATATTATGTATAAATTATAATAACGTTATTATTTGAATGTTTCGATATTTTTTATATTGTCATAAAAATACATCAACACAGAAGTATGTTATGGTCTATATCAGCGATCCTAAATTTCGGATGCTGGGCCGAATTCACAATCATATCAGCNCCCGCGCGCCGGACTAGTTTCTTTATTGAAAAAAAATCAAGAGGCATAGCATTAGTCACGTTCGTGCATTGATATTTATTTTCATTGTTCGTATTATGTTGTCAATGTGACTTACGAAACTGCTTCTTTTGTTTCATATTGGTTGTAAAATTCGGTTGCCTGCTTGATGCTGCAATACGGAGAATATCGTGCAAATGTGCGTCTGAAATTCTGTTTCCGCGCTTGCACTTACAATATTTCATCTTAGAAAAGAATTGTTCGCAGTGATAAGTACTTCCAAACAAGCAACTAAATTTTTGAACACGTTTTGAAGTCTTGTTGTTGGTAGACACTCTTTGTAAAAAGTTTTACCTTCAGATCTAAGTCATTCTGAAATTCAATAAATTCTATTTGGACATCAATGTCAAAAGACATTAAAAACATTTTGATGCCATTTTCGAATTAAAGAGTCTTGAAATCGCCGATCAAATTCACGCTGCAACTTTACAATTCCATCAGCATATTTTGCACCACTATCACTTTCACCATCCCCAAGTGCACTTTGCAAATATGGACAATGATAAAACACGTTTTTCGTAACTGCCCTTGCCAAAGTTTTTGATTTGCTTCAAATGCTTTAATCTCACCAAAAAGATTGTGAATGAGTTCTCCCTTTATTTGCAATGAGGCATTCAGATAGTTCAATATTTCTGACATATCCACCAAGAAAGCAAGTTTTAAGAGCCACTGCACATTAGAAAACCCATGTGCTTTCCCTTTGGAATCCATTAAAAATGCAATTTCATGTCTTAATCCATACTCTCCTTGATGTTTTACCTTTGCTGAGCCAGCCAACTTGTGAAAAGTACAAGATATCTTTGCAATTTGTATCGATTTCCTCGATGAGCTGGTTAATGTCTGTGATTCAATGCATGAGCACGAATAAAATTCACTGCAGAACAGACGACATCCATAACATCGTTAAAACCAAGAGCTTTAGCGCATAAAGATTCTTGGTGAATCGTACAGTGACACCAAATAATTTGTGGAAGACATCTGGTTACTAATTTGTTTATAAGACGTCCTTGAAAGCCTTTTTAATTTCCAATCATAGCACGTGCACCATCAGTTACATTGATGCAACATCTACAAGTTTTTCATAAGACAAGTTAGCGTCTATGAGAGCTGTATTACATTCACGAAAAATGTCATCGCCTACGTGCAAGTATCTCCCACTGACCTAAGGCTAAGAATATCCTCCAACATTAAACTCAACATCAATCTCTCGTACAAATATACATAAGTGTGCAATGTCTGTACTCTCATCCAAAACTAAGGAAAATGCTTCAAAGTTTCTAGCTGCATGATGCAATTGTTCCTTGAGATTACTAGATAAGTATTCCACTCTTCTGGTGATTGTATTGTCATAGTATCACGGAGTTAAACACACCCTTTTTCTCTGGACAAATAACTTCTACCACTGCATTCAAACACTCCTTAACGTATTCTGCATCAGAAAAAGGTTTCGTTCTTTTTGCAATTATTTGTGAAATTGCATAACTGGCTTTAGTTGCTTGCTCAGATACTGAATCCATTTCCACAATGCTTTGTTGCGAAGTGAGTTTTTTTAACTCACTGTCTTTTTTTACTCTTCTCCTTGTAAAGTGTCAAACTGCAAAGCATATTTTGAGTTGTAATGTTGTTTAATGTTGTTCACTTTTACAACAGCAATAATATCCATACAAATGAAGCACAAACTTTTTCCATTATTCTCAACAAAGAAGTAATCGTTTGTCCACTCGTCTTTAAAAGCACGATTGTCTATCAATTTTTCTCTTTTTCAAGCCATTTTCAGAAAGGTTTCCACAATAAATAGTACTGCCCAGCAATACCAGAACTCGATAATTTTTCTAGAAATGGTTTAAGTTTATCACGGGTATATTCTGATGACTAACGTAGTCTACGTGAAGGAAAATTTTTCTCCCTTCCGGTTTTACTATTTGGTTTGCCAACCCGTACTCCTCTTCATAAACAATATATCAGTGCTCTTCCACACTTTTTGCCTTGGTACTTTCTACGACTTTCAAGAACCTTGTATACCTCACCAATCACTATGACTAGACTACGCAGGTTATCAAATAGCCTACCGGTACCCAACCAACTCGCTTGCAATTAGCACCCATTCCTGTTCAGCAATTGACAAACTGCCAGATAATGTTTACGCTTCAAACTCCAAATTCTTGGTACAAACCACAAATTTCGCAGCACTTTTGCAAGCTACTTTAAGAGTCTACATTCCAGCAGTATAGGAGCCAAGCACGTGTGCATTTTGCAATATCCGCGGAAAAAGCAGCTATGACGCAACACTTGCCTGTGTTTACGTTTACTTGTCTGTGTTGTTCGCAAACATTTCATATGAATGGCTTAGTTAGGTCCTATGCAAACTCATATTGTACTAGTTGAGCTTTTGATCAAAGCTTGGTTTGTTTTAGTTTGTAAAGCCTACTGCGATAAAGTTCTCAATTACAGAGAATGCTTTTGGTGTAATTACATCTTACACTAAATCATTCAATTTGCACGGATTGTTACAATACTAAACATTCCTCGGAAACCTCGCTGGCCGGATTGCAACCCTTCACGGGCCGGATCTGGCCCGCGGCCCGGACTTATGGGGACCGCTGGTCTATACGCATAATTCGTAATTTTATTTGTTAAAACGCTTAAAGAAAAATATTTTTTTCCGTTTTGAAACATTTACTTTCTTCGTGGATTGCCTTTCGTAAAAATTGTGCCTGTATCAAATATTGATATTATTGAAAAGGGCGCACATTTGAATTTTGCCATAGGCCGATTTTGCATAGATACGCCATTGGATGTTGGAAAGATTTGAGGGATCCTAGATTCGAAATAATTTTTTTGCGTAATCACTGGGAATGCGTGCACAGTGTAGCGTGTTGCAAGCGCTAAGCAGGCTCACCGCTTGCAGTCAGGTCTCCGCGATAGAAATGCGACAATGACGTCGAGGAAGTAGAAGGGTTCTTATGAATCTGGTCATAAGTACAGGAGTGAATGGAAGATGACTTTCGCTTGGGTGCAGATGGCTGCCGATGGATCAGTGTGCAAACTGTGGCACCACTTTACCCAAAAGTGTGCAATCTCACAAACCATGAAAAGTCAGAAGCATCAGTAATAAGCTTCAGTACAAGGCGGTGCAAGACTTATCTCAATTTCGCAGAAAATTTCTAATGATATTCTTGTAATTTGGATGTTTTTTTTTGTTACAAAGGAATAGCAACGCCACTAAGAAAGTTTGGCTTCTTTTCTGTCCTTTAAACAATCGGAAACCTAAACAATCTTTTTTCGCCTCTTTGTAGCACTGCTTGGCTTTTTATTGGAATTTTTCATCTGGCAACCCTGGTTACAAGTGCGCCTGTCGTGAGAAAAGACTGTTGCAAGCGCACTGTACAAAAGCGTTGCAAATGCGAAGAAACAATTAGTCGGTTTTCAGTTTTTCAGTATCAAATACGAATGGCATGCGGCCAGACTGAAATTATTTTGTACGTGCTGACGTTTCATGGCTTATGTCGGTTCAGAATTACATTTAAACGACATGGACCGGCCGCAATCGATAGTTTTGCAAATTTTTACAATGATGAAATAATGCTGACCAGCGTCGGTCGTCACTTGCATCATAATAGAAAATTGAAAAACTTCGGTCATTGTCAGACCAACTTCGGCCAAATGCAAAACTGGCTTTAAGCAAACTAAATCGAAACATCTTTTCCATACTTTGATTTGGAGTAAAGACTTTGAATAAGAACAATTTTTATGCAAAAACATACGTATTATGGTGCTTTAAACCATAGTTTTGAAAAATGCGGCGACGTAACACACAAGCCGACTAAAGCAGGTGTTTTTCGAATGGCAGTGGAAATCATCCCCCAACATCAGTATGAGCGCGTCGTGGAGCAACGACACAGCAGAATTAGAAAACAAAGTGTCTTTTGCAAACGCGCGAAACGTTCTTGCTGGATACATCTTACTTTCGAGGTAAGACACGAAGGCGTATTTTGCACTTTGCTAAACAGAACAGTTTTGACGCACGCCTAGTATCTTCCCAGAGCAGTTTCAAAACTTACATTTTTGAACCAAGAAAAGATAAAGAAATTGCACTTTGGTATACATCAGTGACTGATTATATTTCAAAAACTTGTACAGAATGAAAGTTTCAGCTTCAGGGAACAACCTAAGCAAACAGGTTACATTGACTTTTCTCTGACGCAGAAAAAATGCCCAAAAGATTACTTCAAACCAAGTTGGAAACGTGATGAAACGACTCGTTGTTATCGCAGGTGAGTTTAATCACAAGCCAGCTTCTTTGAATACTGTATGTCTGTAAGCAAGTAGTTACGGTTTATTTTAAAATTACCGGGATTACTTACTTGAGAAAGAATGCAGAAAACATCACATCTTCGTAAACTTAAAGAGATTATTTATAACTTTTTTAAGCAAGTAATACACGTAAAGTAAAATGGCGTTTTGGAGGAAAAAATAAGCTTTTTTCCAAGTTGCTATTCGAGGTATTCTTATTTCAACGAACAAAATATGCAACGCAGTCAAATGACGTACAGAGACTGTGTAGCATGGTATCGATCGTGGTTAAACAACCCATGCTTTTAAGGCTTCAAATATTGCGTTTTCAATTAATGCTTGGAGCGTAAATAGCGAAGGTAGAACCGCAAGTTCCAAATCATTTAGTACATAGCGCAGTAAAGGTTCGGTTAAATCTTCGGCTCAGGCAGGCGCGTAGCGAGGGGGGAAATGGGGTTCCGAAAGTTGCATTAAAAATTTTCAAGTTCATCAAGCTTATGATGTGTAAGATAAAAAATACTTCAGTGCAAATTAGAAAAACGTCTAAGGAACCTACCCTACTTCAGCTTTTAGTCAAACCTGATCAAAGCAGTAAGGTTTACCGATTTTCCATGATTAATCAAACGTTGTGCATAGTGTAAATTCGGCAGAATTCATGCTACGGCTGACATTTACCTGAGGTTTAAGCTCCATGTGGAAGTTGACGATAATGACATACAACCTTTTGTCCAAGCGCTTGTAAACACTAACCGAAAGTAGAACACGGTGTAACGTCTTTCACAGCTGTTTCTGGCGCACCAGCTTGCTGTATCCCAACTAATGGTAATGTAAATTCATTTCAAGACCATCGCAAAAATTCCTCACGGATAACTCTGGCTTACTACAAGCACTGTATATTTAACCCTTGACTGCAGCCAGGGCCGGCGCTAGGTGGCTGGGTGCCCCCCGAGCCTGGACTTTGGGGCCCCCAATATACAATACATTGCATTTAACACATAGTAATTATCTAATCAAAATATCGAATTTTTTAACATATGCTTATAAAAGCATTTTCTACAGCATCAACACAACGTATAAAGTAGACAGACTTAAGCATTTGCTATGTTGCAAGCTAGGAAAATGACTTTTTCCAAGTTTCCAAAAATGCAAATGTTTCTGTCAACTAATGTTTTGGCAGTTTCACTTTCAACAGATATCCTTGCCAGATTTGTTAGCCTTTCATCAGTCATAGTTGATCTGTGAAACGCTTCAATTAGCCTTAACTTGCTGAAGCTCCGTTCAGCAGTATTGCGCACAGCAGTGATCGGCAAACTTTCGTTACAATGGCCCCAAATCCCTTTCCATGGGCGTCCGGAGAAATTTTTTCATGAGGGGCAACGTCGAAATTTTGCTTAGACTTTTCAGGTTGCTGATGATTCATTGCAAACGGACGTTCACAAAGCGCTTGCTCCATTTTACGTCAATAGCCACAAAAAATGCACTTCGTTGGCAGCAATAGCCAAGTATATTGCGATAAGCTACAAAATAGACCACCTGCAGATTTTTCAAGCAGGGTGCTTTTTCACAAAGAAGCAAATTGCCGTGGTCTTTACCAAAACCACAATTATGTCTTTATTTTACCTAGCAAGTTTTGCCAGCATCACTTAGAAGCAAGAGCTGCAAACGTCTAAAATCTCGTCCGAAGTAATCAAACACCCTATCAATAAACCCTTGCTTGCCTTTACTGACTTTTCACGGTGAACGCTCATCCACATATACCGGACAAGCGTTCAGTCTCACACTAACAATGGATTTTTCAAACTTATCATGCTTCATTTTGCACACTAGGCTGTAAAAGTACGTGGCTATCAGCTATCAGAACTCACTGTCACCCTGCATTACTTGCGTTCAACAGTGGCATGCCGCAAAACGCCTACCACCGTAATTTGAAGTGAATACGTAAAGATTCGTTGCCATGTTATTGTTACGCCATTAAGTCAAACAGTAGAACACTCTGCACGCAAGTTTCGCAACTTGCCTCTGCAGACAGGCAAAGCAGCGGACATGAGTGAACTGCACAGTGGCGTACGCAGAAAATTTTCGTGGGGTGTGCTTCATTCCGTGGCATATGGTGGTCATTTGTTTGTGGTGTGCGGTCTTTGTGACGTCACAATTTGAAGTCATTCATGTTTCCAAACCAACGTTTTGGCGAAGTTTGTTGACATAATATGCATATTCTTCTACATGCACTCCCCTTATTTTAACCTAACTATCAGCGCTCCAAATTAGGATATGGGAGGAAATTAAACTCATTGCTGCGACACAGGAGTTCACAACTGCAAAATTTTCGCTGCGTGTTGAAACAGGGGAGGAAAACGCACTCACCACTGCGTCAGAGCAATTTACATCTGCAAAATGAGACTGCGTTAATGTCTCGTCGAATACGAGCAGTCGAGCATAGGTATGCGGCTGGACTGGCTGGCACACACCCCGGTTTGCAACATCGAATCTTGCAAAAGTACACACCAGGGTTGCCAACGTGTCTTCACCAAAAAAAACCAGACCTTGTCCCGAAAAAACCAGACAGCGGTTTTGAGACATGTACACATAAAACATGCACAACCACACACAAAATAGACATTAAAACTCGTCAAAAACATCGATATAACACCAATCCAATCGTTAGAAGCATATTCTTTCCCCGTAATTACACTGTCGTGCATTTGTTTTTTATCAAACACATGGATCATTTTTAGGGCAGCGATAAAATTTTTGCAATAATCTGTGCACTCTGCATGGTAATAAACCCTCGTTGCAAGAGATTTGTAATGAATATGCAGCTCAGACAATGTTTTGGCAGAGCCAAGCCAGATTTTTCTGGCTTTTTCTATTTCCAAAAAAAGCCAAAGGTGTTCAAAAAAGCCAGAAGTTCAAAATCTGGCTTCAAAAAAATCAAATTGGTAACCCTACTACACAAGAATTGAGGATGCGCATAAGTACGCAAGAATACTTTCAATTTTTTGCTATGTATAGAAGTCCAAAAAACTTAGTTTTCCTTTTCCCCTGCTAAGACATTATGAAATATCTGAATGCTTCTATGTTAGAAACTGCTGTTTTTGAGCTCGTGCAACAGTTCTATCATGCTACAGAATTTGGTAATGTAGCCACTAGCCAATACGGTCAGCGCTTGCGCTGGTAAGCCATAGCCGACAAAATAAAGACAATTATTTCGGATAAAGTGAACTATCGCGGAAAGCAATCTTAAACATGCGTGGTGGATGGAGGGTCTGAAAAAAGTGGTGAGATGGCTTCTGGACTCAGGCGATAACCTGATACTCACCAAAACCTAATCATCACTTTTTGACCCATTCACAATGTTCCTTGATATTTGCATGCAAATCTATTCCGTGGTATTTGCATTAAGTCGACAAATTAACAAGAAAAAAGTATGCGGAAGCATTTAAGGTCCTTTGCGCAGGTAAAATAGATTTCTAAAATATCAAGCTCAAGGGGGGTTTTAACCCCAAACTCCCCCCCTTGCGTGCGCCCTTGGAACTGCAAACTCATCACTGCACAACATCAGGACAGTGAACCTGGTTCTTGTGCACTATGGGTGTCATACCGGCAAATAATGCAAGAATTAAATCAATTTAATTGGAATTAAGCTCCTGACTTCCGCTTTACTAGATTTAGTCCCAATTTGCAAGCGGGGTGGCGCATAACCGTTTTTGCTCTCATGCGGACGCCCACGCCCTTTCAATGGTAATTAAAGGCCCAATTTCAAACTTATGTTGTATTCAGTTATCTGTAGCATATAGCAATGATATGTTAATGTAATAAACCCTATAATGACAACGTCAATGCCGTGTTAACGTCAAACAATCAGAGTTCTATATAGTTGTTACAGTAGCGTATGGTTGATTCCACCAGGGGCGCAGCCAGGATTTTTCTAAGGGGGGGGCTGAAGTTATGGAAGCAAAAGCCTTAAAGGAAGAATTGCTTTTGATTAGAATAGTCAAGGAAAGCACATAATTTGTGGTTAAACAATTGACTGCACTCGCCACGAAAACTGGGGATCCTTCCAACTAAACTGCCATCTTGTTTCTTTGATATTCTATCCTGACGATTGCAAAACTCGACAAAATTGATTACATGTCTCAGCCGAGTTTTGTTTGATCTATTTTTTTTTCTACTGTCGGAAAGCATATTTCTCACGTCCACGCTTCCGTCATTTTTGCAAAGTTTAAGAAACGCATCAAACTTCTCTGCGCAAAACTTGTCTTCTTTCGCTTTTTTCTAATTTTTGTGNGCTGATTTTACCAACCTACCAAGGNCCTTAGCTGACAACATCAGGTGCAAACGCANGCAACACACCATTTGCAAAGTGACCCTTCATCAATTTTACTGTAGGCTAACCACTTNAATTTCTCCAACCAATGCATTTGGAAACGTCGCTTCTGGAAGCCCGTGTGTACCACACGAAAACCGTATGAAGATAAAGGAATCCAGCTATTTAACAATAAAGTTCTTCGGTCGCGTTCACTCAGAGAATGTCCCACAAAGTTCCCAATGTCAGTAGTCTTATGCATAGGCGTACCTAGGCGGGAGGTTGGGTAGGGCCGCCGCCCCCTGGCTTGAAAAATTTCGGGGCAAACTCTGTTTTCAGGGCAAGCGCAAGTTGCTCAGAAATCCTTAATATATTTTGTGCAACGAAAAATTTTAGGGCAAACTCTGTTTTTCAGGGCAAGCGCAAGTTGCTCAAATCCTGACCGGTGAAAAAATTTTTAGTACAGCGTATATTCACTTGGGAGTGATCCGTGTAATTTGGGCTAGTGTATTGTGTAATCTGGACCAAAGTCGTGCATGGCTAATGAATTTGATCTGGACCAAGCCCTCGTTTTCTGTAAAAATCTAACAATCGGATGTCGGTAGTTTAACAGCTTGATATAAAAATTCGGTAACTCTTTCTTTGTTCGTTTTCGAGTTTGCGCTGGGTAGAGGTGCAGGGTGTTAGGATGATAGATTTTTTTGATGATCAGGAGTTTCAGAAGCGGCCGCGCGCACGTGCGGATTTCTTGACCCCTTTGAGTGCGCGTCTTTAAGTGCCTTGCTCAAGCGCGCAGCAACGATGACACAGGCAGGCAGATAACACAGGCAGGCAGATGACACAGGCAGGCAGATGACACAGGCAGGCAGATGACACGGGCAGGCTGATGACACGGGCAGGCTGATGACACGGGCAGGCTGATGACACGGGCAGGCTGATGACACAGGCTGGAGTCAGATCCTTCGATCCGGAACCGTCACTTTTAAAACATTGCGTTGCGCCATTGAAGTCGCGTACATATTTGCATCAGTAAAAGCAATTGCCATAAAGTTTCTTGCCTGGGAGAAAACAACACGTAAGGAACTTCACCCCCTTGAGTTAACAAGCAAGGTAACTACAGAATTTGCCTATAACGGCACCTCTAGGGGATTGCAGTATGAACGTTA
>JGI24158J21664_10000872_pt1 | contig 30911 bp, 23 predicted proteins | sample Ectturendosymbi3_FD_21664 | JGI IMG/M metagenome (IMG submission 21664)
TTTTTTTTTTTTTTTGGTGAAATTCTGAACGAAACTTTCTTTCGATGCAATGACCGCAGTTCCTCACTGGTGTGCAATATATGCAAGTCAGCAGCCAGGCATGAACGATTTAAGCTGTATGCTTAAGCTTGGCAGTTAAGGTGGTAATTGCCATTATCCGTTAAAATTTTTGTTGAACATTCCGCATTATACGCGTGTAGCAATGAATCTGAGCATTGTAAGCATTTAACAGTAACCACTACTGTAGAATTAAATATTCGAGTGGAAAGCAAACTGCTCAATGGACGTTTCATTTCTTTTCTTTTTTTATTCAATCAAGTTTTTTACACAACGGCGATCTGAGAGGATACGCCGTAAAGGTGACAAATGCCGACAGGGTTTTTGTTTCTTATGGTTGATAAGTACGTTTGCCCCCTCAACAAGCTTTTGTTGAGCGCTGTACATTTTATTTAAACGGGACGCCAGGTTACTGTGCACGAATCCTCGCATGCGCTTCACCGCGTGCAAGTATACGAGGACTTCCCATTCACTTTTCAATCCCTGCTGTCGGGTTAAAAAAATCGAATGTGAACACTTGCAGACTTTTAATTCAACCAACACGGAGATGGTTTTGTGATCGATATGAACAGGAATCGAACCACAGTTCGCGTTTTTCGTCATGCAATGTTCCCGCATGCTCGGTCGTGGTTATCTGCTGCTCGTGGTGGTAGAACGAAGGGTTGCATTAACCTCTCTGAAAATTGTTTCCTGTTCTTGACTCAGCAGCAGCCTGAGCCAGAAACAGGAAACAATATCAGAGTGCCAGTATTCTACTTTTATCCGTCCGCGAGGTTTGATCCATCATGTCATCAAACCCATGTGCGGTGTTTATGATCGGATTACCGGTGTTTATGATCGGATCAAATGTTTACTGCGTACGTTTGTTGCGTTGTCCATCAGGTCTGCTACACCAGCCCGAGCCTGACACGGGAAGGCTCGACCGACGTGAGGTCCACGCCGTTGTCGGTCGCCAACTCCACAACCAGTCGAGGTACTGCCTTCGGCGGAGCGACAACTTAGCGCTGACCGTTGCCGCTTTTAACGTTTTAAGAGCGTTTGCTTATTCGGCAATTTCTACAGAGAAATACCATCCGCTGCGCCCGTTATCAGTGCAATCATCGTTTCTGCTTCGTTGTAATGTCCGCAGGCGTTTGTTGCCTGCGCAGTTCTTCTGCAGTGGTCGCCGAGCTGTGGTTGGTGGTGTTAAGTCAAGTCGTGTTTGAGCTGCAAGTGCATAACAAATACCGCATTTCAATTGACAAAGCTTAGCCCTTTATGTCCCGCAAAAGGTATAGTTGGGCCATTTTGGCTTAAATACAACCGCCCATAACTCGCCAGCCGACAGAGGCAGAGTGCCGCCCAAACCTCCCAAAGAAGCGGAAAGTCCTGTAGTTACGATCAGGGTTGCGGAGTCGGAGATAAAGTATCGACTCCGACCTTTCCAAAATTTCCGACTCCTTAACATGAAGGGAATGAAATTTGGCTGTTAAAATCAACGGAAATCGTGGTGCACAGCAAGAAATCTGTTTCAACAAAAGTTTCGAAAGAAATTGTATCATCTCAACAGGAATTCCCACTTCAGGAGTGTGATGTAAAAAATGGTCCAACTGGACATCCGGACAAAAAATCCGACTCCCAGTGTTGTTGGGAATCCGACTCCACCCAAAAACCTCCGACTCCGCAACCCTGGTCACCCAAAAAAAGCTCCAATCTGTCAGTTTGTGCCCCCAGCCCATTCGTGAGTAGCGATGATTTAGACTTTTGCCGCATGTAGTCCCCGTTGTTTTTCTGTTGTCCTCACAACGACCAAAGCCTGGCGGCGCGCGTCTCATTAGTGTTACGAATGGTTTTTGCAGAACTGTTAACCAACCGCTTGCTGCTTGCTTACTTCGGTAAGTCTCACATTGTGGACATGGTCGTTAAGCAAACGCTTGTTTCATTCGGAAAAGAGGACGACGGCTTTTACCGCCAAACGAAATATGTCAGCTGGTGAGTTGCAAAGTGACTGTTGCCAACTGTTTCATCGGGTGTTTCTTTCATAGCTGTTCCGTGTTACTGCAACATATGGTTTTCAAGCAAGATTTTTCCATCGCAAGGAGAAAATGCAGCTTGGCGATGTCACAACAATTTTTCATAATAGCGGCAGCCTTCCCTGTGAGAGTAGACTCAGCAAGCCAGAGCATGCAGGTGCCGTGAGTGCGTTCCTCAGAGTATTCGAAGCACAATCAGGTGGTATCGAACTCCAAACCTTCTGATCACCATTGTCGTTTTATCACTGCAGCCGTGCCTATAGTATTATAAGACAACCTGATTCTTGAGCCAACTTCTGTGGGACAAAGTTTATCGTGATTCGTGCCAGGTATTGCAACGAAAAAACGTACTATTGGTAAATCAACCACTTTTAGTAGCAGTTGTTTGGGCGCTCCACGCCGTAGCAATTTAGATAAGACATTTGTAATTTCGTCCGCAATGTTTAAACCAGGGTTTTCAAGCTTTTGTTGGTCACGGACGCTTTCAAATTAAGTTTCAAGCCCGCGGAACCCCTGCATGACGTTTTTAAATTTAAAGAAAGGACGTCGCATCATGGATTTTCAAAACATTTTATGGAAAGATTACGTTGGAAAAACGATGGAAATCAAAAAACATGCCCGTGTACTGGCGGTTTATGTAACATTTTTAAGGCATGCCTAGCGAAGCATCACAAAGCAATACAGTACCTGTCTTCATGATAAAATAAGTAGTTACGGATGGTCAATTTTGTTGTGCTTATATGACCTAAACTAAACGAACGTTTCTCTCATATCCAGTTTTATCTCAGTCGATGTTTATAAAAATTAGCATCAAGAAATAATTGGTGCCGCGTAAATACAGATGCGTTGCAGACAGGAAAGCTAATTTTTTGAAACAAAAATATTGTAAATCGCGATTGATTTTGAGAAACAAAATTCAGATTTTTTAACGTCCGAAAAGTGGTAACTTCCAGGCGCGCAGTGTACGAGGATGTTTTCTGCGAGTACTGTTGTTTCATGAGCAGCCTTACTATGATCGTTCAAAGTGCACGGCTCGTGTGCTTGGTTTGTTTCTTTGGAACCGATTTTTCTTCGGTGACCCTTGCAACGCCCACTAAAGGGTTCATGAACCCCAGAGGCGAATTTTCATTTTCGGGGCCCCAGGCTATTTTAAATTGGGGGGCCTTCTGGAAGTTTCGCGACGTCTGATGTCATACAGATTAGCACTACACGTGCTCGTTATATTCACTGAACAAGTTGTTCCAATTCATAAACATTGCGTTATTCTCAATTCCCTCGATATCAGGAACAAAAACAGTCACAATAAAACTAACGAAAAAGGCAGCGGTGCATTTATCTGACCACACTCCCATTATATATTCACTGAGTACCTCACTGGCCTCATGTAATCTGAAAATTGGATTCAGGCGTTTTGTTCCACACATCAAACGCAACAGTAACCAATTCCAACGCCAGAAAAAGAGAATGCTCATCGTCATTTACTTCAATCCCTCACGCTCATTCTTCTATCTATAGAGATCTTTTGTTAGCGGCATAGTAAAAAACGTGCGTTGAACTAAATCAAAAATACGAATATAGTTATTACAGAAATGCTGGAATTTGTCCTTACTCCCAAAATTTTAGGACCGTCCGAAATCGGGGGCCCTAGGCGTGAGCCTTTTTAGCCTCATGGTAAATCCGCGCCTGATGAACCCCCTTCAAGCAGGTCGCGACCAAAACAAAGCTTCATGCTTGTACCTGAAGGTTGAATTGATTACGAGCAATAAAGAAGGTCAGTGTTAATTCAAGCGGTTCGCGCGCGCTGTGCCGACCAGTCCAAGAAATTTCGCCTTTATGCAGTGCGAGGTACAAACACCATGAGCTGTCTGCAAGAAATAATGTAAACAATTATGTGCGTCCGTCAACAGTGCACAGCAGATTGTTGGCTTGCGTGCTTGCAGTTTCTGAAAAGCTGCCCTTCTGTGCTGTGCCACGAAGAATATAAGCGGCGTGTTGAAATCTAGGCCGGAACACATACTTAATGACTCAAGTGCTCTGCACCCTCGAGAAATTTGCCTGGTTCTGAGAGGGCCGCCTGTCATAACCTCCTCTGCGATACGTGACTGCGCCCGTCATGGCAAACGAGAAAAGGGTCAAATACGCAACGTAAGATTACACCGATCTCGAGATGCGCCGCCATGAATCACGCCGTTCACAGACGTCCTGTTTTGAACGTTTGCAGGACGTCGCTAGTTGGCGTCGGCGAGCCGCCGTCCGATCACTTCTCCCTGGCCGTGATCTGCATCATCCTGGCCGGGGTCGGGTGCCCTGTGCTGGTCATACTGGCCGGCGGCGTTTTCATGGTTTGCAAGAAGTGCACTGAGATGCGTCGTCGCCGGTCAATGCTCAGGAAGAACTACAAGGAGATCCGCTGACATTTTTTTGTTATTTTCATTTCGCTCACTATGCAGTGTCTACATTTGCTTCTTACGTTTTTCCGTCACGCGACACTTAGCGTCGCTTGCGTCGTCAGCGCTTTTGTCATTGTTTTTCGTTTGTCATCGTGATTTCCGCTCTTTCTCGATTTCTTCTTCGAAGTGAATAGAACAAAGTCATCTTCATGTAACTGCAGCTGTCGTTTCGAATGAAAGCTTGTCTGTGCGAAGAATGACAAACATACCATGCCACATGCTCACAGTAAGAGTGCCTGTGGCAAGTGTGTCATCCAGTGGCGTGACTAGAGGTCTGAGCCAGGGGGGAAACGCAGTTGAAGGGAGCCCATTAGCCAACACTCAGAAAAAGTTGAGAAATAATAGTGAATGCGGATGTGGATGCCTATACTGAGACCCCAAATTGCCGGAAAATACTCGGTAAAGCGCAAAAAAACAGCAACTTACCGAAAACCAACAGAGTACTAAAACCGAAATACAACCTGAGTGCGGGTCAGGTTTTTACGTTTTACTTGCCATGGGGGCGGCGCGCACCCATGCCCCCGTCAGTTACTCTGCTGGTGTCATTCACACTTCGCGCACTGTAACGTTTAGAGCCGGACATTACGCGCCAACTGATCTTTTCAAAAGTTGAAAGATAACTATGTGTTGGGCTCATGTTCAAGGAAGAAGTTAACACATAGTAGGCTTATCTAACTACAGACACCATACCCAAAAATTTCTTTGCTAGTTCTGCTTCTGAACTTGCAGGAATTCACTCTTTATTAGTCAGCCTTCCCCAAGCCCAAGCGGGACGCTAACAGGAAAGGAGGGGGCAGTCAGAGACTTACACTCTCAAAAGTTCCGAGTTTCCCATGCGTCGTCATTATTCCGGATAGTATAGGCTTCGAATTTCGTCTTCATCTCAAACTTCGGGCATAGGCTACTTCATGCTTCGTTCGTCAACTGCGATTCTCGCCCTCCCTCCTACTGGGCAGAGTTCTACCGACGATGTTCTTTCGCGAATCACGGTGATATTTCTTAGATCTGAGGATGTGCGAAGAGCAGCAGCTGTGCAAAACGTTTGCAAGTTACAAACTGAGTCAAGCAGCTTGTAGCCATATCCGAGCGTGACATCACTTGCGGACAACCGTGAGCCCTGGATTCGTGCGATTTGTTGCAAGACGTCGAGACAGGTCGAATGTGCGTCTCACAGTGGTGAAGTTTAGGAAATAACATTTTATGGCCTGCTCCTTACCTTTATTTTACCCGAGTGTTTCTTAACACACGAAGTTAGAAGTCTACAACTTAAGCCGAAGCCATGTTTATGAATTAGTAAAGGCTATTTCAATTGTTTTGCTGTTTAACACTGACGCAAGAAGCGGTAGTCGCACACAAGAGCACAAAACACAGTTAAACTATTACACATCTCGTAGTTCCACGCTGCATAATTTGAAAATGGTGCATGGAAAGACGGTCATTTCGACCAAAAGAACTCCGTGTAACCGCGCAGTTGCATACAGGTAACAATACTAGTGCTGCCATTACATTTACAAGTTTATTGTTAATGGTCATTGTTCACAGAACTGTTTCAAATAGAAGCGGATCACAAAAAAATATTTAAAAAAATAAAAGCAGTACGAAATAGAGTTAATGGCGGTGCAAAAATGAGGCGAGACTCTTCATGTTTTGTCGGCAGCAGTCGTTGCGCACCTGTAAACAAATCTAGTGAATAGAGGTTAGGTATCGCAAGATGCGGGTAATTAAATTGGTAGTCATGAAGAAGGATCATTTTTCTCACGCGCTTTAGTCTCGCAGTACCAGATAGGTTGACCCCTCGCAAGAGGTGGCGGACTGCTGGGTCACTTAACGTATTTTGTTACCTTAACGCCAGCAGTAGTTTTCACAAGGCCCTAATTGCTAGAAAGTTCAATTCTCCCAAAACGTTCCTTGCGTGACAACACTAAGTCTTCGCATTGAAGGCTAATTGTCAGTTTTTGTAAAATCTTTTCTGCCCGTGATGCGTGGGGCGCATTCACCACGGATGTGATTTATGCTTTCTCTCTTTCAACTTCGAGACGTTCTAAGGCTGAACTTGCTGAAACGGTGCAACTTCTTCAACAAATTCCGGACTGCTATACACGCGGTGCCACATTTTTTCAGAATTAATCTGCCAGGATCACTATTGCATTCAGCGAAAGTGTGCAGAAGTACTGAAGTGGCAGGAATGAAATTTTAAGTGGTTCTCAACAAACATTTTGTTTACAAGCGAGACTACTACGCCGTGACCGAATCACAGCAGTAGTCTCGAGTTTCACTTTAACGTCATGCTCCGTCAAATCCGGTTAGGGTGAATTGGGCTCGTGAACTCGAAGCTTTTCCCAAGCTTGGCCTATTATTTGTTTTAAATTTAAAGGAAGGCGTACAGTGATGGAGAAGGCATTTCACCTATGCGCAATGTTCTGCGGTAGGTCAAATCAAAGATGAATTCTTTCATACATTGTCATGCAACATCTGACCAATAGGGCGAGAGCATACGTGAAATGCTCATCAGGGCTGGTTGCGGAGTCGGAGGTTTTTGGTCGGAGTCGGATTCCTAAGAACACTAGGAGTCGGAGTCGGATTTTTTATCCGACTCCGAAAAAACAAATTAATCATTTTTTACATTGCACTGCTAAGTTAGGAGTCCTAACTCGCGCGTGTTGAAATGGTACATTTTTTGAGACTTTATTGAAACAGAGAATTCTTGCTGTGCTCCACGATTCTGCGTCATCGCAAAACCAACAATAGCTGCTAACATACTGTCCATAGGTACGCAATGCAAAAGAATTTGTTGCTTTAGTCAGTAATACCATGCGAGTCGCAAGCAGTAGGTACTATTAATATTACAAGCTAAAATAAGTCTTAAGAATGTTTATGTGATGTTTTATGTTAAAAAAATTAATTATGTGGAGGCCCCATTTTCCGTCCATACTACGCATCTGAGGAGGCTAATGAGGACAGTACAGAGTGTTTCTTCTCTGGAAGACTTGAAAGCTACGCTTTAAAGGCAATCTTTCCATAAGCTAGTGACATAGTTGGCGGAACCAGGGGGCGCATGGGCCTAGGCCCCCCACTTTTAAATTCCCAATTTTGCCTAAACAAGAGAGTTTAAAGTCATCTCCTGGCTTATTGAAAAACATGTTCGATTTTGGAGTTTTCTTTGGTCTTCATGTGGGCTAAAACATCTTCTCTGCAGCTGACGTCCTGGCTGCTGGCCTTCAGAGGACAAACATGAGTGCATGTGAAACAATAGATATCAAGCAAGTTTGAAGACTATGAGAGGAAAAGCTCCAGAAATTTTCAAGCAAATTGTGAAAGGAACCAGAAAAATTGGACATACAACCCCCTGTTGTGCCACGTTGGAGACGACTCCTACGCAGGATCAACAATGGTTCAGATAGCACAAGATTTACTTCACCTCAGCAATTTTATACTACACAACAGTTACAAGTTGTTGATTTGATAGTCAATAAAATAGAGATTTAACCAAGAAACTTAGTATCTTTGTGGTATTGAGCAAGTAATTTTGATTGCAGCAAGAGGGGAGTATGAATCCACTTTCTCTTTCAAAGATAGCAAAATGGCTAAATTGCATGAGGATGTAGATACCTTTGTAAAGGAACAAAAACTATTGAAGCTGCTGCCAAGTAACACACAAATGGACATCATTGACTTGAAAACAAATTAAACATAGAAAATGAAATTTGATAAGCTTTCTTCAGTCTCTGTTGTTTCTAACGTGATTAATTTCTGGCAATCCTTACCTTGTAAAAATTTCCCGGAACTAAAAAAATTCGTGCAGAGCTATTGTTGTGGTTCTGGAGAGACGCACACATGCGAACAAGCATTTTCATCTATGAAATTGATTATAACATAAGTGAAACGAGGTCGTGCCTGGTTAGTTGAAATTTGAAGAATTCTCTGCTGTTCTCATTAATGTATTTAACTACAAATATTGAAAAATTGGTGAAATCAAAACAAACTCGCAGATGTCTCATTAAAAGTAAGTAAGCATGAAGTTTATTTGCTGCTTTACCAGATATTTTGCTTGCATTTTAAGAATATTGCCTGGCAAATCACTAATGATGTGAAATAACATAGTAACAAGAAATAGCCTATGGTGTGGGGAATCAGTACTCAAGTTTAAAAAATTTGGCGTATGGTGGGCAAAACGGCCATTCCTGCTTATGTTGTTGGCATCTTTTCGACAAAGCGTCGTGGTTCTAACACTGAAACTGGACACAAGTGCGCTGCACCCGGTGTCAAGCGAAATTTCTGACCAATTATTATTTGCCAGTTATTTTGCTTCTCTGAGTAATGCAATAAAGTTTGGCGATTACTTTTTAATGTGTGTTGTGCAAATTAAAACTTTTTGGTTAGATGTCAAATACCCGCAACAAGCTACAGTACGGGAATAATTATAACCACTGAAAAATATTGGACTTAGTTTTAGACTTCAATTATTTTTATTTTGCTAACCCTAACTCGACACATTTACCTAAACAGCAAACCGTAAGCCCTAACCATCAGTTTTCTCAGCGTATTTGATATGTAGAATATTACTATGTACGTGCGCACATGACGTGATGTCAGAAATTTCGCTTGAACCGGGAACTCGTGGAGCAAAATAGCGATGCCCTGAGAAGAGTTAAAGCTGACGAATACACGGATTTTTTTGGATATTTCAATGCACCTACTGGAAACGACGCTGGGTGTGGCAGGGCGTGATTGATCAACATGGTAATGCTCTAAATGGCAATGGAATGTTCCTGCTGCAACTGTGTTTAACAACGCAGTATGTGCATAATGAAGACTATCTTCCAATACAGAAAAGTTCGCAACACAAGTACACCTGGTACGGAGATTCGTTGGGTCAACGGTCATTCATAGAATTCTGTATCGTTTCCACTGACTTATTCAAATCGGTTTTTGAAGTTCGCGTCAACAGGGGTACAGAACTGTCAACGGATCACCACTTGGCTGTCTGCAAATTACCTCTGGAAAAACAAGCAGGGCTTACACGAACGTGCGGTTCAAGGAGGTCTGATCGGATAAAGTGGGAGACCCTGGAGGACAAGGACGTGCACATAGAGGCCTTTCTTACATTCTTTTTATTGTTCCCAGAGCTCCCAGAATGCAAAGCGGACGTAGAAGAGGAGTGGCGGCTGTTCAAAGTAGATGCAGCTTCATTAGCTGCTCGGGCATGTGTACAGAAAGATTCAGTTTGGTTACAAGATGGCAAACAAGTAATCCCTTGGTGGAACGAGGGGGTGAAAAATTCTATCAGAGTAAAGCAAATAGCTTACAATGCATGGCTTCAGAACAAAGTTGAACTTTTTTTGCATTCGAGATGCGCCGAGGCACAAAAATACGCAACTCAAGCGGCAAAAAGTCCAAAATGCAGTCTTGTATGTTTGTATGATAGTGACTAGAAATCCAGCCTGCTGAGCTTCGTCGCAATGGGGCCACACTGTTTTTAGGACGCCGTGCCATGGAGCCTGGACACCTGCTCCACTCAGCGCTCACCCGTCCATCGAGTGCAGATGCGCGGCGCCTCAAATCGAGACACCCATTTGTACCCGCCTCCAGGGCCTGCAAGAGGGGGGTAAGAGAGGTACATTATACACCGGCCCCCCGCAGGTACGGGGGCCCGGGAAAGTTGAAGTTACGCATGATCTGATTTTCTGTAATCAAGACTAAAATTATCAGTGTAAGCCTGCTGCCAGTATAACACTTAATCTATTTGTAAATCTCAGCATGACAGCTGATTCTGATTACTATACAAACAAGCTATATAAGTTTCGACGAGTGCCCAAGAAAATATGGGGGCCCGATGTCGGTCTTCGTACCCCCTGGTAAAATTTCTCTCGGAGGCCCTGCCCGCCGCACAACAACTCATCAGTTTATCTGACAACAGCAACGTACGTGCACTGGACGGATCACCAACAGAATGCGGAGTGGGTAAAGAACCCCACAAGACTCTGCATTTTCATCCCCGACGCTGGCACCCTCCAGAGTGACCCTCCCAAGAATAGCCTGGGTCCGGCTTAACCGCCTCCGCACCGGTGTCGGGTGTTTCCACTTCTGCATGTACAAACGGGTATGTCTCCTCTGCGACCTGCGAGTGTGGCGCAGAAGAACAAACCGTCGACCATATTGTCCTGCAATGTCCAATCCATCGACCTCCTCATGGACTGCACGGCCTGACGGTTCCAGACCATGAGACTATCGAATGGCTGTTCAACACCTGCCCAGGATATGCGGTCAAGCAGTGGTCAGAAGAACTGGCTCAAAAGAAGAACCATTCATGCTTAAAGCCTACTGTGTTGCGTGTGGGAGGGAAGACGATATACAAACAATTATAGCCTCTATAATACAACCAGACACACATGAGGTGCAGTCGGGGCAGGAACATATCATTGATGTGGCCTTCGTCTGCATAGCTGTCAAAACATTAAAAACTGGGAAGGCTGCAGATTGTGATGAAATCCTACCTGAAGCGTTCAATGCCTAGAGTTGAGGAGTTCTTTGGCAACTCGTGTGTATCAAGTGACATGACGTTCTGGGAGGGCACCGGATGATTGGCAAACTGGGGTGATCATCCCTATACATCAGGAGTATAAAGAACAATGCAGCAACTATCGAGGCATTTGACTTCCAGGAAAAGTCTATGCTATTTGCCTTGAAAATTGATTCCGCGAAATACTTGAACATATCTTGAAGAATACCTAATGCGGCGTTCGTCCCGGACATGAAACTACAGTCCAAATTTTCACTTTTCATCTAATTTTTAAGAAACATTGGGTATGTGAAAAAATGTCTACGCCTATTTCGTCGACCTCGAAAAAGCATTCGACCTGGTCCCTCAAAAAAAGCTGTGGGCAGTGTTGCGGAAGTACGATGTTAACGGTCGCCTGTTACTGGCCGTCCTGCTCAGAAATTTGTGTCCGCGTCGGCAGCGTTAAATCACAACCATTCACCGTTGGTGTTGGACTTGCGACAAGAGTGTGTGCTGTCACCACTCCTTTTCATGTAGTCTATAGTATACGAATCAGATAGACAGTCTGGCTGGGATCAAATGCATTTGCCTTACAGCTGTCAAAGTCTGTTGGCAGAACAGCTGATTTTTAACGCATTGTTTCGAGGGTACGCGATTACGGTATAAACCCAACAAACCAATTTCACTTTCGTTTCCTTGTCTCAAAAGTCACCGTCACAGCTGACTCCACGAGAGAATCACTGTTGGAAGCTACAGGAGCAACAGTGTGCTTTTTGCGGACAGTATGGTACTGCTTGCATCTTCTGAACAAGGTCTTCAACATGTACTTGCTCGTTTTTCAGCTGCGTGCGATCAAGCTGAAAAGCAAATTAGTACTGAAAAGACGCATGTACAGTATGATGTCTCTCCAGAAATCCAGGACAGTGCAGGCTAAAAGTAAATAGTAATACACTGCAGCATGTCGAGAATTCAAGTACCTCGGGGTGGTATTCACAAGTGACGGAAGGCAGAGCNAGGATCTTGATGCACGGATTGGTAAAGCAAACACAATATTACGTGAGATTTATCGTTCCATGGACACAAAACGGGAGCTTTCAAGCACCGCATAGTTGTCAGATTTAAAATCGGTTTTTGTTCCGATCCTCACCTATGGTCATCAGTCTTGGGTAATGACTGAAAGAGTGCTGTTTCAAGTATGCTACAACCAGTCCCGTAACCAGGGGGGCGCAGGGGGGCGAAAATCCCCTAGAAAATTTTCGCTCCCCCTATAAAAAGTTGCTGGGCATCGTTTAAAACTATTGGACATAGTTCAAAAATTTGGGCCCCTCTTAGAAAACTCTTCGCCCCTCCTGGTGTCCCAAGTTGGTTACGGCCTGGCTACAACCGGCAGAGATGGGATTTTTGCGAAGAGTTCACGGCGTGAGACTTCGCGACAAAGCGCAGCTGTGAAATTCGTAAAACCTTGAATGCAGAGTCGCTTCTCCGAATAGAGAGATGCTAGCTACGATGGTTCGGCCAGGGGACCAGAATGCCCAAGGAAAAATTGGCAAGGCGAGTCCTGCTGTCTACACCTACATAAGCGGACCAGAGGTCGACCAAGGACAAGGTAGTGTGAATACATCTCCGACCTGGCTCTGTCCGTCTTGGTGTGGAGCCAGCAGAATATCAGATGTTGCCGAAAACCGTGAGCTATTGTGAGTCCTTCTAAGCCTGCTGCCTCCGCGACCCACTCGAGGGTAAAAGTGGGTGTGAAAATTAATAAATACTGATTGCTTGTTCGAGGCATTTCTCTCCTTAGCCTTCCAGGCTATGAAGCATTGATCTACCAACCTCCTTTGAAGCATTGATCCACCAACTCTTTTGGTTACGCAAATATACCGGCGAATTTTATTCAGTATACGAACTGGAATCGGTGTTATTAGTCCTATTTAGTCAATACTTGAAGTCATTGGCCACAAGAGATCTAGTTCTATATTTTTGACACTGTTCTTTATTTACAAACTTCAGATTCGCTCTTGTTCACATTGATTACACGAGTGCGCAACGTTCCAGAGATCTTTCATGTTGCCGGTCACTTCAGTGGGAGATGCGGCTGACGACCGAAGTGCCTAATGATGAGACATTTTCTTCATACGATAAGCTAAACTCACGGCTTGTTATAGCATTGCACAAAGTACACTTTTCAAAAAACGCTGTAGCGTCTTTGCGCAGGGTAGGCTGAGCGTCGTACAATTGCAAACACGACAACATCGCATGCAATAAAGCATCTAGTTTTTGAGCTGCGAGCAGTCAAAATTAATAGAAAAGTATACGCCAAATCAATTTCATGGAGGTAAACAACTCTACATAAACAAAAATTGATGACTAAGGCAACCAAAAGTCAATAAAATCAAAGTTTTTCTGCCATTTTTAAAGCTTATGAAATTTCCACAACCAAATTTTACGCTGATACTACGAGCAATTCCAAAGTTATTAGGTCAAAAAAAGTCAAAATTTATCATTAGGTCAAAACTTATCGTTAGGTCAAAATTATTTGCAGCACGGAAATTTTCTCTTTATCGACATTTCATTACAGCTACAACAACAGATATTGATATGTTTTTGCATGTATAGTTGACATACTACTGGATTTTTTGCCACTTCTGACGCAAATGATGTTGTTTTGCCCACTGCTGGACCAATTAAAGTACGCTAGGCGTGTTAGCACTTGATGTTGAAATTACAACAATGTNAAACCTTCTCNGTGAATTCAGGAGATTTATTGGCACTGAATACTTCTCTTGTGGGTTTGGATTGATTTTCGTCTATGGTTTGTTGCCTCTAGTTCCGTTGGGTCTTTCACACTTTTGATATATGTTTCATTTCAACAGAAAAAAGATATTTAACCTATTGCTTTGATGCTTTGTATTCCGCGTTTCAATTGCAAACGAAGGAAATTGACTTTACAGGTCAAGCTAAAGTCAAAATTTTTGTCAATTATAAAGGAAATTGATTTATAGGTCAAAATAAAGTCATAATGTGTCAATTATAAAGTAAAAATGTTAAGTTTTTAGGTCAAAAAATTGGTTGCCCTATTCATGACATAACCTTATTTGATCATCATCATGTTGGGACATGGAAAGCATAACCGGNTGTAAAAAAACAGCAGCACTTTAGGAGGGNCTGAGGGGGAAAAGTTATTTACTCCACATGAGCTTCTTACACAAAAGTGTCAAAAAGGATAATAACAATAATAATTATAATAATAATGATTTATTGCAGACACATGGTCCATATCGTAGGCACAGTAAGCAACCCACAAGCAAAAACATGGTTGGCCATAAATCATTGCAGAATAGGTGTTTGCACATGATCACACGGATAAAGGAAACAATTAACATCACCCCAATTGCAGCGTCACAGGGATCGGGTAGTGTGAGAAAAATGAAGGCATTCTTACATCAAAACTTTGAGGTAAGCAGCTAACCGTTAAAAGGAGCAAGTAAAAGATGGGTCTGTTGGGGGTGCACATTGCCGCAGAGATACATGTAACTGTTCCAATCAAGGTTTCATATGCTCAACAACGCATTTATCATGAGATCGACAGCGAACTTAGTTCCTAAGTTTTGAAACAACCAATTAATAATCCTGATTTTTAAAGCAGCACACGGGAGCTTTTCGTTGTTATGCGAAAACAATATTGATGAGACACGTACACTGGTCCAACGCAACAACAATTAATCAGTTGCTCACCGTCATAAAAGAGCGTTAAATAAATGAGGAAAAATGAAGATAAAAATCCACCAAGTAATTATGAAAAACTTGCGCAAGATTGGGGCATGTCTTTTCTGCAAACGCCTGAACATGATACTTCTCAAAAATTATTTTATGTCCTGGCAATCTACTCACATTATCATCGTACGGCCTGAAAAGCAGAAAAGATGAACTGGGCATGAGTAAATAATAAATGCAGATGATTGGGACAGATACAGATGAATTTAAGCGACTGATGTGAATTTGTGTGGCATCAGTATTTGTGGGGCTGCTGCGAAGTTTTTAATGATTTGAAAAAATGCTTCCACACAACTTTCACCAATTTTGCATTAGTTATATAACCAATGCTTAGTACGCCGTCTCCGATAAACTCAAACCAAGATTGTTCAGCCATTTTTTATCTTTCTGTGTGCAACAATGATAACATCTTTTAAGTCTTATTGCTTATAGAAGCTAACAAGTTTCCGTTCAAGCGCAAGTTGCGGTTCTTCATGCATTTTTGACACACACAAAAACTCGGGATTTCTTCGTCAAGTACAGGAAAACCCATTGTGGGACATTACATTTTTTTAAATAAAATATAAGCTTGATACGCCTAAATATTTTCGCATCACGTTTCCAAGTCAAAATCTCCAGCCGATTAGTCGAAGACGGCGACTTTTGAGACAAGGAAACGAAAGTGAAATTGGTTTTGTTGGGTTTATACCGTAATCGCGTACCCTCGAAACAGTGCGTTAAAAAATCAGCCGTTCTGCCAGCAGACTTTGACAACTGTAACGCAAATGCATTCGATCCTTGCCAGACCGGGGTGGGTTGGAGCTATAACTTGGGTCTCGAGCCTCGTTGCAATGGCGCGCTTGCTCTCCCAAGTGTGAGTCACGCTCAGCATTTGCAAGGCGTGACGTTTAAACGCCATTAACGCAATTATAATTTCGACGTCACGAGAAACGAAGCCCCGAGTTCGATTTTGTGACACACTTAGGGGGAAACGAATCTTCTTATCAGCATCGAATTGACACTTAACAGACCTGAGAGCTCGACCAGTCGACACTGAATCGTTCAGCGACCGCCGGCGCGGTCTCGTCGCTGACATTTCGCGGATTGATGAACTCGTCGAGTTCTATTGCAAGTCGATACAAATAGCAGCAGCCGCTCCGACTTTTCGACAATTCACGTGGTAGATTTCTAGAAAGTATTCAATGCAGATGTTTTTCGTGCGTCGTCGCTCGCGGGTCTGTTTCAAGTCAAGATCTTTCCGTCTCGAAACAGATACAACCGTCACCAACGACCTGTTTTGCAACATGAAAATGTAAAAAATCCGAAGAATTGTTTGCTATGATAGTTTGGTTTGGCGAAGAAAATTATTTAGTCAGAAGTGCACAGTTTCTAATTTCGTCACGACAAACACTATTCGATGGAAAGGCAGCTGAGTTGTGCAAACACGTTAATTTGCTGAACAAAGAGTGTTGTTGAAAGGGCAACTGTCGTAAACGACCCAGCAATCTCACTGCAATGAATCTTACACAAGAAGATCANCTCAAAAGTCGATGCACTATGAAGATGAATGCCTTTGGATTTGATCNAAATGCTACGAGGATTGTGTATGACTGGTACCCCAATGACTACCGTCACCTTGAATTGTTACATATTGAATCATCAAAGTACCGCGGTATGTTACATCACCTCGGTGCACGTGGTCTTGATTGGCGTGTGTTGTTGTAGCAAAATCTCTTACGGCGGCAGTGACATTTTTCAAATGTCGCGCTTTGCGGCAGTACCAATAACTTAAGAACATGATTTCTCGTCCCTGACATGAGATGGCGAAAAGAAAAAGATATATGCTCCTTCACTTTTTAATTGAGGTTCACGTTTTGAATAGTTGCATTTTTGTGAAAAGCGTGTCCTTTACTTCAAAGGCGCTGTCATTTCTAACGTTGTGAAGGTAGCGATGAGTTTACCTCGAGATGACCCTGACAACACTTGCACAAATTGCGATTGCCGTGCTTTCGGTTTGTTCTAGCAAATCTTCTCGTGACAGAAACAACACACTGGAGCCAAGCAAAAAACGAGAGTGCCAAGCCTGTTGGCGAAGCTAAACCGCAGAGCATTTGAAACACTTAAGTTGTAAATATTTCTTCAACAGCCAATCACAGTTGCTTCCTTTGAAGAAACTCGAGCATGCCCGAGCTTCAGTGGCGTCAGAGGTTAAGAAATGCACGGCAAGACGCCGTTGGCTATGGGTTGGTTTCACACATATTTGCTTGATGTTGACCAAAAATCAGAGTAGCTGTTGATGCCAACAGGGTTAAAATTGCAACAACGGCAAACAGAAAAATTTTATTATAACTCCTTGGCTCAAACCTGCAGCAAAAAGCATTATATGTTGTAACCCAGTGTTTCCCAACCTTTTTGGGCTTACGGCACCCTGCAGAAGAGAAATATACTTTGAGGCACCCAGTGGCGGACTCATAGCAATTTGCGAAAAGGTTTGATGAGTTTGGGAAATTGTATTGTTTAATGATGTATTGAAAAATGTATTAGCGCGTGGCACCCGTGAGTATTGTAAATGGCGGCCCGGTTGGGAAACACTGTTGTAAGCTGAAGCAGAGTTTTGAAGCTGCTTTGAAGCAGAGTCATCAACTCTATTTCAAACAAAATTATCTGGCAATATACAGGTAATAATAGTCAATCCACGAAGAGACAAACTTAAATTTCTGCAGATTTATCTGCAACCCATAATTAAATCATTTATCGTAGATTCTCAGTGCTCTCCTGAAACAATAACGGGCTTGCATCTTCTTCTGCAACCGAAGCTAAAGGCTTTTCACAATTTTCAAAGTTGCGCGCAGAAAACAAGACGTTCGCTTAAAATTCTATGAAAGCATCTCCAATAGACAGTGCGCAACACAAATGTTATCATGGTTTCTACAAGTATTCGATTTGAACTCTCACGACCCTTACCCAGGCCCGTAGCCAGGTTTCAAGGTTTGGGGGAGCAAAATTTTTGTTTTTATTATACGTATAAAACAAAATTTACTGGGCATAACAAAATTTGGGGGGCACAAAAATAAATTGGGGGCACTGCCCCCGAATGCCCCCGTGGCTACTGTCCTGCCCTTACCCTGTTTCGAAGTTTAGACGTTTGCAAACGTAAGGGAATGCACTGCCGTCCGATACTTCCACAACCTTGCTGTTAAAAATGGAAGCAATAGTAGTGCCTCCACTTACAAATGATCGTTTGTAATTTCTAACAGCCCTGCAAGTGTAGTGTTTTGCAAGATTATAAGATTATGCGGTGGAATCCAAGGAAACAACAATCTGCAAATATGTAAATGCACCAATACGCATTTCATACCAGTAGTCCGCGTCTGTTCCCCAGTCAAACCTAAAATTTATAACGAGGTCTGGAAGAAGTAAAACAGGGTGTGAAGTATAAATCCACATGGGTTTTCTCTATCATTTTCAACAGATTTAGGTATTACAAAGAGTGAAAAAGATTTTATACAATTTTTCATGTTACCCCAACCAGTTTTGTCTGTTATGGAAATATCTGACTCAATCTATTTAGGTGTTGATATACTCATATTTTGAAAGTTAACTCGCTTCTGAAGAATGATAAAAAGTTTTGTAGTTTGTCGGAATGGTTTTTAATTATTTAATGGCAGTAAAATAACAAGGTTTTACCGCAGCAAATAGATAATGACGTAAGTAGCTGAAGCATTTAAAAACTTTTTTTGATGTGATTCGACGTAACTTCTACTAAAAGCAAAAATTTTTATATATCAAATAATATTTTCTGATGCATTTTCAAGAATTTCAAACGCTATGCAGCTGTTCTGCAGGTCGTTAGTCACACAAACGTTCTTTGGAATATTTTGNGCAGAATGTACTGCTGAAACTTTATTTCTTTAGAGATTGTCTTCCCTACCCTTTTCAACAGTGTCTAATACTGTGTATCAAAATCAAACGTAAGAAACAACACGGACAGATCAATTATGTAAATGTCGGGTAACACGGTTGTGCAAAACAGGTTGAAAGTTAAGTCTCTTCATGAGAGGAAAATAACTTGAGAAAAGCTTCACACACTTGCATATTTGCAGACTTAATATTTTACTGTACTCGGCAAGCTATGGTAAAACCACTCTCTTCCTCTCAATATCGCATAACCGCTAGCTTGCTCAAATGATGATGTGTTTGTTGTTAATTATAAACTAGAGTTGCTGAAACTCAAACAATCTTCACAGCAGAATTTCTTCACGCGTTATATTCTCGAGGCATGTATGTCACCAAAAGTAAGTAATTCGTCATTGTGCAATTGCTAATACATCCGCATCCTTTTACAAAACGGTACATCTGTTCGGATCGTGATCAAATATACGCGCGATGACCCAGCGCGTCTTCCAGCTTTTACTTTCAATTCAACATGGACGAAAGAGGTTGCCAAGCGCCTTCTTCACAGAACCCCTGCTGGGCACTTCCACAGAAGTGGTTCTATCTTGCCTGTGGTGAAAAATGCGCGTGCTTTGCAGATTTGCTGAGAAAACAATGATTGACAGCGTTTTCCGTATCTTTGCATGCGGGTCGGTTTGCAAGTGCGTTCGGTTTGGAAAGCGCTTCAATGAAAGGCTGCGGAATTGCAACTTTCATGAAGCGGGCCGCATTCCCTGCTTGTCAGTGCGCGCATTTCGCGAGTGAGGCGGAATCGGATCAGGCGCGAGAACAACGGAGCTTCTCCGTTGTCGAGGGATACTTTCTTCGTTTATTTTGCAAGTGGGACAAAGCGGCCAACAATGCCGTCAGTGAGATACGCTGTGTACGTGTCCCTAAAATTTCAAAGGAAATACCTTTACGATACTTTTTACTGAAGCACAAATGTGACGCCAATGTTCTGTACCGAGCAAAACCCGTGCCATCTCAAATCTGACCCACTCCCGCAGATCTTGACGGCATAACTTTGCGAATCTTTAAATACCGTATTTACTCGCTTGCTACCCGCCCTTGAATGTGAGCTGCACAAAATGGTGTTAAAAAATTAATGTAAGCCGCCCTTGATTGTAAGCCACACTTGAAGATAGCTTACCCAAGCCTCTGAGGTACTTTCGCGAACTAGCATGTTTCGCGTTTTTGGCAACCCTGGTAATGATGTTTACACCAGGGGTTTGCCACTATTTTTTGGCGCGGCCCTAAAATTTGTTATTAATTCTCGCGACCCAAACATTTTGTGAACATATAATATTGTGGAAAATATTTTAATAGTAAATATCATTTTTAAGACTACTACTGACAGTAGCAATTTTCTTGCACAAAATTGTAGGAAACTTACTACATAAAACAGCCAATAATCGCATCTATTCTATCTCATGAGAATTACAAATTTAAAATGTAAATTTAAATTATTTCGCGACCCAGAATGGAAGGTCTCGGGACCCAAATTTGGGTCGCGACCCACTATTTGCGGACCTCTGGTTTTCACCACCACAGCTGCCTTCTGTCCATCATAATCCCTCCTGTGACGGATGTGCACGTGATGCTGAAGAGAACAGAATGAGAAGAAAGTTTGGTCGAAAAAAAACGTCGCCAAGGGAAGATTGAGCGTCATCTCTAGCTTTCGATAAGATATAGAAATAGAAAACATAAGCCGCCATTGATTATAAACCGCACGACATGATGAAAAAAAAATTTATAAGTCGGGGTTTACAATCGAATAAATACCGTATGACACAAGGGGAGTTTACGCGACCGCCCATGCCGGTTTGCTCTTACGTATTACGTATACCGTATTTACTCGATTGTAAGCCGCCCTTGAATGTAAGCCGTGCGAAACAGTGTTAAAAAATTAATGCAAGTCGCCTTTCATTGCAAGCCGCACTTAAACGTAGGTTGCCTAAGCCTCGGAGATGCTTTCGCGTACCAGCAAGTTTCGCGGTTATTCGTAACCGTGGTAATGATGCTTACACCACTACAACTACCTTCTGTTCATTATAATTCCTCCTGTGACGGATGTGCACGTGATACTGAAGACAATAGAATGTGAAAAGAGAGTTTGGTTGAAAAGAACATAACCAAGGAAAGACTGAGCGTTATCTATAGCTTTCGATAACGTAAAGAAATAAAAAATATAAGCCGCACGAAACGATGAAAAAAAATTGTAAACCGCGGCTTACAATCGAATAAATTATATGCAAAGTAGTCATGGTAACGAGTTTGCCAATGACTGAAGTGTGTATTACTTTATCACCATAGCAATCTCATCTCTCACAGCTAAAGCCGCCCATCGCTCTTAAGTGACAACTTGGGGATGCAAAATTACAAAAATATCAAATATACGACAAGATTTTCTCGTTTCCGGCTCTTACTTTTGCAACGCCATCAGTCAGATTTTTTTCATCTTTATTCCCACACAGCCAGACGCAACAATTATATACAAGGCAAGAAAGGTCTAACAGGGCGAACTAAGGAAAGATACTGTTTCCACAGTTGTTGAAGCATACGGTATAGCACCGAATATACGAAATCGTGCGAGGCTGCCAGCGAATAAAAACACATGCCATTTCTATCGGCAAGCTTTCGTCAGCAGCAGCAGCAGCTGATGTCAATAAATAGATATTTTTTTATTAACCTGTCTGCTTACGGATCCATACGCAGTGTACGTTACCGAGTTAGCTCTAAATGTATCAGTGTCAGACAGGATCGTGTTAATTTGTAAAAAATTGCAAATGTAATTTCCAAAAACCTTTTGAACCTTGAAAGAGAGAACGCAACTGTATACCAAATTCACACAGGTATTTAATAATTCGTGCTTTCGAAAAAAACAAACAAAAGTATATATTCGTACAAAGTTACTACAAAAATTTCGCTCGAACGCTTCACAATGCAACCATTAGAAATCTTATCTTTAGCCACCAAACGCATCACATGAACTTCGTCAGAAAAAAGCAAAATGAGTGCGCAACAGGCACCGACGGAACCGTAACACTGCTAGTGGTGCACAGGAGGTTAGTTTTAAACGCAAACGCTGGAAGACCAAATACAATGAAACCTGGACGGCGGGATTGACTTTTCCAATGAAATAGGAATTCGCTTTGAAGTCATGTTTGGCACGGCACTGCAGCGAACGGTTTCAAAACTTGCGAAGTTTTTTTTATGAGAAAATAATTCTGTGTAAGAAAGTCACCAACGAAGTAGCCAACTCTTGGCTGAATTTTTATAAATGCATTGAAGAGTCTTAGCGTACAAAGAACTTAAAGCGGCAGTTTTTTTCACTAAGTAAAGGTGCAACCAAATGTATTGAAAAATAGCAGCATAAACTTTTAAGCGGGGAACACGGCACATGCAAAAGAGAAAAAAAGAAATACTTAAATTAATTACGTGATGTTGTCAGCACTAGATTAATGCAGTGCTGCAAGCTTTACCTTCCATGTACCACAACCATAATAGTACGCGTTTCAAACATTAGAAATTGCAATCGCCAGGGCCGTCATAAAAGATTTATGATCTCCAAAGCATCAGTTTTTCATATCACAGCGGATTCGGACTTTACGAAAGATGGTCTTTGACCAGGATACCGACCGTAAGGTTGGAACTGCTGAAAATGGCCACCAGACTGGCTGCTGGCAGAACTGGCGTCATAGATAGCAGTGAGGCCGCTGTACGGGATCCCAGCCTGCTGAACCAGCGCATTTTCTACGGCTTGCCCGCCAGTGACAGTGTTTTTGTTGTAGTTGCCACAGGGCAGCTGAATAGAGTTTGTGCCTTGAAAGTTAACTTTACTGCTTCCAGAATACCGGGAGAAATTGTTGCACGCCGTAACATCAGAACCAAGGGATTTTTTTCCGTCGTAGATGGAATTATAATGGTCAATGTGGCCGGGAGTGCCGGGACTAAATGTTTCGGAATCAGGCGACGAGCGAATGTCAACTGAAGCTTGCTGAGCGAGCCTGTTGCCACTGCTCGAGTGTCCAGCACCAATACCGGAATCAGGTGATGAGCCGATGAAACCTGACTGCAAAGTTTGCGAATTTATTCCAGGCGAAAGGCTCTGGCGTCCTGTTCCATTGGTGAAACTTGCACTGTCCATGCCTGCAGCCATTTGACCCGAACTGGTTGCCGATGGAAGCAGATCTGTTTCAGGCGAAGTGCTTTGCCTCTCACATCCACTTGTCATGTTCATGCCGGCAATTACACCTGTCAAACCGCCTGTGCCAGAGAGCACTCGCGTTGACTTACTAATGGTGCAGTCCGAAACTTCGTGTTCTGTGTGTCGAGGGGGAGGGTTGCTCGTGGGTTTACAACTTATGTCAACGTCAAATATCTTCGAGCTCGCAGAGGTGACAGCAGATAAGTGCCTAAGTTGCGGGGCGGCGTCGTTTTTTTCATTTCCAGCAGCTTGCTTTAGTTTTGAACTTTTATTTTTACCTTGGCCTTTCGGCTTCCGCTTTCGGGTTTGAATGCTGTCTTTTTTCATCGTTCTCGGGCGAGGTACCTACACAATGCAAGGACTGTAACGAGATCTCCTTTTACGAATTAGTTTCACTTAGCAACAGTTTCACAGCACCGGGGTTTGAAAGTAAAAAAGCAAGAAAGCAACTACAAACGTAGGAAATATCTCTTAAAGGACTACAATTTTAAAAACCTTTCACGTCTTTGAGATAAGAAAGCTCTGGGGATGCAACAGTGGGAGCGGAAAACATTGCCACTGCCTCAGAAAACGTAAGAAAATCTGGAATTTTGGGTTTGATATTTTCCAGGTTTTCCAATAAATCCGAATGGTTTCGGGGGTTGCTGACGTAAAATTATCTCCGTAAAATCATAATCCGCAGCACTAGAAAGGATATCCGCCCACAAAACGTTCTTTCTTTCCACAACAACAGTATCTAATTTCCTTGTATATAATAAGTTTGGTAACTCACCCCGTGTAGTTTCTGGTACAGGCCGCACGCGTTGCAAACAGGATTGCCTTCTGGACTGCGGCGCCAAAGCGTGGTTATGTCCGTTGAACAGTTAGAACAGACCTGCCGACGATATGGCGCCTGTTACAAAATATTTCAGTTGCAATGTAAAATGCGGCCGCTTGCCAGTAACGTCTTCTCGCTCAAGTAGGTTATGTAACATGTCAGTGAGGAAGTTTGACTTTGGAAGACAACAAACAGCTCGATACTCACCAGCTGGTTTGTCATACGGTTGAGCGCTGCTGGACAAGAACTTACCTTAAATTTTAATCAATTGGCGTAGGCGAAATTATTAAAATTTTCATCGTTTGCACAAGTTAAACAGTGCGAAGAGTTAGAAAGACGTCAGTCATAATGCAATTGAATTAATTTTACTGTCTAGACATGGAAGTGCAGTGTCGTAACGTTAACATTTTCATTTTCTCTATTCTCGATCAGTACACTGTTGAAATAAAGTGGGTGGAAACATTTAAGTCTGCGTGAGATTGCCCTTTGCTCACAAAAACAACATGCAGCATCTCAACTTGCCTGCAAGTGTGAAAGTCGGAGTGGATTTCTTTATGCGTAACTTACGTTTTTGCGTTACTTAAATGACCAGCACTTCTGCTAAAGCTTTTAAAATCTGCTTTACACAATACCATCATTTAAAAATTAATGTGTTCTTGAACGTACGTCGCTGCAATATGATCCGAAACGACTTTATAAAAGTAAGAATATTTCCTTAATTGCGAGGCTTAATATGCATCTCCAAATGATTTACAGTGCTGGTTCTCTGAGATGTCGCATGCGTATATTTCTTAAAGAGTGGGGAAGTTTCAACGAGACGAATGCTTTGTTTTTTTTATGCCAAGGTTCGTTAGATCAAAATCACTACAACAAAGCCTTCGTTTCCAAACTTCAACAAATTACACAATTTAATATCTCGTTTGTCACAAAGTTTCCGAGTAATTTGATCGAAACTATTTCTCAAGTGTTCAACGTAATGCCACAGTCCAGAAAGCATCCAAACCACATTAAAAACTTACGGGTTTCCCTTTCGATTTCGACGAGGTTCGAATGGGTCCGGCTCCCCTCCACATGCTGCAAGTGCTGCACAAATAGTGGCCGGCGGCGTCCCGCCCCCACGACGCTGCCGAGATCGCTGCGCAGTTCACACACTCCCGAGGCTCTCCTACAAGCAAGGCGGAATGTTTATTACAAGCTGGCGGGACGCACGAACACGGATTAAACGGAAGCATTTGCGCCGACCATGGGTTGCGTGTATGCAAACCAAGACAACACGACGTTTCTTCTGACACAGTGAGCTGCTTGTCGCTGTTCACAAGCGCTGGGCAGTGCTCGAGTTTTTTCTTTTGTTCACTGAAAAGGACTTAAAATAAAAGCTTGAGCTTGTCAGTTGCGAATAGGCTTGTCGTGCTTATTTACCCGCTGAACTGCTCATCTCTTTTCTTTCTACACTGTGATCAGGGAGCTTAATTTCTTTTTCAACGCTAGGTGCCATTCCGTGGTATTGATGCATTGCTGTGCTGCGTAAAACCTTGCTGTAATGCATCTTAAATCAGTCAACTTCACACATGAAGGCCTCACTTTTTAAGCTGACACAACTATCTCCACTCGCTGCTAAACGGCATTACAAACAGCTTCTCGGCATTATGCTGGTTACAGAGGCCATCACAAACACTGCTATTTTTGGCAATCGTGTGTAGTCTATGTCGGTCTTTCTTCTCCGAATGCGCGTCGGAAGTCGGCTGCAAAATACTGTAGATCTTAATATTCTGTTATTAGAAAACTCGCATAGGTGCGGTGGGAATGACGGGGCAGTGCCGATAACGGAATTTGTTTCTTGGTACTGTACACATCACATTTATAACATCGCGTACAACACACCAGCTCTCGTTTCACACAACAATCCGCATGCGGTTTGTATGTTGGCAACATTGCGGTGCTCAACCGGGCCCGGTATCCGCATTTAGTCTGGAAAATATTACCACTCCTCAGCTTTATAATCGACAAGTAAATCAAACTAGCTCGGTTTAGGCCAGCAAATCCTAAACCCAGTTCGTATTTCCGGCTGTTTTGGTCCTGACCAGTTTTGCCGCCAATTCAGAAAATGTAGTTCGGTCGAAAGTTCGGTGACGCAATCAACCCAGTAGAGCTCGCCTACACCAGGCAGCGTTCAACTTCATCCCTGATAATCAGACAACCTTTGTTAGCTTGAATAATAATGTTATCTGACCGTAGGCAAGGGACGAGCTGATGCTATTCTTGGCGTAAACCTCTGGTGCTTCTGGAGAGTGCGTGCACGGGATACTAGTTGTCCAAAAAACTCTGCCCGACAAGAATTGTCTAAAGCACAGTGCAATCTGTGCCTGAGCAATCTCAACAAGAAACGTGCAATGACACTTTTGAAGAAGTGCTATAATTGAGCGAAAGCTCAGTCTCGGTGTTCGTTTGATTTTTTGCTCAAAGAACAAGAAAATTTGGAGGCTCTACGGAGCAAAAAGCTGCTCGATCCTGCTCTTCGCTGGTAAGGAACAAACTAGCTTGAAAAGCCAAGTTCAGCTGCACGTGATTTTATTGGTCGCAACGGGAGCACAGAAGGTGACGACGATAGAGTCAACATAACAGCATGAAAGTTAAAACTTAATTAATTAATGTCTGCCTTGAGGTGGCGATTCCGCATCTGCGTATGCAACATAACGCCCCAAATGCCGTTTTACATAAAGATGTCTCACCAAAGCCAGAATGCAGTGGCTTACATCAATCGCATGTTTAATAGCTTACTGACCCAGATTATCACGTATAAGCTCTTGGATTACAACGCTAAAAACGCAGTGGCAGTGCTCCTGCGACTGTGTCCANGAGTTAATCTTCGCCCANGGGGAAACGCTTTGCTTTCTCTACCTCTTGTAAACACTTTCATTTTCAGCAGATCCAAACTAATGTCTGAAGTGAAGCAAGTGCTGCTGAGAAGCAGTTTAGGTGACAGTCTTTTTCACGCTTACTGCGGAAATGTGCAACAGCGGGTTTATGGAAGTAATAAATGCGACATCGTGGGATGCAATACGGTTAAAACATTGCAGCAATTTTAACAAAGCATACTGTATGTCATCAACAAAACGTAAGACTTTTTAGTTCAAGTTGAACAATGCTTTTATGTGAAGGGAAAAGAGGGAATGTCGAGTGAAACGACATTTCCACTTGCCATTAGTATGATCGAGTCAATCTCACAGTCAAACGTTCTTCGCAGGTAAAGGGCCTGAAATAAAGTTTCAGCTGAAGACAGTTGTCGGTAGAGAACTTAGAAGAATGTCAGCACATCTTGACCGTTTCAAAAGAAGCGGGCAAAAACATTTGCACTTTGACCTCTATGACCAACAGGAAATTTGCGCGCTTTGAACATATGCTGCCAATACCTGCGTTTTTATGGAAACAAAAACCAGCCAACTATGATTTGGAACAATTTTTATGAAATTTCTTTTCTCCTCATGTCCACAGAAGGAGTGAGTATATAATTACTTGATATTAAATTGTATCCATCCATATCTTGAACTTATGCTACGTCACTACCACCGATACGTCGACAGAAAAATGAGATGTCTACGACTGTCTCGCTGATTTCAACACTTGGGCTTGACATATGACCAAGCTGTCCACCAAATTATCACGAAAATCAATGATTGAAACAGTAGTACTACAGTGTAGGTAAATGTCCGTGTGCAGCGAAATTACACACGATTTTCTTAAGCGGGAGGTCACCAAGGCCACCGTGATCTATCACAGTGGCCTAGACGTAACACATTACGTAGGCATCGCTTCAGGCCCGTCCCAAGCATAAGTCTCTTGGAGGGCTTGCCACCTGTTGGGACTAAGTTGGAACATGTGCGCAAAGCGCGAAACAATTTTTTGCATCTTTTGAGAACTTGAACGACGTTTCGCAAAAGGCGTTATTTTAATACAAAAACACATGCTACCAGTCGTACAAAACGTTCCAGCAAGACTAAGTTCCAATATCTTCAAAAAAATTTGCTACAACGGATAATACTGACATTTACAAAAATTGGGCAACAGGTAGGTTCGTTCATGCATTTTTGTGACTTAAACCACGAAAAACAGACACGCAAAAAATCTGAATAAACAAAACACCGAAGGGAAGAAAACGTAATTGTATGTTAACAAAAAATGAAATGAGAAATACAAACGAAAAGAACTAGGATTTTTGCAAATTTGTGTGAACTATTGAGACACAAAGGGTCGGGGAAAAAGCGTATGGGTCAACTACTCAGTCAGTTCTATTGTTTCCATAAGCCAATGCTAGAGTGAAGATGAAATCTGCTTGTGCAAGAAATTTTGATTATCAGCCAGTCGTTTTTTCAACACATATTACAATTGAAGTGCCAGTTAGTGGCAGAAACTTCCCAAAACGAAAAATAAGTGATATTGAATAATACTTCATTGTACAAAACTGACAATATCAATTTAACGGATGAGGCTGCTTCTTGCTGCCCAATTTATCAATTTGGAGCTATTTGTGACAAGCGCGCTGCTAAGTTACACAGTAAGTTTGGACCTGTCTGCATTTTGTATTTATATTTGTATGAGTTGAAAAAATGTTGAAATTCAATAAAATTTTAGTTGTTTTTTGTGAGAGCGATGGATTTTCGTCCACAACCCATAACCATGAAGATGAAAGAGCTATTTGCTTGAAACTAATCGTTAAACTTTGATCGGATGACAATTCGGCCATTTCTTCTACTTCGCGTCCTGACAGATCAGGTTTTGCAACAACAAATGCATTTACATCCAATCAAAATTATCATATGCCTCTTTTGAAAACTACTTAAAAGTACAGAAAAGCAATCTCAAATATGGTTGAACGTCAAGAGACAATCATCTCTGTATTAATTATGGGTTTGTTGAAAACTCACACAGGACAGGAAACATGCCCACAACAATCTTTTATTTTGACCACGAATTTATTTAATTGTAAAATGGCGCAACAACCAAGGTTTCCGATTGCAAAAATCTTTATATTGTCTTAGATTGTGTAACAGCCAATCGAAGACAACAAATAAGAATTCGCTTTATGTCTAATTTTCTAAAAGCAACTGATCGCAAATAAATTTACTTCTGGTGAAGACGCAACTTGTATCTAAAACTAAATTGATCTCAAATATGCCTGGATTTAACCAGATTCCTTATGACCGGGTATATTACAGAAAATGACCTCATACAATTTAATAAACTTAAAGCAACATTTGCACATGGAAGTTTGCTGTATACAACAGTGCTTGGGGATCAGAAAATGCATTTTTTCTACAAACCGTATAGTATAACAACGCTTCGTACACGAAGTGAATATATTCACTTTTGCTCCTGCAACGTCAACTTAACTTATTTAAATATAAATAAAAACCTACAGACATCGATGCAAATTAGTAAATTACTTAAGCCTCTCTATTTGGTCTGAACACGTGTTAGCTTGCGTAGATCAGATCACAACCTTATGCAGTGCCGTATATAATGGGGTAGGCTGAATCTTAGCTTTGGTGGGGATCACCCCCAACCCCCTTGGAGACGGTCCTGCGCCGCTTGGCCACAGAATGGCGGCACAGAAGCTTTGAAAATGAGTGACGTGAAAGTTATAATCGCCAACTCCCTGCGCGCGTCGTTCCGCTTCCGCGTGAGCCATTTTGTGCGACGGACAGTTCGAGATTACTTCGCCGCGGAATTGTCCAACCGCCGATTAGCAATTCGATAAGGGAAATACAGCGAAAAAGGCGCCACGCGCCCTTTCTAGACAGTGCTGTGGATGTTTGGGCGAAAAAGAAACGCGTGAGGAGGTCCTGCGATTTTTGTTTTCGCAGATTGACAAAATGATTTTTGTTTGTGCGGACGGGAGCCGGATAACTTAACTGGTGGGACTCGAACTGAGGATTTTTGAGTACAGGAATATGCAAGGTTATTTGGCATCCTGAAAACATTGCATAGGCAAAATAATTTTTCTTCGTTTGGTGGACTTCAAAAATCCTTTTGCGTGTTTTCGACTTCACGACTGCAGAAGACGGCAGGCACAAAAATAGGACAATATGAAATTTGTACAATCTCTAGCAATTTTTAAACTCTGCAAAATGCTTTGTTCGTTATTGTGGATGTTTGTCTGGCATCGTTTCAACCGGCTCCATTTGCCGAGCACTATTGCCAAGTGACAATGTTTTTGTGCGCGGGTTTGAGCGTGTAATGTTTTCGCCAGTCTTCAAGTACGTCTATATGGTTGAGTTGTTTTTCTGCAATTCTTTACTTGCAACGATCTTTGATTGAAGCATAAGCATGCTGCAATGCTATTTACACGCTGTTCGTGTGACGTTGTTTTTTTCAGCTACTGGAATGTCAGCATGCTGAAGACTGTTTGACGTATACAGTTTGCACTTAAACTGTGAAAAGGGCAAGGTTGTTGTAAGAAAATAAGTGACCCTGCCTTGGCTTATCGCCTTCTTCTGCAATTTCAAATTTCCAATCGAACCCACAAAATAAGAATTCGATGTCTGATGAATGCCGCGTAAGACGAGAGGAATCACATAATTGACGTTACAATTGAAAAATTTATAAGCTTTGCGCAAAGCATTTATGAGTTTTTTAAGAGTTTCTTAATGAACTTTGGAAAAGCATTGACGGCGTAACACAGTGAGTACCTAATGCAGCAGCCGGTGTGTTCTGCATACCTTACAAGTCATCAGCTGCGGCAGCAACTTAACGGACGGAAGAACACTCGTACAATAATTGGCTCGGTAAAAATCAACCATTGCCTGGCGTATAGCCTATACGCTATAGGAAAGTCAACATCAGAATGAACCTCACTGCCTATTGTTATAAAGTCCCATTATTTTCAGCTACGTTCAGTTACATTTATATTCGCCTTTTGCACTCCTTTCAGGACTGTCACGAGTGATTTGCGACGCCCACCCAGGGACGCCGGATCGTCGGTATAAATTTATAAAAAACAAAAAATCGTTACCAATTATCAGGCCTGTAGGCTAACTAGGAGGGACGCAGAGGGCTTAGTCTCCCCTGAAAAATTTTTTGCCCCTCCCTTCGCCTTCCCTGGTGTCCCAATCTGGTTAGGGCCTGCCAATTATGCTTGCTACAGTTCAACAATAACGTTGACTTCAAAAATAATAAAACAAACTATAGA
>JGI24158J21664_10000873_pt1 | contig 30901 bp, 19 predicted proteins | sample Ectturendosymbi3_FD_21664 | JGI IMG/M metagenome (IMG submission 21664)
AGTNGCATTAAGTGTTGAAAAATATTATATGGCTCTCACGGAAATACAATTAAAAATATGTAGGTTTCATGGCTCCCTTAGCCAAAAAGGTTCCCGACCCCTGACTTACATCAACAACCTTCAGTGGTGTCGAGCATTTGCCATGATGCGAAAAACAGAATAGAATCTGCACTCAAATTGAACAACAGAAAAAAATAAAAAATTTCTAAGGCAAAGTAAATCCCTCGCTATTTTTTTGAGAATTATCTTCGATGTTGCATAAAGCCTTTTTTATTTTGCTTAAAAAGTCCTCCCAATAGCAAGTGATCGATATTCTACAATTTCTTGCAAAAATAGTTGGTTATACTTCCAGGCTTCAATAGCGGTGTGCAATGACTTTTTCAAAAAAACAAGTTAATAATCGCTCCTTATCCCTTGAATCTCTTATTTTGTCCTCAGATTGGATCAACCGTGATGCAATCTCACATACAGTACATTTCCCACTTCATTCGTGCCGATTTTTCTCTCAGGGGGTTGCGGGGACAGTAAGCAGCCCTAGGAGGACTCAAAAGACATCACGATCAACGGTTAAAAATAAACTACGTCGTAAGAAGTATGCGGTTCAGCGCATGCTCAGCCTTGAATTAAGAAGCTCATGGTCCTTTTACCAAAAAACATAGGCCGAAAGTTTCGTCTCAGACGCAACATCCGGGAAGTATTATCACGGTTTACTCTTGCGAGGTTGTGTAATGAAAGCGAATGATGTTTTGAAAGTTCGCCGTTTGTTTGAATATCAGAAGTCGTTCCTGCTCAAACAAGGAGGTATAGAGAAAGGCACACCCTTGCTTACTCTGACCTCGGCCATTGACAAATCATGACGGTGGGAAAACCGTCTTCTGTAGTGCTACGTGTGTAAGAATTCCTTGTTGGTTGCCCGCTGAAACATTACCCTGCGATCAAACAAACGGTAACGCGTGTTATTACTTGCCAAAGGCCATCAAAAGTCTTTCTGTAGCTTGAGATAACAACTGCACGTGCGCGAATTTCAAGAAGAAAGCTGAACCAAGTGAGTGCGAATGTGTTGGTTTTGCATTGTGTGTCACGTAAGGATCTTCAACAGCGGGAAGGAAGAAAGATGAGCGAGTACGAATGAAGCAGTCGAACTTTCATGTCTTGTCAGTTGCAGCTCAACTCCAAACACGCGAATCCTTTTGCGAATAAAAAAGCTGCTGAGCGTTTACCTGGAGACGGAGGGGAAGACACAAAGCTGAAAATAACGCACTCTGGTAGGGATATGCGCCCTGAGGGACCAATTCCATCCATGCAATATCGTGTCAGCTAACCAACTGAGAATGTATCGTGGACTGAGTGACGTCATCGTTGATCGTTGACTGAAGTTGTTGAATACATTTCACGCAATGAGTCATGAAGAGGCACTTAGGGACGTTGGAATTTATCGTGCTTAGAACTTCAGTAGAAAGAAAGCCATTAAATCTTGTCATTCGCAAAAACCACTTTGTACCGCCGCGAAAAGCAAACGCTCGCTAGAGCGAACGATGTTTTTACTGCCAGTCAGAGATCGAATTCATTTCGAGGGCAGGACGGAAAAGAGCTACGTTAAACAGCTTTCTGAAATATTTATAACGCAACCACATGGCGACTGTCAAAAACAGACTGCCCCTGCGTATCGGCGAGGGCACATTTCACCTGTAGACCTCGCAATCCAGACCTAGGCCCCCCCCTCCGCAGTTGGCGCCCCTTTTCATAGATAGTTTTATGACCTCTTTTCCAACTTCCGCTTTCGCTGAATGCAGATCCTCGTTTTTCCGTTTGGCCTCTTTCAACATTCTTGATTATTTCCAACATTCTCGATTACGTCTAACAACGCTAGACATATGCATGTTTGTGTGAGACGGCTCAGAATCTCCAGTTTGAACCCACGCTTGTACCAATACGACTTATTTAGTATCAGGCGATACCGCAAACCACGAAAAGCCGGCAAAATAGATGCTGCAGCTAGCGACTGCGCTCAAAATGTTCGAACATCGCACTGGCGCCAAGATTTATTTGACAAAAAACACTATTTGAGACTCGTGAGCGCAGAAATATGTAAATGAGACATTAAAAATTTCATTTGGTTGAAACGTTAAAAAATGCTCAGTATCTTGCAAAATTTTCTTCTCCGGGGAACCCATTGTTTGAATCTAAGTCATTGACACGGCCTATTAGGTCATTGATTCTGAGAGCCCTTGCTTGTTTTCAGAAGAGCTGGGCTAAATTCGGGCGAGCTATCGGTATGGCACGAATGCGGGTAGGATAAACTTGATGTGTTTGTACTGCTACTTCAGGGACACTAAGGGAAACAGCAGCTTCGTCTGTTTCAGGGCAACAGCAAATTGAATCAATTTTGGCTGCGTTAAATGCACATCTGCTTTTCAAACACACAAAATCAAACAATAATATTGAGCAATGAAACAGCTGTTTACCTTGGTTGTTGCATCCATCACGATCAAAAGAATGAATCCACAGTAGCAGCTATTTTGACAAATGAATAAACAAATAAATAAATAATACCTGAAAACGGACAAATAGAAGAATGCGAAGTTAAAAACGCTGTCTGCTGATGTTAATTTGATTTTCGCTCATATTACAAGAAACCTGTTTGGGATGTGAATTGCAGTATGTTCAAAGTTTTTCTTAACAATGACTTATTTCGCTGCAGTATTGGAACAAATTTTAGTTCGAATATTGTCGGTCGATGCTGGTGCTTAGTGAGTCTACGTATGGCATCACAATGAGCAGACCTCACAATTAAGAGACAGCTTGGCTCACCTGCAGTTCGCAGACAACCCATAAAACTAATGACCGCCTACTGCTCAAGAATATCGAAGACAAACTGATTTTTTAGACAAAATGCGTGCTTAAAATTGTAAGTATCAAAGCACACGCTAATCTTGTGCAAACCAATTTCACCGGTTAAGTGATTGTGATGAGAGTGAAGGTAAACTCGAAACCAGCTTTTGCCAGGCTGTCACCAGATTGTACGAGTTTAAGTCTTACAGTAGTTCTTGTGCCCGGGATCGTTGATATTTTTCTGTAACATATTTTTGCAGTGGTATTGAGAAAAATCTTCGGTTTCGTGTTATTGTAGGGAGACGCAAGACAGCTTTTAATCTGTGATTGTGAGATCCGTTGTAATTGAGCTTGGCGAAATTTTCACACGCCTGTCCCTACCCACCTGCAGATCAATGCAAGTAAACAAACAGTAAGTTGCTTTCTGATTTTACTCTGTTGCATTTCATGAATAAACCCGTTGGATCATTGGTTCAGGACAGCTTTGCGTAAAAGACCAAAATGTTAAATTTAGTGAACAAACAGTAACTTGCTTTCTGATTGTATTCTACTGCATTTCACGAATAAACCCGTTGGATTATTGGATAACCCGTTGAATAGCTTTTTGCGCTTTTACGCAAAGCTATCCAACGTTGGATAACCCGTTGCATAGCTTTGCGTAAAAGACCAAAATGTTAAACTTAAGTTTCTTATTACAATTTTTATCAGCGTTGTGCTGTTGTTTGAAACTTGAACGTTTGAAACGCGGACTCCACAGTATGTTACAGGTTGCACGAGGAACCACGATCAGACTCGAAAATTTCGTTAAATCGCTACCTTGACTCGGATAAGGCAGCCATTCATCTGTCATGCCTAATCGATCACCAAGTCACCAAATGGAATTGCTTGCCCATTACCGCGGTTATTATCAATGTGACCTCACAAGGCATTTCAGCATTTGGGCAGCTGGCTATAAAATTGGACTCTCACGAGACCGATTCCAATGCACAACCTAACAGATGCTACCGTTGGAGTCTTGGGTGTCCGGCACCAGCCCACTGTTTATTCCTTGCCTTTGAAGTGCAGTGGCTTTAGCGCCTCTTGCATTACTGCGCTATCTGTATTGTAGTAGCAAACAAACAACAAAACATTGTGTTATAGACACGTATTCGAGGCGAGACATTCTACACTTTAACTTTGGCATATTAATTGATTCTGTAAAACTTCGTAATACAGGAATTCTTGACAGAGTTCATTTACACCTGCGTGGAATAGGATATTTTTCATACAGTTATTGCGGATGAACAAGTCTTGTGTGAGGAAAATCATGTTTTTCAAACTTGCTCAAATTTCTCCAGTGAAAATGCTGACAATACAAGGAAAGAAATGAAAATATGAGCCGCCAACTCAAAGACGCTGGAGTGCTGAGGCGATCTTACAAAACAATATATGAAAACAATGCGTAATCAGAAGCTGGAATACCAGGCAGTCACAGGACTTGAAACAACGCGCACTTTTCCACAGGAGGCTGTGGGCTTAACCCCCTCAAATAAAGCTTCAAGAGCCCCAAAAACGAAATATGAAACGCTAGAAGTCGGTAGATTTATTACCAAACCGTATCCTGCTCTGTCCTCTAATTTAGCATTACTTGGTGCCAGGGGCTGATCCAGCTAGTGAGATCAGTGCAATATGGTTGCATACATGAAAAGTCCACTCTGCAAATCACTTCTTGAAAAATTAACTATTTAATCTGAAATTACTGAACGCACAGTTCTCAGACAACCTCAAGTAACGTGCTGTCAAGACGCGAGAAGCTTGAGAACGGAGAGTGGATGCTTACGCTCACTTTTATGGCGTTTTACAAAAGGCTTGAATCACTGTGAGAACAAAGGGCGAAGATCAAAGTGCTAAGTTCTCTTCTTTTCGCAAAAGTACAAGCTGGAGATCAATGTTCACTGCAAGCTTATATCGATGAAGGCTATTCGACAGCCTTGCTTGTCAAAAACAGACGGATGCTCCAGACATCCTGTTGAGTCATATCACATTGCATGCCTCCGAGTTCCTGATCAGACCTGAAGCAGTCACGTCGCGGAAAAGTTACAAAATCTTCCGCTTAACCCACGAGTCTGAAATCCCAAACTACACACAAACAGTTACTAGTCTCCACATAAGTGAAGATTTTGAACCAATCAGCAAATTTTTAACAGGAAATCGATTTCACATAACACTACGCATGGTCAGTCCCACAATGACAATCGGCAAGCAACGCTTACGGGTGAAAGCCAAACAATTGGGTCTGCTTATTTTCATGAAATCACGTAACCAGGGTTAGAGATAAAATGCAACCTAAACTTGGCAAAAAAACACTAAATCTATGAAAAACAACGAATATTTGAAATCTACTTGTTAAAGAATACACCACACGAATGGAGTGCAGCTGGCACACTATACAACACAAGTAGGCTATACGTTACTTGTTTAGGCTTTGAATACAGTGGATAATTTTCACGTCACACAGTTTGTACAAGTAGTTTCTCGTCCAGTTTATTTATTATTAAATGTTGTCATAGTCAGCAGATAGCCGAATCGTGGATTTGTTTACAATAATTTAATACGGAGCAGCATTTCTGCAGAACAAGACAACCGTAACTGCCACTAACAACTATTGTAAAGGTGGCTTCGCTGAAGGCTTCACTCCAAGTACACGGCCGTAGTTACACATAATATTATTCTACCGTCTGAATAAACTAACGACACACATTCTACGATCAAATCCAAGCATTCAGAAATCCAGCCAAAGGTGCCAGCAGGATTTTTTGAAGCTGGAGGCAAACCATATAGTTCTGGTTGATGGTGAGAGCCAGAAACAAAAAGTGACGTGTCAAGTCATTTTACAAGTTTGCCAGAATGCTTCTGGACATTGCTGTACAAACGTGAAAACATCTTTGAAAAATTAAGCTAAGCAAGAGAGGCCGAAAGTCTACAAAGAATTGAAAAAAGCGTCTGACTTGCTACCTGCGAACACTCCACGTTGTTGCTAAGTGTAATGGATAAAACTATTGTTTAAAATGATGCTGTGTGCATTGTTACTTCGTAATATAGGAGACAATAATTACAGCACAAGGAAGAAATTTTTCTTTTTTGTTAAAAATCTCTATCAACAGTAAAACACACCAGTCATAGCTTCTCAGTCTAGAGCCGAGTTTCTCAAACGGGGCCCTCGGCCCACCTTGGGGGCCACGGAGCGGTTCTCTGTGGACCACGAGCAGATGCCTTCACTAGGTAGCTTTGCCGTGATATTGCATAACCCAAGTGTCACGATATATTAAGAGTCTTTTAAAGGGGGCCACGGCTCTTGAAAGTTTGAGAACCACTGGTCTAGAGGTACACAAACTTATAAGAGACCGCTGTTTCACTCACTGTCAGGGGCGTGGCCAGGTTGCGGCGAAGAGCTCGGTCGCTTTCCCAAGTTTTGAACGACATTTATTGAACCGTTGAGAAAAATTGTCATGAACGCGTGAAGTCAATCATTTATTAGAGTTCAGAATTCTCGTCTTCCCAAGTATATTTTCTGGCTACGCCCTTGCTCACTCTAAATTGAAAGACAGCATGATCAACAAAAATAGTTTAAGATAAACCATGTTTAACCAAAAGCTTCTTTTTGTACAGTCACTTCAATATGTAATTTTGCATTTCTCTCACGTTACAGACTTGTTCACACTTGAACAAGCAGAACAAGACGTTTGATGGTGCGAGTTTGTTTCAAACTGCAGATGAACTTCTTTAACGTTTGAACGATCAACGGCCGCAGAAAATCTCCAAACGTGACTAAGACTTGACAGGTAATCAATAATTGATTAGCTAGAACCGAAAACGCTGGCAAACAGCATGGAAACCACCGTGGCATGAGCCTCATCAGGCTGGTTGGCAATATGATGCCGAACTGCTGGTGCTTGCTGACGTCTGTGCCTGCTTTTCTTTAGATGAGGTGTCAGCAAAACATTGGCAGGCTTCGAAGAGCACCGCAAGATGTAATGGATGCCAAACATTTTAAACCACTCGTGTTGCGAAGCATCCAACGCATATTTACGAGTTTCGGATGTTGTTTCCGTGTATTTGTTGCTGTTTTCTTAAATGATCCTGGTTCCAAGGAACCTTGCTCAGGTACTTTCAGCGAAACCAGTTTTTTCATGAGCAGTTAGCAGTGCAAGAAAACAGCCACAAATGAACTCCAAACTCCCTCTCCAACAACGATAAGCACTGATGCCAGCTGCCACAAAATGCGACTTTGGGCTTTACTCTTGGCAACTATCAAGCCTTAGGTTAACTTCATTTACGCTCCAAAATCTTGAACCTCATGACTGACTAGAAGCCAAGTCGTTCCCTTAGATCGCGTTTAAACGATTTGATAGGCTATCATATTAGTAAAATGTATTTCTTAATTAAGCAAAACTTACGTTGATTTTTGTCTTACGGACATGGTTTCTTTTATGGTTACTGCAGTTGTAATTCCTGGCGTATGTCAAACCGAAAGTAGTGATACACGGCCTTCCAGTGTGGTAGTTGTTACATCGACACTAAAAAAATGCAGGAGGGAAGCGCAGACCAAAAGTTTTTATGGAAACATGCGGTATAAATTTCTTAGACTTACGCAACATATTTGGTTGAGTTTTCAATTCTTGTTTAACGATTTCTGTCACAGACAGTCCATTGATAAAATGAATGCAAGAGTTTTGATATTACGTAAACTTCAGAGTTAAGTCATTGATTTCGCAAATGCTGTTTGCAATCTGTGCAACTTTTCAAAGCAAAAAGAAATGGAATTCGAAAATAGTTTGAACTTTGAACTTACAGTCTAGTTTTCTTTTTGCTATACTGAAAACAAGACCTTCCTCAGTAAGCTTTACATGAGCTGTGCAGTACGACATCTTGAAATCCTAATTTAAAATCTTTAATGAACCCAAAATTGACGAAACTAACTTGTGCAACTGAACGATATGCTGTACAAGAAAGCAAGTATCATGACACTATCGGCATGACAGTCCATGCCCTTCCGAACATTGTACGAGGCTATTCTTTGCAAGTAGCATCCAGACACAGCCCATCAGGTTGTGGACAATCTGCTCTATATTAGATAGCTGGTACGCGCTGTCTATTTACACGAAGACCACGATTCTGAAGCCTTGTCCAATAAATTCTCCAGATTTATCCACACTCTTTTTTCGTTTTTTTTGTATCCCGTCGCAGGATCCTACTGGTGTTTTTCCGCTCTCGTGTAAGCTTTAGGTGATGACGTAATCGTTCAGACAGTATTGTTGTTAAATACGAAAACAGGAAGCGTGAGGCCACATTCAGAAAACGAAAGTAAACAGATGTAACGAAACAAAACTTATATGTGAAACAAGGACAGAGAACTAAATTTTTCTCAAACATTTGCCTACATTTCCGCATTTTTAGTGAGTGACCAAAAGAATTCGTCACAGGGTCAGTTCCGATAGATAAATTACGCCACAAATCAAAAATTTTCAAAAACTGTAACAAGTCAATAGCTTCACGAATTACTACAAAAACGCAGTTTTTGACTATAAAACTGAACATATTATGGAGTGCACCAATAAAAAATGAAGAGTGAGTACCAATTGGAAATGGGGCGTGGTCACCACCGGCCTCCCTGGTGGCGACGATCTTGGTCAACCTACTGGTTCTTCAACAGAAGTTACAAACATAGTTTTCTTAAAAAGCCACAGGCCTCATAAGCTTCTTGTAACTGTTAACTTTTTACGTCTGATTTCATTAGAGCGCCGCTTCCAAATTCAAATTCTGCTACATGCCTGAAATTCAGCGTTCAACCTGTTGCAGCCATACCCATGGACAATATATACTCGGATTATTTAATTGACAAAATAATTCCACTGTAAACAAGGGCTTTCTCAAGCAGTTCTCTCCGACATTCGTCAAGACCACATCAACTCTGAACAACCTGCACGTGGTGGGACTGCCGGCGTTCTCAGAGAGTAAAACGGCAGCGTGCAAACCTTTTTCTGTCTGCTCGTCCGACCTCTCTTTGTCAGACGGCAGGGCTTTTGCGCGTTTGCTTTCGCAAATTTTACAAGATTTCAACTGGTGCATTGATTTATTGATGGTAAAACCGTTAACGGAACCTTATTTGATCCAAGCACACACCGCGTTCAGACTTAAGATTCCATCAAATACGTAGGTCGTGGGTTCCAAGCAACTGCGCATTCCCATCACTTGAAGCTGAATAGGGAGCTTGTCTGATAGGAGCAGTGGGGTGATTTCGAACGAAGCTGGATAATTTCTGGCAGTGAAGATAGTTTTATTCTGTAAACAAATGAATTACGAAAATACTGTAGCAGCCAGGTACCCAGCGGAGATAGGTATAAATCCAGAACAATAACTTGTTCAAAACTGCTTGCTTTTGCCTGAGCGTATCCTTTGTTGACCGCCTTTACTAGCACAAGCTTACAATACTGTTTCTGGTTCAGTATTTGAATGCAAGTTTATACAGTACCGACAGCAACGTTTATCTTTATGCAGCAGTAAACACTTTATCATGATTATGTTTGCTCATTTGTTTGACAAAGTAAAAACAAAAAGTTCAGAATTTTTTCTCTAGAAGCGCAAAGGTTAATTTTCATGCACGGTTATTAATTTAGAAAAAAAACACACGCCCATCGCATTTTGCCAAAATAACCTTTTGTTAACTGCAATTGACCGAAGATACCTTGCATTTGCAATCTCGTTCTACGTTTCTACAGCGTAGACATAGAACAAAATTGAAGTAATTGCAATGTTACTGACACTTTTTTGTATTTACTGTACAACGGTGATTCTCAGCATGTTGCAAGTGGGCAACCGGTGGTCCACCTAGAATTTTTAGTGGTCCACAGGGAGTTGCACAAATCCTAAGATTGAACATGCCCTTGAGTTCACTGATTTATGTGCAATACAGTTTCGACTAGTTGTTCTTGAGCCGGTGTCAGAATGACAAAGTGGTCCATAGGATTTTTTTCAAGATGGTCCATGGGCCAAAAAAGGTTGAGAACCATTGCTTGGTTGTCGGTGCACGGTCAACTTCCAAAATCATCAGTGCATCTTTTCAAGGCATAAGCAAAACTTTTTGAAGTTACGCATACTTAAGAGCGTTTACTGGTCATGGGAGGCAACCTGCTTGATACTGATTTACCTGGTGTGCTACAACAGGTCTGGTCTAAGATGATTGGTTGATCATTACGGAATCGTTTGAAGGAAAAAAGGATTTTTATCTGCTGGTATTCTCCGTCAATGCTTCAGCACAGGAAGATATCACGTAATATTTTGACAGAACAAATGAAACACAAGAGTTCAAGGAGGAAATGCTACATCCCGTGGAAGCGTTTGAAATTTTTGCAAAAACTTTTCGACCCGTCCTAGAGCTATTGAAATAGTCGCGAGAAGACAAATATTCCATTACGTAACGCAACAACTAACTGGAACGGGGCTGGAAAAACAATAAAAAGCGTAGCTTGCAAACCGCGCACGTGATAATCTTCTGAATCAGAAGAAGTCACGCCTTCGCGAAGAAGGCATAACTATGACACACGCTGTATTTACACGCCTTTGATCAAAGAGAACTTATCGACGAAGTGTGCTTCAGTTTTGCCTCTAGCTTTCATATTCGTCATGGAAAATTTTGACGTTGCAGGAAACAATTCGATTGCTGCTGGACGCAGCAACTGCCTCCTTTTTACCCTGGGGACATAGCTAAAGCCTCTACAACATGCAAGAAACAAGAACGGTAACACTTTAACCTGTGTTACGTTTTAAATTGTAAAAACACTCAATGTTGACAGGCAGTTAATGATGTTTACGATATAGGCCTTGTGTTAAACAGAGTGGTTAAAAAGTAAACGTTAACATTCTGTCTGCGTGTTTGGAAGAAACTGCGTGTGTGTGTATGTGTGTGCGCAGGCCCGTATGTTTTGCGTGTGTGTGCGTGGAATGTGTATGATGGCCTCTCACACTGAAATTCACGCTCGTGCAAAGTAGGCACCTTGTAATGTAACAGAAAAAAAACATCGCAACAAAACTAAATTAATCGTGAACTTTAGACGGGTAAAGCTGAAAAAGAACAGATTGGCAGATAGAAAACAATGCCTGATATCTAAGCGATTTTTTTTGGTTCTGTGACCAAACGAAGCAGTCAACCTAGAAACATATTAATCGAGCAGGCACTAAAATACTTCCATCAATCTCTTTAGAGGTCTTCAGTGTTGTGACTCATAAGTAAAATACCTCGTTAAAATTTCGAGCTCGAAATTCCGTAAATTCTTGTTGAGTAACGTCACCTCATCGCTATTCGAACTGAATGATGTAGACCTCTTGTGACATTTCAGGGTAAACTTTGGCGAAAAACAGCTTCGTCAACACAACTGCTGGGCATGACCCATACTGGACGCAAATACAGCTTGTTTACTGAGAAGTGCTAGTCATGCAAAAAGTGTTGCAAGGCTGATGTAACACTTTGGTGTTAAACCAATCATCAGAGCAGTCATCAAGCATGTGACCAAAGTCACATTTTTCAACATGGCGTCAGGCGCGTAGCCAGAAATTTTTATAGGGGGAGGCAAACAAGGACCAAGTCTCAACATTTAAATATATAATGCCCCTTGTTTTTAAAGCATCAACCATAAAATGTGCTTTGTTCTGGCACTTCTTTTTCTGAATAATTCTGTTCCAACTTAATCCGACAAACAGAAAGTCTGCTTTCATTGAATTAACAGGTTTTCAAAGTTTATTTTCAGTAAATTTCCAAGCTTCTGCTTGGAATGAAAGCCACCATTTTCTCGTAAAACTTTCCTGCGAGAGCGTTAGTGTAAATCTTGATGCTATAAGTGCTAGATCGGCAGTATGCTTTTTTCAGTCAATATTCTAGTTGAACAAGGAGTCGCGGCCGTCATTGTGATTGCGCTTTTTTATATTTACACACTTCTTGATGTACACCAACACACGTTCAATCGAAGCCGAGTAGCAACTTTGCTCTAAGACACCGACAGCCGAAGTAGGTCTACAAAACTTGTGCGCATGTAGACTAAGACGTGGATCATGCCTTCTTGAGAGACTGTTTGACGTATGCAACTGATAATGCAAACGCTGGAGTCCTTCAACGCGTTTGAAAAATGTTTGGATTTTATGTCATCAAACGCTATGAAATGCGACTGCGGAGCATTTTTGTACGCTACTTCCACTAAGCCTGCTTCACATAAACGATTGGGTATTTATCTATCTAGCTTCTGAGAGTTAACGAGAAAATTTACAATTATTCCAAAGACAATTTTTTTCATTGGGGAAAATTATAAATGCCCTCTACACATGCCCGCATATGCTTGACCCGCTCAATTTACGCTGTGTGGAAACGGTTGTATATTTACGAAAACGAAGCCACAATCGATTATTACCATGGCTCTAAGTTAAGAAACGGCCTACATGTTGCTACAGCTTAACACAACGGTTGGTAAGTTAATCTAGTCCAGTGGTTCCCAAAGTATGGATCAAAACCCAAAGAAGGGTGGAGAAAGGTCAAACAATTGGTCGCGCAAAGGCGATCAAAACCGGAGTTGTAGATTTTCAACGTTGACACTGCTTGTCTGTCTGTAGCGTAGTACTTAAGAAAAGAGTAGATTTCTGACAATAAAAACGAACCAAGCAACTTGCTGCAAAAAATCATCACACAATCACTATTTTTTCATAACGTTCTTTGAGGCTTGGGTCACGAGGTGTTCACCAAGCTCAGATTTGGGTCGTGCTCAAAAAAGTTTGGGAACTAAGCGGTTGAAATCTTTCTTTAAATTTATTAGCGTTTGAATTACAAAATCCAATCGACTGGGAAAAAATTCAACTTCCTTTCATTTTGGTTGCATGCGCTTTATCGAGAAAACAAATAATTGCAAGCTATCTGTTATGGCAGTGTCAATGGCCTCAACACTTAAAAAATAAAAAGCACGTTCCTACTTTCGTCAGATTTTGCTGCTGACTCTCCGCGTTGCAGCTGAATGCTGCTTTCAAAGTTACTGTATGAAAAGGTGGCAATTAACATCAGGTGAATCTTGAAACATTTTCAGACTATGTAGGCCTATAGGTCGGATTCTGATTACTTTAATAAAACTTTTTTTTACTCGCCAGCAAGGTAAAGGGAGATCCCTAATGAAACCGTTAAGGTTCCACATATTTGTGATTGAACTGTCACAGTAGGTGTACATGCCATCACAACGAAATATCTAGAATAAATGCTATTGTTGCTAAGCAGTGTCTATGGCCTAATTGCGTTACAAAAAAGTCTTTGAAACCTTCTTAGCCAAGGCTTGAGCTTCAAGGCATACAAATTGTATATCACCGCCATATTCACCCATTTAGTTGCAAAACTGCACAAAAACAAAAATCTACGATGTTCATTTAAAGCTACGGATGATGCTGCAGTCAAGGGCAAAATATAGTGTTTGTAGCATGCCAGACTTATCAGAGAGGGATTTTTGCGATGGTCTTGAAATGAAGTTTACGCAGGAGTGTAGTGGGGCGGGAACGCGTAGGAATGGCGTTCCCACAAATTTTTCAAGTTTTGCTTTAAAATGAGTTTGAAGTTGTTTTAAAATGGTTAGTTTTTTTGGTGCGTTCCCACACCTTTTTTGTTAGCACTACATCCCTGAGTTTACGTCACCATTAAGTGGGAAACAGCAAGCTGGTGCGCCAGAAACAGCTGCGAAAAGCGTTACTCCCTTGCTTTATTTTCGGTTAGTGTTTACAAGCGCGTATATACAAGTTTGCATTTCATTATCACCAACTTCCATACGGAACTTAAAACTCAATAAAGGTCAGCCATGGCATGAATCCTCCAGAATTTACACTATACATAATGTTTGATTAATGTTGGGCAACTGGTAAACCATACTGCTTTGACCAGGTTCGACTAAAAGTTGAAGTAGAATAGGTTTTTAAGCAGTTTCGTTGAGTTGCACTGACGCATTTCCTTGGATTTCATATCAAAAGCTTGATTAACCTGAAAATTGTTATTGCTACTTTCGGAATTGGAGGGGGCAATCTCCCCACCCCCAAAGCCATTCATTTAAAAAAGTAGAGTTATGACGTTCCTCCAACAGCCCAAACATTTTTGATAATCTAATGTAAGGCTCAATAAGTTCTATTATATGTTAAAAATACTTTTATTAAAACAGTTCTATGGTTGTTAGCTGACAAAAGAAACACTACAGTTTGCAAGGTTATAGCAGAGTTCGCTATTCTTCTGTGTTCTTCACGCTGGTACTTACAGTTTGTTGAATGGTGTCAACCAACCTTTCACCTGTCACTACTACCCGTCATCGATTTTATGTCATTACCAACAAGGTATGCTGAAATACAGGTGTTAAAACCATTATTCCTGCTCTGTGCATACATGCTGCCTTAAAAGAAGCAGTACATCGACGTGTTGATGCGAACGGAGCATTTCCTTTTATTGATTTGTGCTTGATTCAGAACAAAACGTCACTTCCCGGCAATTCTGTAGGTGGCTTTGTATGGCAACCATCATCGTATAACTTCCTGAAAACGGGTTCACAACGAATGGAGCTGCAGGCAAAATGCTGGTACTCTGTGATAGAACAGAGTCTGAAAGCTTTGCCCCATGGAACCTTCTGTAAACAGGTGAAAGATTCTCTCTTATCACAACACGAATAGGTTTGGTTTTATTTAACCACGTTTCAATACGTGCCTTATTGTGTTTACGTCTAACGTCTCAAAGAATACGATGCTTTCATTTTCTGGATTTTTCAGTCAACCGCTTGTTCTGTACGTCATATTTTACGTCACGAGCCTTGTCATGTGTTTATGCATGGTAACACTGTATTTGATTTAACCAAGTTTAGACCACCGCAACTGGGCAACTTTAATTGGTTTCGGTGTCCTGTAGTTACGAATATGTTCCAGCAATGTTTACTACCGCATTGCTGTGTTACATCGCGACAAACAAACTCCTCTACTTTTGTGATTGCCATCAGTTCATTTCATACTCTGGAGTGCAGGAACTACCACAATCTTCGGAAAAATGACTTGGCTGTTCAAAATACTGGAAAATGTTTGAAACGGTCGATGACTACGCAATCAAAAACATCATAGAAAAAACAATGTTGCGATGCGTACTGCATCGGTGTTGCATGCTGTGGAAACTAATGGGGAACCCCGCTCTTTGAATGTATCAGTATTGCACGCCTGCCCAATGTTGTACACCACACAGAAAGTGTGTGTCGGTTGTGCAACCACCTGTCACTTTGGGAAGTAGTTTGTTGAAGACAATCTGGTGAACTTGCTTATTCTTGGAATTTCCCTGCAATGTTGTTATTTTGAGCCTTCAGTACTGTTGGGCCAAATTTCACAGCACAGTGCAGCTTATTTTGATGCTGATGTGTGATAATCCTGAGGCCCTTGTTTCCCACTTCCTTGCAGCAACAATGGAAAAAATGCACCAATTAAGTACGGAAAGCTAGAAATATTCAAAGGCGAATGGGAAATATTGGCAAAGTGAAAGCGAAAACAAAAGATGAGCAAGTCCATATGTCACAAGAAAACAGAGCAACACCTGTCAAAGCACATCTGGTTACCGCAGGAGTTTGCTGTATTTGCAAGGGTGTGTTTTGGGCGCTTGTCTATTAGCTTTTATAAAAATCAACGCATCGTCCTGTTCCATATCCTCTTCTCAGCAGTTTTATGAGAACTGTTAATACTCCTTGCAGAGGTCCACGCAAAATCAGTGAAGACCTTGTTGGGCGTAAATGAAAGGATGCTGGGAACAGAAATGATATCATCCTGCTCAGGGCCGGTTTTAAGCCGATTTGACCGATTTCTTCTAACTGGGCACCGCGCTACGCCTACTAAACAACACAAATTTACATTTTCTTCGAAGTTGTTTGTGTGTAGTGCCGGCGTGAGGCCCAGTGTTTTTAAGGTGTTTTGAGAGACCATAACGGTTCTCAATTTTTTTCCAACGGTCTCTCAAAATACAGTATAGACTCGCTTTACTACCACTGTCAAAATACACGAAAACCTTGCTTTACAGTCACCTCAGTATTAAGATAAAATAGTTGCGGTCTCTCACAATGTCTTTGCAGTCAGCAAGGTCAAACTATAAGGATAACCCTGGCGGGCCCCATAGTATTTTGGAAGCGTAGGATCCCCTACCAACGAAAACCAAAATCTAAGTGAACATGCGCGGTTTCATCCTCATCAAATTCTTTGGTGAGAATGGTTATTGCATATCTTCAGTAACGTGTAGCCAAATTTTTTCATAGCATCTCAATAAGGCAGAGACGGCTTTAAGATTTGAAGCTATTTTCTGTTTCACTGAAAAAGCGTTTCGTTTTATCAAGTCAGGTTTCAATAGTTGTTGCAAATTACGGTTCGATAGTTGTTGATATTTCAATAATTACTGCTGCTTGTATTCTGAACGCGCCGTTTAGTTCGCAATTGCAAATATGTGCTGCTTCATCAGTCTTCATCAGACTGGAGTGCAACGCAAGATTGGTTGCTACCTGTCTTTTGTTGACTTTGCACTGTATCCAGCCCTCCAGTGGCCAGGCAGTCGCGAATTTGGCCCTCGGGTCAAAACGTTTGGCCACCCTGGATTATAGCATCAATCTTACAGCTTGGCGTCATAATTTCTTAGCTATAGCCTAATAAATCAAAAGTTGCAAAAATTCTGAAAAGGTGCAACGTGGAATAACTTTCGTGGACGTTTAAGGCTACTACAGAACTTGCCTGTTTTGAAAAATTAAAAAGTAGTTTTAAACTTATTGGAAGATCTACAAGCAATTTACATATTTACTGGTTGTTACGGCGCTGTCCATTGAAGTCTCGTTGGAGAGGTCTTGGCGTCACCCTTTCAGGCCTCGTTAATTAACATCACCGATTTATATCATTATGACTTCAGTGTTACTAATGTACTTATGATGGTAGCATAGTTACCGAAATGTCTACGAAAATGTTTACATCCATTGCTTTGACTTCAGCGTTAAAAATAAAAGAATTTTTTACTTCTCTGCGATATTCAAAACCTGCTCTAATAAACGGTTGGTACTCCTTTAATCGGTGCTGTATTCAGTGGATTACACTGTAACCATTTTTCACGTGTAAAGTATATAGTGATAGGCAGGTGTTATACCGATTTCTACCATTATGACTTGATGCACTGCAACCCCTCAAAAATTTGTACACACGACTGAGCGGGGCCCCGCAAAAGTGTTTCCCATAGGGCACCACACCTGCTGACACCGGCCCTGCTGCTATTAATGGAATTTTTGCAAGTTGAACATCATGGATTGGGATAAACAAGGTCAAGATCAATAGTATTTTTAAATGCAATATAATATTGCCAACCCATAAACTTGTTTTAGTTTATTGTTTAAGTCACAGCTCAAACGTGCAGAAATAATGTTCAACACAGATGCAGCTTTCTGTACAAACAACAAAAAAGTCAAACGAGGCGTTTAGTCACACCATTTCAAACGTTTGTGGTTGTATTGTATTTGTAGACTTGTTATTCTGAAAACAATGAGAAAATTCACTTTGCATACCCGACATAAAGCGATGGACATTACGATCGATTCATATTGACTGGCATAACTCATCCTANACACGTCCGTCTCCATNAGTACCATACATCGTCGCACAGCTTATCCAGAGAGAAACTCTTTTCAGTTGACTCATCCCACCTCTACCACGTCAGCTCCCATATACACAGTGCCACCAAATTTATTTTGGCAAAAACACTATGATGCGGTCTGTAAAGAGGCCCAGCACTGTGAAGCCTTGCATGACGCACGGAAGAGGAAGAGTGCCACGGGCGTGTGCATGCAAAACAGTATTGTCATTAGGGACATGTGCAAGCTTCAGTTCGTAGTGATGTTGCCACTATTGAAGTTCTCTTGAGAGCGCACGAAAATCTGGAATTTGAGGTTGCATGTAACGAGTTGGCACTCACTGATTTATGTACCAGCGTTACTATGTGGATTAAGACTGCTTTGAAAATTATTTTAACATGATGCATGGGCGTCGGAAGGATTTTTTCCAGGGGGTAGCAGTAGGGGATATTCCCAAAAGTTTTTTCCAGGGGGGGGCCAAAAGTGGTGAAATTTGTTTTTTACCCTCGAAATTGAAAAAACAACCTTTTTTTGCTAATAATTTCAAAACCCTGGGGGGGCAAGGCACCTCCCTGCCCCCCTTCCGACGCCCATGACATGATGTATCATTATCCAGGGAAAAACCGAAAAGAACAAGATTTCAATAAAGTTTCTTTGCAATTTAAAAAATTTGTTACAAAGCGTTTGACAAGATTTGTTTGTTCTGTTCTAATGTAAACAATGGTTGTCAGAGTTTTTCTCACATTGTGTTTGTCTAGATTGCCTTAAACATAAAAGATTGCCTCAATACCAGAACATTTTCGCCTGAGAAATTTTTCATCCTCAGAAATTCGTTCAAGCATGTTAACTGCATACTCGCTTCGGCTTGGCTGGTCATTTTCTCTCAAGAGCCTAATCGCGCCGTCGCAAGATCTTGAGCACTACCGAGCATGGTGTGGTTACAACTCTTTGGCAACAGTGGGATGGAGTTTCTGGAAGAACGAGCAAAGGACTGTCTTACACGGTCGATGTTTTCCTCAGATATGCATGGTCGCCCACTCCCCCCCTTATACAATCCCTGTCTCCATAATTTTTCTGTGCTATGAACAAATTAAAGGACGTGATGGGCTCGTATTTTGCATACTTGCCGCAATTACGTTGGTTCGCTATGTCTGCACAACAGATTTCGTCTCATATTAAATCATGATACACATTGTGCCTCCTCTTGAGGAGTATTAGCTAATTTTTAGGGTTACAGTTAACAGTAATGTAACATAAACAGTAGCACATTAAAAAAAACACGTGAAGCAGAAAATGTCAATATGATCACAAGAACTTAATAAACACTGATTAAAATTAAACAAACCTGGTTAAGATATCTTATCCACTGAGTTTGTAATAAATTTAAAAAAATTGTAAAGTTACTTTGTTGACACTTTGTGGACCCGCTCCAAGGTGGCATTCACCTTGGTCTGTAAGTTTTATGCCTGTGCCTTCAAAAGCTTTTTTGCAGCTTTTGAAGCTTCTTGTTTTTGACATTTAGGATGATTTGCTGTAGGTTTTGGAAACTGGCAAGTGTTTAAAGTCTTGAACCTTTGACCTGTAGGTAATTCAAACATTTTCAACACTGTTTAGTGGATTAGCTAAAGAGCTATAATTAGCAAACCACTTGTTTCACATTGTCATTCGCAGTGTCCTCGCTGAATTAATGTATGATTGGTTTTGCCTACATTGCTATGCTGGATGCTGCGTTCCCACCTTGTAGTAATCAGTAATCATCCCTTTATTTACTTCAAACTAATCTTAGACAATTTTTTCTCGACACTCGATAAAAAATAGAATATCTCTGTGTTTGTATATGCTTATGTAGATTAATAGTATGAAAAGCTGTGCACTGCATTCCAACAGAAATAAGACGCCAGAGAGTAATGTTAGCCTAAATTTTGCCGCATTGATAAGCGAAAACGTGGTTGAAATCGAAGTGAACATTGTTTTATTTACTTCAAACTAATATTAGCAAAATTTTACTTGTCACTCAATAAAAAATATTATATCACTGTTTTTGTGTTGGTGGCGTGCAGAGGGGGGGCAAACGGAGCGACGGCCCTGGGCATCCAAGTCAGGGGTCATCCGAAAAGTTAAATTACAAAAATTAAATTTTATTGAAATGCTGCAACTATAGATGCTACTTCGTAATGTAAGGCTAATAGCACATACTGTGTGGATGTGATGGAAACTCGCCCGGAGGGGGCATGCAAATCTGAGGGGAGGCGAGCGAGGCGCTTGCCTCGGCCCCTTTTTAAGGCCTCCTCTCGAGATGTTCTTTGACTAAATTTACCTCATTTTTGGCAAAAAACTTATAGAAAAGAAAAGAGTGGATAATAATCCACTCTTAAAATATTCCGAAACACATCGATAAGTGTTCTGCTTTCAAAGGGGCCCCCAACAGCAACTGCAATGTGCAGTTGCTCTGCTTCTGAAGGGTCCCCAACAGCAACTGTAATGCGTAAGTACTTTGCTTTCAAAAGGGCACCCTTTAGCACATACAACATGTAGCCATTGTAGGTACTCTGATTTCAAAGGGGCCCCCAACAGCAACTGCAATGTGTAAGTACTCTGCTTCTAAAGCGGCTCTCGACAGCAACTGTAATGTGTAAGTAGTCTGCCTTCAAAAGGACTCCCAACAACAACCACAGTAATGTGCAGGTACTCTGCATTTAAAGGGGCCTCCAACCGCCACTGTAAATTGTAATGTATAAGTAGGCTATTCTGCTTTCAAAGGGCCCCACCAGCATTTCTAACGTGTAAATAAGTACAAGCTTCAAATCAATCTCAAATAAACTGTGGGTTACAATTTTTTTTCAAAAAGTTCTGAAAAGACCCTAACAAGTAAGAGGGAAAATTTGTATCAAGTGGTCATTTTTTTCACTGTCAGAGAACGAAGCTTCTCATAATAGAGTGCGGACGACAGTGAAAAAGGAGCCCCTGCTTTAAGCGCATATGAAATCCCAAGGGTTTTGCTATGTTCAAACACTGACCTGTTTTGTACTCCATCAATCTATATCAAGCTCAATTTGCGTTTTCGATTAAGTCTATTGTAAATTGCAATCCACTATTCTTTGTTTAATACTTCACGTTCTTGTATGTAGTTAAAAGGATGAAATGTAGAACAAATTTAGTGTTTTAAATCTGCTCGGTTGTCACCTGTGGCTTCATGGAGTCACTGAGGACATGGCTGTGAACAAATTCTGGAAACCATGCATTTTTTCAGGGGGGAAGTGTGTTATAAATATTCTAGTTTATTGATGATGAATGCAGAGAAATGGGTGGTAAACCCAGAGAACTGGGGGCAATGCCAACGCTTAACCTAACTTTATCGCTTAGCTTTTATGTGTTGCTTGCTTTGTCTTTCCAACTTTCAGTGTTTTTAAAGTTGTGTATCATGAATACCCTTTTGCATTTTCTGTTATGTCAGTCTCAATCATGCCGTTTTCTCAGGAACGTATCCTTGGGTGGCCGCATCCCCTTCCTAAACTTGATCAAATGGTCTTATCACGTTTGGCTGAGTCTGATGACGTCATCAGAGGACCCCATTTCAGCATTGCCTCGGTCCCCCAGCCTAAGTCCACCACCGGTTCGGAGCTGTTAAAACACTTTCGGGGCTATTTACGATACGTTTAAAAACGTACTGCTTTTTTTGAGCAGTTGAGCAGAGCGCCATCGTTCTTCCTGAAACGTACTTCACTTTTTTTCTCGCCAAAGCTGGCGTGCAATCTTCTGTGTCCTTGCATGTACGTTTCACAACGTCATGGTCCCAATTGCTATTGTTGCGTAACATGGTACGAGACTCGTACAGCTTTTTTCTCTTCTTAATTCTCACTTGAGGTGAACTTTTTGTGGCGCAATCCTTTTGCATGTGGAAAAGGTCTGGGCAGATAGTTTTGTTGTGCCTGCATTTCTCACATTCCTCAATACGAGAATTTTGTAGGGGGGCATACAATCAAGTAATGCCCCGGGCATTATCCGACCTCTGCGGGTTACATTCAAACAGATTTGAGAAGCCAGACCGTAATGTTCGCCAACAGAAAGCTTGTTTGAACTTGGATTTACCGCTTTATTTGCTTTGAATTCATATTAAACATCATTCCATACCGGCCCAGGAGGAAACTTGAAGCGCGAAAATTGTTTTTAATGCACATTGATCATGCAAAATACAACCTTTTGCACCTCAAATGGGAAGTATAGAAAAACACCCGGAAGAAAAAATCGTTAGCTACATATTATGCGTCAGTAAATTGCCAGTCAGACGACAAAGAGACTTTCAGACCGTTACCATCAGAGTGCGTGCGACAAAAGTTGGAAGATTAGAAATGATCTGGCTGTTGCGCTGAGGAGCACCTGCAGTGGTGCAGAAATCCGCTTAAATCTTGACTTCGGCTTATACGCGGAATCCTTTTGTGCACAAAACTTTCTTGTCTGGTCAAACAGCTTTCTTGCCTGACTGCAAACTGATAAACAATCCATGCAGAGCGGTGCACTGGTATAGAAGTTGAATAAAATCACAGCTTGCTTAACCGCGTCAAGTCGCCAACATTGTAATAAAATCTTTACAGATATCGTATAGGTTTGACCGTGCGAGTTTGACACATTGCAGGTGTTTGAAATTGCACTGTATGTTTAACTGGCAAAAATGTGTAGTTTATCTAGTTTCCATTCAAGCTTGCCAAATCATTTTCTAACAAAACTCACAAAAGAATGTACCCCTATTAATTTTGACGTACTGTCACAAAATTCAAAAACTTTTGCTTTCAAAAATTCGTTGAAAGCACAGGCTTTCCTTTTCACTTTCGAGTTCACTCTGTTGCTAAGTTTCTTCTTTTCTAATCTGAAAAGAGGACAAAAAAATTATGCTACTATTAACACGATCTAAGTTTGTGATAATTTACTGTACTGAATTAATTAATTTCCTAAGTTGAATTAACTAGCTGCCTACCGATAGTGCGCTGTCAATGTTGGAAAAAAGCAGGTGCTGTGACAATCTTCCGAAAGAAAGTGGAGACTGAAAATGGAGGACGTGATTTTTGGACGTTTCGCAGTTCGCTGTATTATTCATCAGAGGGTTGTGTTTTGCAAGTCATTAAGAATAAATAATGTTATGAAGTCACGAAGGTGACTGTCCAAACTGTTAATTTCATCCCGTCCGTAGGGTTGAATGACCCCCAGTCTGACGGCTTTCTACGAGAGAAGGACCACAACTATGGCCTGCCGTACCACACCGAGGAAAGATGATTACGTCGAGGTGCTGTGTCCGGGTTTTTCGTTGATTTACGAGAGGAAATTAAACATTTCATGAAGAAACGGGCAAAACAACAATGTTAAAATTTCAGTCCACATTATGGATGAGGACGTTGGGTGTTTGGAAGATGCTGCTGAGCACTCCAATAAAATGCTGCAAGGCCGCGACACAATTGCCTCGCAACGCCATATGGCCGTTCAGTTTGAAGCAGTCATTGTGGAAGTCTGGAAGAAACAGCTGGCAGGTGGTGATGCATCTTAGTTTCCTTGTCTGAAAGGATGTCCGTTCAAAACAGACCTGTTCGTAACAGGCCCGTTCACAAAAGACACGTTGGTAACAGACCACGTTCATAGCAGACCCGTTTGTAACAGACCGGTTTATAACAGACACGTTTATATCAGGCCCATTCATAACTGACCAGTAGCGAATCCAGAACAGGCGTTTGGGGGCAGTCAAATAGGGGGTAGCCAAAACGTCTTTGCTAGTTTATACCCCAGGTTCTCTGTGGCAATCGTTGGGTATCACGCAAAAGTGCTTACTTTTTCTAGGCCAAGAAAATGGCTATTTTTGTTGGTCGAACTATGCAATCTTTCCGGGAATCACCACAGTTTAAAATCACCTTATATCATTAATTCACGAAAAGTTTGAAGCGGGTCCAAAAAAATAGGTCCCATTTTTCACAAGCTACACATAACTGAGAACAGTATGAGTGTTCCGAACAAGTTTTTATATCTACAATAATTGTTTAGAAGATATATACTAAAGCAGTGGTCCCCAACCCTTTTGTAACCGCGGACCGGTCAAAGCTTGACAATTTTACCGCGGCCCGGGAGAACACTAGCAATAGTGCTTTAATGGGAAGAATCGACAAGTGATGTCAACACCAGTATACATTTTGTAATTTCGCGGCCTGGTACCGGTTTGTGGCCTGAGGGTTGAGGACCACTGCCCTAAGGCATGCTGCGCGCTAGTGTTTGACACTGTTTTGGATATCTGCATATCAGAAAAAAACAATGTTTGAAACGTATTCCGGAACTTCTTAGAAGTAGAATGGTTTTTCATGCACTAGGACAGTGGTTCCCAACCTTTCAGTGCCATGGACCCAGGCTCTTAGCCAGGGGGCAATTGTCCCCCCAGTTCCGAAAGTTGCGCCAAAAATTTTAAGGTTAATAAAGCTTCCGATGTGTAAGCCAAAGAAATACTTCAGTGCAAATTAACGAAACTGCTAGGAACCTATCCTACTTCAGCTTTCAGTCGAACCTGATCAAAGAAGTATGCTAATTTCCACGATTAATTAAACGTTGCGTGCAGTGTAAATCCTGGAAAACTCATATCATGGCTGACATTTAACCTGAGGTTTTCTCCCTGTGGAAGTTGATAATGATGAAATACAAACGTGTATGCAAGCGCTTTCAATCACTAACCGAAAGCAAAACAAGGAGTAACGCTTTTCGCCGCTGTTTCTAACGTACCAGCTTGCTGTATCATACCTAATGGTGATGTAAACTTTATTGAAAGACCATCGCAAAATTCCTCGCTGGTAACCCTGACGTGCTACAAACACTGTACAACTTACCCTTGTCTGCAGCATCAGCTGTAGACTTAAATCAGTGCTCGTCGAACTTTCGTTATAGTGGCCCAAAACGCCTTTTCAGTCGCAAGTAAAGACCCATGCTTGTTTTAATAGCCCAATTTCAAATTCATGCTGTATTCAGTTCCCTGTTGTATGAAAATGCTGTGTTAATCTTATGAACTGTATAATGACAAAAACAATGCTTAGTTAACGTCAAAAAATCAAAGGTCCATAGTTGTTACAGTAGTTTACGTTTTAGCCCACGCAACCACAACATTAGAAAGTGTTGCAGGTCCCAATGAAAAGTGTGAAACGGCCCACAATTGGGCCAAAGCCCGCAGTTTGCCGACAACTACCTTAAATGAAAATCGGAGATTTTTGTTTTTGCGCAATTTTAAAAATCACTGCGTTAATATGGCGGTGATATACGTTTTACGCCTTGAAGCTCAAACTTTAGCTAAGAAGCAATCCAGTTTCAGTCTTTTTTATTAAGCAATTAGGTCATAGACACTGCTCTAGATATTTACAGTATTTATGATGACATGTACTGCGACGGTTCAATCACAATTATGTGCAGCCTTAACGTTTTCATCATTGATTTCGCATTACCTTGCCTGCGAGTAAAAAAGTTTTGTCAAGTATTCAGAGTCCGACCTGCACATAGTCTGAAGGTGTTACAACTTTCACTTGATGTTAATTGCCAGTTGCATATCCTACACTACATTTGAAATCATTCATCTGCCACGGGAAGAGTCAGCAACAAAATCTAACGTAAGTAGGAAGATACTTTTGTAAGTGCTGAGGATATTGACACTGCCATTACTACAAATAGCTTGCAATATGTTTTCTCCATAAAGCGCATGTGACTAAAATGAAACTAAATTGAATTTTTTCCCAATCGATTGGCATTTATTTATTAAACAGTAATAGATTTAAAAAAATACTTCAAACGTTTACGCAAGTTGGATTAGCGGTTCCCAACCTTTTTTGAGCGCGACCCAAATCTGTGTTTGATGAACGCCTCGCGATTTAGCTTCAAACGTACGAAAAACATGATTGTATGAATGATTTTTGGCAGTATGTTGTTAATTCGTTTTTAATGTCAGCAATCTACTCTTTTCTCAAGTGTGTACGCNACAGATAGACACTGACAACCAGTGATAACGTTGAAAATACACAACTCCGGTATGGATCCCCTCGGTGCGGCCCATNTTTTGACCCTTCGCCACCCTTGTGTGGGTTTCGACCCATACTTTGTGAATCACTGGGCTAGATCAACAAACTAACCGGTGTGTTAAGCTGCAGCGACAAGTATTTCTTAATTTTAGTGCAGAGCCGTGGTGATAATCAATTGTAGCTTCGTTTTCGCAAATACACACTTTGTGTAGACTGAGTGGATCAAACATATGCAAGTTTGTTTAGAGGACATGTGTAACTTTCCCCACTTTGCGGTATTGTCTTTATCATATTTGTGAATTATACTGTTAACTCCCAATAGGTAGCTAATGACCTAATCGTTTTGGGGAAGCAGGTTTAGTGCAAGCAGGGTACAAAAATGCCACCGCAGTAGCATTTCATAGCGTTTAATGACATGAAACCCAAACAGTTTTCAAACCCGTCGAGGGACTCTACGGCCTTTATGTTATCAGCTGCATACGTCTACCAGTCGCTCAAGCATTGGACAAGATCCACACCTTACATGCGCGCAAGTTTTGTAGACCTACTTCGGGAGTCGGTGTCTTAAAGCAAACTAGCTGCTGGGCTTCGATTGAACGTGTGTTGGTGTATCAGTGGAGCCCAAAAATTTGGGGGGACAAAATGTTTGATTTTAGGCGAATAAAGCTGTTTTGTTTGGAAAAACGCCTCTCAAAGCACAAAATGACTATATGTTCTAAAATTTTGAGGGGGGCCATGGACCCTTTGGCACCCCTGGCTACGCCTATGTGGTGTATATCAGAAGCGAGTAAATGCAAAAAGCGCAATTTTAATGGCGGTCACGATGACGTCTTGCACAACTGCAATATTGGCTGCAAAAAGCATGCTGCTGATCTTGCATTTATAGCATCGAGATTTTCACAAGCGTTTTTGCAAAGAAGTATTACGGGCAAATAGTGGCTTTCATCCAAAGTAGAAGCTTGGAACTGTAAAACTTGTCAATTAAATGCAAATAGCATTTGTGATTGCCGGCTTAAAGCTGAACATAATTATTCAGAAAAAGTGCCAAAAAATGCACGTTTTATGTATATTGCTTGCAAAAACAAGCGGCATTAGATATTTCAATGTTGAGACTTGCATGTTTTTTGCCCCCTCCTATTCAAAATTTCTGGCTAAGCGCCTGCATGGACCCCTTTGACGATTTGGTGGAAAGCTGTACTGTTGCCTACAGGTTGTCTCTACTACAAAATGCTATCATCGCGCCAAAAACCATTAATGTTTCATGGAACTTATCACATAACAAATTGACATTGTTGCATAACAACCGCAATGCCTAACGAATGGAATCTGGCATGAAAAGTGTTGCTAAGGGTGGGATAATTGCAACTTGCATACTAAACACTTTGCAACTTGCAAAGTCAATGAACATGTGGTAGTTCATATAAGCCAGATCTTGTGTTGCTCTGTAGCCTGGATTCTGAGGTGCGCTCGGTTCGTTGTTTTTTTAAACTACACCACAACGGTGGGTAGTTTGGCATTTCACTATTTTGCATTCATCTTATACAAAAGGTCATCATGGACCCTTAAATATCTGTCTGTGGGCCCCTGGGGTCCATGGAGCCCCGGTTGGGAACCACTGCACTAGGAAGTGACAACTCAATTTCCAAGAAAGGAACCTAATGATAGCGAAATGACGATCACATTTTCAGATGAAGCTTGTGCAGTCACATGCACATAGAAAGCATAATTATTGCTCAAGCGACAATTCAAATAAAAAAATTAATGAAAGACATTTCCCATGACATTGCTCCCATTTTAGGTAGCTCTGCTAGCTATCATAAAAAACGATCTCATAATCGCATGATAGGTTCACACTGGGCCTGAAAGCATATTGCTCTAAAATAACTGTACATTTAACGCCACTAATATAAGTAGAATTTCAATCAAGTTTTTAATATCGTTCCGAATATTTGGTCATTAAACTGGTGATGTGAAGAAAAAACATCAATCTCATTAGTCCTGATTATGGAGAAACGTGTTCCACTGTTTGAAAGAAGTAGGGTCAGGCGGGCTGAGACCCTCAAATTCACAGTGAATACCTCCAAACTCAAGCTCCAGTCTCCCTCATAAAGTCAATTTTCAATTTTTTGTTTAATACTATGAAGTATGAACCCGCCAAAACAAACTTAAAGCCACCCCCAATGCCGTTGATCTGGCGATGGATCTGCTTCTATCCAGGCCAGTAAACATAGGTGAGAATCAGCCTATAACCAATTTAAAACCATGCATCTTTGCCAACACCACAGGTATCAGTGAAAAAGTTAAAATTTGCACTGCTTTTCTGCTCAAATTTATGTAATTTACGCGGAATTATCTAGGATTTTAGCTAATAAGCTACGCATTGTGCCATCGGTTGCAGATTTCGCTAACCATGCCTAATTTGTCTTTTCGTGGCCGGCGTGAGCTGCGTGCGGGTTTGCTCTATTGCCAGGCGCGTAACAGGGGAGAGGGCGAAAGGCGCCCTACTCCCAAATTTTGAACTACGAATATTGAAGCGTTGAGCAAAAATTGTCATGGCCGCATACAGTCAATTATTCATTCCACCAAGCTGTAGATATTTGATATTTTGCCGAAGTTTCTGCCCTAGAGCTGACTGTTGAGAATGCTACCACGGCTTGTTGAGGGCGTCGTGCTACCACGTGGTGATTCAATGCTACGTTGTGCTATCCCCGTTGACGGAGAGGTGTCAGTGCCGGATTACGGTAGCGCGAGGCCTGTACCATTTCAAGAGCGCGGGGCCCTAAGTTTAAAAAACATCTCAGCACTTGCTAAATCATGAAGGGTGGGAAAGCATTCGTGTTTCCGGCTTTACTCTCTGCGTGCTCTCTCCAGTTCGCATCGTGATTAACAATCTGAATGTATCGTGCTGATCGCCAGTGATGCCAGATGGTTGTGACTTAAATCTGCTAAATGGCATCACAAAAAACTGCTGATTCTGTTAAAAGTCTTGTCACAGATTTTCAGCTAAAACCTGCTAAAAACAGTCAAATTCTGTTAAAAAATCTGTTTTTTTAACATGATTACAAGAAACCTGTGAAGTTATACAATACATTAATTTTTCTTCTTGCACTCGCTCTCAATAAACATGGGCTGAAAATGCCGGTCTTGGCCAATGGCCAACCCACTTTTCGGTCCACAATTTTCTTTCAGTCAACATTTTGAGCAACGTAACTGCAGCTTATCACTATTTGTATGACACAGTCTTGACGATCTCTTTCAAATGGTAGCATGTTTTTATACAGTAGAGCAATGCTCAGCTATAAACAGTCTGAGCATAGCTTCAGCCTGTTGCAGTTGACTGCATCGCCTTGATCTACTGACGCAAGCACAAGAGAAAGATGGCAATTCGGGGCATTAACTAACAGGAAAACAACCAGCAGCAATAGAGCTCCCTCACTGAGTTCACTCTCCTACTGCTAGGTTGCACTATCATTATATAGTGATAAGAGAATTACGACAATCCGCTTGTGGTGACTATAACAGTGACTTGTTACTCATGGGCACCATCTAACGGTGACCATTTATTTATATGTGGCGCCATCTTCTGGCCACCACAAGCCCTACAACTTTCCAAGTATGGTGTTTGTAACTTAAAATTTTGTGTTACGTTAGGGATCATGCAAAAAGTTTTTTAGTTTTATCTGAGTGCTTTCGCTACCAGTTATGCCTTTTAAGCACTATATTTCGCTATGATTGCAAACTTCGCAATAGGCTTTCCTTGAATCAGCAGGATAGTCAGTTGCCACCAGGGGTGAAAGTAAGCCGGAACGGCCCGGAACACCGTTCCGGTAAAAGAATTGTTGCCGGTACGGCGTTCCGCTTAGAGTTTTAAGAGCGTTAACGTATCGCCAGTATTGACACTGATAAATGTATCATAAAATCACTTGGTAATTATTATATTCTCTTAATCGCGTGGATTTTGTTGCGTGTATTTTCGGCAGCGCTTTGTTTTATCGGCCTAGCCATGTGCGTTGATATTGAGTTGAATGAGTCAGAAAAGTTAAGTTTCGATTTCATAGATACGTTACGCTTTTATTTAATTTTAATTTTTACTTTTGCGTCAGACTCGTGGTCCTTTTCACAAGTGTACTCGAACAGCACAATAACGCAAAATTGTTTAGTCATAGCGCATTAAAGGGCAAGTGTGACAGATAAACGCAGACAACACAGGGAGGTGACAAACACTGAAACAACACACCAGCTATAACTGCATTCACTCATCGTCAAATAGTAATTCAGCAGTAGGAAGAAAACTGAAGGCATTTTAACATCAGGTTGTGGAGTAAATGGCTAAAATCATCGGATGGGGATGCTCACAAAGGCATGTATGTTTTGATCAAGGTTTCAACTAATTTTGCAAGTAATTTTTTTAGAGAATCGAAAATCATGAGGCCCTACGAAGTACAAAAAAGGTTTAGATCGCTACGCAAAGGTAATGCTGTACAAAACAGACACCAAGATAACGCACCAGCAACTACTGCAATTGGTCATCGACACCACCATACAGGCGCGTTAAATAATGGAGGAAAAATGAAGATTTGTAAAAAACATCAGACCTTTGAAGTGATCGAATGAAGAAGTTAGATGAAAATTCGCATCGGCGAATGAAACCATACAGATAGTTTCTAAAGAAGGCATCAAAGCTCTTGTTTAACCATGGTGCGGGCGAACACTCACATTTCTGGGTATGTAATGCATAATTTTGTAGGCATTATTGTAAGCAATTCGTAAGCGCTTCATACGCTGTGTGTATTTGCTTCACAATTGGCAAGCATACATTGGCATGCAATAGGCACGAAAAATAGAGTGTTTTTTACTGCAGTTGAGCAGTGAAAAACTGCAATTGAGCAGTTGTTCTGGGTCATTGCTGCATAGCTTTGTGCATAGGCGCATTCATTTACGAGGTGACGCGTATTTTAGAAATGTATGTAGAACAGGCGGTAGATTTCAACAACTGTGCACATTTGTCAGAGGTTTCGTCGAGTAAAACTTTTTTGTCGCATGAAATAAAACTAGCCTGTGGTAGTGCTTTTGTGTTAAGAAGCAGCCTATTTTCCATGCAATTTAGCTCAGCTCTCTAACGCATAAGTTGGTCCGATATGTCTGATGAAAGTATAAAGTATGTAGATGACTATCTCTTGTTGAGTTTTACGCAGTGTCACCCGTGCGGTCATTATTTCTGCTCGATGGGCAGAAATGTCACTTCTTATGGTAGCACAAGAGAAGCCCAGTTGTCATCGCTGCGAATTAAAATCCACGAGCACAAAAACTCTCAAGCACATAAAGAAGCTATCAATATTATTGAAACAGCAAAGAAAGACGTATTGCTTAACTTGAATGCACAAA